>Ga0207156_10005_pt1 | contig 55372 bp, 50 predicted proteins | sample Alteio_BWMinHeat_24_FD_153514 | JGI IMG/M metagenome (GOLD analysis project Ga0207156, IMG submission 153514) | Enriched cells from forest soil in Barre Woods Harvard Forest LTER site, Petersham, Massachusetts, United States -... | ecosystem: Environmental > Terrestrial > Soil > Temperate forest >...
CGGTGGCATGCGGTTTGCTGAAGAATTTCAAAAAGCTAATGGTATAGCCCTGAGAATTTCGTTAGATGATGCTATTAAGTGGTGTCCAACAGCAAGAAGCTTTGACAATGTTGAAAAGCGGGATGAAGACTTTGAAAATGGATATGATGTTTATTGTCCTAGCCTGTGGCTTGAAAATATTATTAAACCTTATCCGAAGAAGATAAAAGAACTATTGTGTTCGCATTTATTAGATAATGGGAAATTGCTTTTTGACTATTATGTTAAAATGCCTAAGAATACAAAACTTAAAAGAAAAGCAGCATTATTATCTTCATTTCAAATTAAAAAAATGAAATGATCATAAAACTTTCAAAAAATAAATCTGGGATACACTTATGAAAAGAATATTATTGTTGTGCTTATTACAATCAAACTTTATGCATGCTATGGAAAGCGGCTTGCGCCCGTATGATTCTAATAACAATAATGCAGCGGCGCCCAACTATTTAAGCATATTGCCAGACCCAATAATAACCAATGTTATGTGCCAGCTGATGATTGTTGAAGATAGTAATATTGCACAAAACAATAATGGCATTTTTTTTTTCAGACGACTTTCGTGCATCTGATCGTCATGAAGAAGGTATTCTTCAAATTCGAAATGTTAAAAATTTTGGAAAAACATGTAAACATCATCAAAAAATTGTAAAAAATTTATTAGAAGATAAAAATTCTGACACATTACTTGGAAACGTTATAACAACTCTTGGTCAAAAATTTTTACAAATGTATAAGTTTTCTCATTTCGATAAAAAAAATTCTCTTAATCCAGATTCATCTCACGAGTTGTATATTGCAGCAAATTTAAATTGCATTGCCAGCATTACATGGCTTGCAAAAAAGTTAGATTATGCAAAAAAATATAACTTGGGAGATGGAAAAGATATACAAAGAGCCATGCAAGATATGAAAAATATTCTTGGACAATCTTTTGCTCGCAGACCATACATACCAGATCAGAATGCATATGGTAATAAGGGGTTGTCAATTTCCCCGCTTGGGAACTTTTGTAATGATGAAGACAAAAAAACATATTCTATTTCTTCTGTAAAATTGGATTTTCATAATTTTATTAATCCGTATCCGCAACATATAAAACGAGAATTATATATGCTATCTGGCGAAGAGATGCTATTTGATTTTTTCTGCAAATTTCCCTTGTCTACTTTGTTGTTGATTTGTAAAATTGAGGATAAGTTATGAAAAAAATATTATTTTTTTGCTTATTACACGTACATTTCATGCAGGGGATGGAAGAGCCTAATTATTTGAGCACGTTGCCGGATGAAATGTTACTATCAGTCATATACCAACTTGTGGCTGTCGAAGATAGTAATATTAAGCATGATTTGAATGGTTGTTATTTTTCAGACGGGTTTCAAGCGCCTTGTAAAAAAGATGATATTCTTCAAATCAAAAATATTAAAAACTTTGGAATGACTTGTAAAAGGTACAACGTAATTATAAAAGAATTGTTAGAAGATAAAAATGGTACATATCTTATTGATTTTGTATCAATTCTTGCTCAAAAATTTTCAAAATATTATCCATTTTCATGTATTGATGAGAAATATTTTCTTAATAAAGACGCATCGAATGAGTTATATATTGCGTTACATTATACTAGTCTTGTGTGGGTTAAAAATGAGTTGGAAAAAGGTAAAAAATATTTTTTGGATAATAAACGAAGTGAAGATGAAATTAAATTGATTATGAGAGATGTTATTGGCCAATCTCTTGCTCGAGCATTAAAACCACTTGAAGATAAAGGTGTGATCTATTTTTATGAAGAATTGGTTGAAAATGAGGTCACAGATTCAATAATTTTAAATGCAAATAAATTTCCTCAATACAAGAGAAATTTTGATGATAATTTACATGGTATTAAAGAACGAAATAAAATATTTGAAGATGAATATGATGTTTATCATATTGGCTTGCGGTTGGAAAAAATTATTAAACTCTATCCTCAGAAAACAAAAGAATTATTATGTTCCTATTTGTTAAATGATGGGAAAGGGTTTTTTGATTATTGTTTTAAGTATCCAAAGCAATTTAATTAAAATAGGAATGGCATGAAAAAAATATTATTGTTGTGCTTGTTACAATCAAATTTTATGCATGCGATGGAAACTCAGCCTAACTATTTGAACATGTTGCCAGACCCAATAATAACCAATGTTATGTACCAACTCGTGGCTGTTGAAGATAATAATATTAAATGGGATCTGAATGGTTGTTTTTTTTCAGATGGATTTCAAGCGCCTGATAAAAAAGATGACATTCTTCAAATCAAAAATATTAAAAACTTTGTGATGACCTGCAAGCGGCATAATGCAATTGTAAAAAAATTATTAGAAGATAAAAGTGATGAATTTTTTGATCATATTCTAACATCTCTTTCTGCAAAATTTTCACGATTTTACCCATTTTCAGATATTGATGAGAACTATTCCCTTAATAAAGATGTGTCAAATGAATTATATATCGCAGCACATTTGCCGTGGCGTGCGAGCCTTACATGGATGAAAAAATTTCTTAAAAAAACACATAAATCTATAAATATTTCAATAATTGGAAGTTCACAAGATAAAAAATCATTAGAAAAAATAACAGAGGCATTAAAGCCGACGATTATGCATGAACTTATAGGCTTATCTTTTTCACGAGCACTAAAGCCACTTAAAGATAGATTACAGTTTGCTGAAGAATTTAAGGAAAATATTGAACTTTTACCGCATGTAATTAAGAATCCATGTACACATAAAATGGATTTCAATTCTATTGAAAAGCACGATATAGATTTTGAAAAATATTATGACGTGTATAAAATGTATCTATTTTCTAAAAATATTCTTAAACCATATCCACATGAGATAAAAAAACTTTTATTATCGTATATATTAGAACATCATGATACAAGTGTTTTTGAATATTGTGTTAAAATACCTAAAAAGGAATAGTATGAAAAAATTATTATTATGCATCTCTTTTTGTTCATTATATGCGGAGTACTCTTCTGACATGTTGTTTACTCTTGTTCGAGAAAAAAAAGAAAACGATCTTAAAACAATTCTTGTTGATAGAACTGATATTGCTGAAATACGGGATGCGACAGGGGATACTCTTGTGCATAAAGCTGTGCAAGTACATCAGCCGGCTATAATTGCTTTTTTACTACAACGGTGTGGTACGCCAGATATGTGTAATCATTTAAATCAGACGCCGTTACATTATGCTATGCATGCTGGTAATGTAGAATGCGCACAATTGTTAGTTGATAAGGGAGCTGATGTGAATGCGCGTGATTGTGAAGAAAGTGCGCCATTGCATTATGCTGCACGCATGGGAAATGGTGATGCTGTTAAATTTCTTATAAATAATAATGCAGATCTTAATGCAGTAAATAAATATAATGTGACACCAGCTCACATAACCATTGTGTATCAGCAGTTACCGGTATTGAAAACTTTGATAGACTGCGGCGCAGATGTGACAATTCCTGATCATAATGGCAGCACGCCACTGCATACAGCAGCGATATGTGGGTTTAAGGAAATAGTGCAGATTCTTATTGCAGCGGGCGCAGATGTGAATGCTGTTAATTCTGAGGGTAACACGCCATTACATTATGCGGTTATTAAGCAGCATATGACAGTAGTGATTGAGCTTCTTAAAGCGCATGCTCGCATCGATATTAAAAATAATGAAGAAAAAACGGCAGCTATGATTGCTGCGGATCAAAAAAATGTTTTTGCAGAATATATTTTAAAGTGGGATGAAAGTAAGCATGATGCTTAAAAAGAATGTAAAGCAACACCGCTCATCCCGAGTGCCCGACGTAGCCTTTGGCGAAGTCTGGGTGTATCGAGGGAGCGCGGGCTGGGCAAGCATGATGTTTACTTATTGCGAGCTAAGTAATCTTTAAAAACTTTCATAAGTTCTTGAGGCGGCTGATCTTCAAAGCGGCATATTTCTTTTCTATCATTAATGATAATGATCGTTGGAAATGTTGTCACTTCTGATTGCTCTGCGATGTTAAAAAGTTCTTCACTATTAATTTCTATAAATTTTATAGCGCTATAAGTTTGTTGTAGATCACATAATTCTTTGTGCAATGGTTGATAATGGGTTTTATTATTATAAAAAATAAGTGCAACATCACCTTCTTGACTTAAAGCTTCTGCTTCAAGTGCAATTTGAGCAGGGCTAAAGTTGAGAATAAGCTTTTCCAAACCCGCATCATCGATATCATCAAGAATTTTTTTTAAACTTTTAGTATCGATAAGTTCTTTGATGATACGGCTTGATTCATAAAGATCACACAATACTGAAGCTTGTTGAGGTGCTTTGGTTGAGCAACAGGAAAGAAGTACTAGAAAAAAAATATAATATAATTTGAACATACTTATAAAAATAACCCCGGGTTTTCCGGGGTTATTTTGTTTATTTAATAATAAACTTTATTCTTCGTCAACCATCATTCTGCTGTCACCGTGGTGGTGCATATGGTGTCTTTGTTCTGGACATTCGTTACAGTGTTTGTGATGTCTTTCTTTTTTTGTACATCTTCCGCACCAGTCTTTAATTCTTTTACAACATTCGCATGCAGGTAAGCTTAATAAGAGCCCTGCGCACATTAATAAAAGAGACTTTTTCATTTCCAACTCCTTTAATAAGAAAACATTATTCTCAAAAACTATCTCTAGTGTAAAAAAGTATACTTTTCTTATGCAAGAGTTAAAAGATGAGTTGTCGTTATTTAAGACTTTCTGTTGGCCATGAATCTGGACCTGATGTGCGTTCAGAAGTAATTTCTTTATTATTATCGACATAAATAACTCTTTCTTCGTCCATAGAAGCTTTTTTTGTTTTTCTACATGCAGAAGTGAGCGCTATTAAACCGACAAGTGAAAACAACACTATTTTTTTCATAAAATTCCCTTATGGTAATTAAAAAATTTATATCAGTATACCATAATTTATTTTTGTTTTGATTTTTTAGTGCCGTTATTTTTAGAAATTTTGCGTGCTTGATCAAAAGGATTATGTTCAAGTGCTAACTTTAATACTTGATCCATATTGCTGACATATACACGTTCTACAGCTGTACCAAGTTCATTTTTTATTTCTTCAACTTCTTCTTGATTTTCTTGTGGTATAAGAACCATCTTCATGTTGTGATGTGCAGCTGCTAATATTTTTTCTTTTAAACCACCAACACCCAATACTCTTCCCCGCAATGTTATTTCACCCGTCATTGCAATTTGAGGCTTGACCGGATTTTTAGTCAGCGCAGAAACGAGTGCAACGCACATGGTGATACCAGCAGAAGGGCCATCTTTTGGTGTTGCTCCTTCTGGCACATGTAAGTGAATATCTTTACTTGAGTAAAATGAGTTCTTAAGACCCAATTCAACGGCACGTGAACGAATATAACTTAATGCTGCATGTGCAGATTCTTGCATAACATCACCCAGCTGACCGGTCAGCGTTAACCCGCCTTTGCCAGGAAGAATCGTTGCTTCAATTTCTAAAACATCTCCTCCAAGCTCTGTCCATGCAAGGCCCGTTGCAAGTCCAATTTTTTCAGCGCCATAATCTAATGACGTTTTTCTATATTTTGGAGTTCCCAACCATTCACGTAACAGTTCTGGAGTAACAGTGATCGATTTTATCGATTCGTCTTTTAATAATATCTGAATCGATTTACGCATGAGCTTTGCAATAACGCGCTCTAATTGGCGTACTCCGGCTTCTTTTGAATATTCTGCAATAATTTTAATAAGAAGTTCATGAGGAAGTTTCCATTGCCGAACTTTAAGCCCATATTCTTTCAGGTTTTTTGGAATTAAAAAATGTTGGCCAATTTCAGTTTTTTCTTCATCAGTATAACCAGAAAGCGCTACCAGCTCCATTCTATCAAAGAGAGGATAGGGAATACCCTCTAAATGGTTTGCGGTTGCTATAAACATAACTTTAGAAAGATCATATTCGATTTCCAAGAAGTGATCGATAAATGCTTTGTTTTGTTCTGGATCTAATACCTCAAGAAGTGCTGATGAAGGATCTCCATGAATATCGCTCGACATTTTATCAATCTCATCAAGCAGTATGACAGGATTGACTGTTTTTGCTTTTCTCATTGCCTGAATAATTTTTCCTGGCAACGCACCAATATAGGTTCTTCGATGGCCACGTATTTCGGCTTCATCACGAATCCCACCGAGTGATATTCGTACAAATTCTCTTCCCAAACTATCAGCTATCGAGTTTGCAAGAGAGGTTTTACCAACTCCAGGAGGCCCTACAAGGCAAATAATGGGTGAACGGGATAATGTTGCTGAAAATTTCTTGGCTGCAAGAAACTCGATAATCCGTTCTTTAGCTTTTTGAAGACCAGCATGATTCTTACTTAATATTTTTTCAGCCTGCTCAAGACTAATAGTATCCTTACTTGCTTTTGTCCATGGTAAACCTATAACCCAATCGATATAGTGGCGACTGACCACCGCTTCTGAAGAAAGAGGAGGCATCTGTTCTAAACGCTTTAACTCTTTTTCAACTTTCTCTTGAGCTTCTTCTGTAAGACCTAGATTTTTAATTTTTGATCGTATTTGGGTTATTTCATGATGCTGATCTTCACGCCCCAGTTCTTTTTGAATTGCTTTAATTTGTTCATTGAGATAATATTCCCGCTGATTTTTTTCAACCTGCGTTTGAATCTTTTCTTGAATTCTCTTTTCTGTTTCAAGAATATCGATCTCTTTTTTAAGGAGACCATACAGTTTTAAAATTCTTTCTTTAAGATCGGTCATTTCAAGCATCATTTGGCGTTCAGTAAAAGAGAGATTTAATTGAACAGCCAGAGTGTCGGTTATGGTATCGATATCTTCAGCAGTTTTTACCGTTGCCATCAAGTCGCTGGGAGCCTTACTATTTAAGCTCGCATAGGTTGCATATAATGATTGTAAATGGCGCCAGAGTGCTTCAAGATCCAGACTGTTTTCCATGCCGGTTGTTGGCACATTGACGATATGAACCCCCATAAAACCTTCAGCTGGTTCTGTTTTAACAATACGCGCCCTGCAGATTCCTTCTACCAGAATCTTTAAGGCACCTTTAGGCATACGCATAACCTGAAGTATGGTTGCCCGTGTTCCATAATGGAAAACATCTTCTTCATTGGGAGATTCAACATCAGGGTGCTTCTGAGCGGTAATAAAGATCGATTTATCCGTTTTAAGGGAATATTCGACTGCCCGAATTGATGACGGTCTTCCTACGATGATAGGTATAATGCTTTTAGGGAGAATCACAACATTTTTAAGCGGGAGAAGGGCGAAAAAATGTGATTCAGTTGCTATTTTTTCTTCTGCCATGTATTTCCTAAGAGATGAAAGCTTATGTATAAATCTTAGTGTACCATATGCAAGTTTTTCAGTAAAATGCAGATTAATATAGTTTTTTTGTCAAAGAAAGGTGTTTATATGATGTAAAAAAACTCTTATTGTAAAAAAAACTACAACAAAAAGCCTCTGTAATCAAAGGTATCTGTTATTTTTTTTACAAACTATAAATCTTATATTAAGATACTAGTACATATTTCATATAACTGATTTACAAAAGGATTTTTATATGGTTTCTAGGCTTGCAAAGGCATGGTTTGGAGATTTTAGCAGAGAAGAGCTTAAAAAGTTCTTACTGCTCGGATTTATCTTCTTTTTTACTATAGGGATTTATTGGTTAATTCGAATCACGAAAGATTCGGTTTTTTCTGTTATTGTAGGTTCGGTATATATACCATATGCTAAGCTACTTTCACTTGTAGTAGTGGTTCCCTTGGTAATTGGATATGGCATTTTAGTTGATCTGTTTCCCCGGCAACGAGTTTTTTATGCTCTGTGCACAATTTATGGCACCGTAGGCATTTTATTGACAATTCTTCTTCACAGTCCTACTTTTGGTCTTCCTAATACTGATGCTAATTTTTGGCGGGTATTAGGGTGGCTTTATTATGTATATGTAGAAAGTTTTGGTTCCATTATGGTTGCTCTTTTCTGGGCATTTGTAGCTGATACCACAACGCCAGATTCCGCAAAACGTGGTTATAATATTATTTTTATTTGTGGGCAAATTGGTGGAATCGTTGGACCTTTAATTGTTGAAAAACAAGCAGTAAATCTTGGTCAAGCAACAGTTATTGGTATTGCTGCTGTAGCAATTTTTATGATTGCTGCAATGGTATATTACTTTATGAAAGTTGTATCCGCAGAACAGCTTCGTGGATACCATGGAAAAGAGACCGAAGAACAAAAGAAAAAAGAGCGCGTTGGCTTTGCTGAAGGATTTGGTCTTATTATTTCTCAACCATATCTGTTAGGTATTTTTGCTGTTATTTCTATTTACGAAGTTATTGTTACGATATTCGATTTTCACTTTAAAGTCCTTGCAAGCCAACATGCAGTGACAGGTGATGCTCTTGCTGCTTATTTGGGTAATTATGGAGTATGGACCAACACTCTTGCTTTAGTATGTCTTCTTTTAGGGGTAGGCAATATTGGACGTAAGCTTGGATTAACTACAGCGTTAGTTCTCTTACCGGTTATTATTGCTATTGCCACCTTAATACTTAATTTTAATTTAAGCTTACAAGTAGCATTCTGGGTTATGGTTATTTCTAAAGCGCTTAATTATGCACTTAATCAACCTGCAAAAGAACAGCTCTATATTCCAACAACAAAAGAAGCTAAATATAAAGCAAAAGGATGGATTGAAATGTTCGGTTCCCGTTCATCCAAAGCCGGTGGTTCTGCAATTAATGCGGTAAAAGTATTGATGAGTACCAATGCATTTATGTACTTCAGTATGTTTGCTTCCCTTGGATTATGTGGTATTTGGTTCTTGATAGCCTTGTATCTTGGAAGAACACATAAAAAAGCGGTAGATACTCATACCGTTGTTTGTTAACATTAATAAGTAAGATAATTGATGATATACAAGAGGCTTTCTCGAATTTGTTTTCGGTGAAAGCCTCTTTTTGTAAGATGGTGTAGAGGAAATGCAATTATGAGTTCACAACTCAGGTCTTTTTTCAAATTTTTTATTGATGTTGAACCTCAAGAGCGGCTCAAGGTTGTTTTACTGACGCTTGGCTTCTTATGTACCATTGGCGGCTATACCATTGCAAAGGAGCTTAAGGATTCCATTTTTGTCAGCATTGTGGGAAGAGAATATGTTCCGCTCGCAAAAATGATTTCTATGTTTGTTCTTATTCCGAGTATTCTTTTTTACTCGCGATTAGTAGATATATTAAGAAGGTATCAGCTCTTATATTTTTATTGCATATTATATGGTGTAGCAGGGTTGGTATCTGTTTATTTTTTAGGACATCCTGTTATAGGATTGCCGAATACTGATACTGGTCCTTATAGATTATTTGGTTGGATATTTTATTTTCTTTTTGAGGGCTATTCTCCCTTTGTTGTGAGTGTGTTTTGGGCATTCACTAACTCTATAACAAGTCCTACTGCTGCAAAAAATAACTATACGATTATGATTGCCGGCTCAAAGTTTGGAGGTATGATCATGTGCGCACTTGGCATATGGCTTTTGACTCCTGATGTTACTACCGGGCAGCTCATATTTTCACACGTAGCAAGCCATCAAATCCTCTTGGGAGTTGCTTCATGTATGCTCCTGTGCGTGCCATTTATTATTAATCATATGATGAAAAAAGTTCCGGGAAAATATTTGCATGGATATGAAGCTGCATATCGGGCTGAAAAAATTCGTTCTACGCGTACAGGGTTAATGGGAACTTTCGAAAGCCTTTTTTCAGGTCTTATTATGTTTGTTCGCTACCCGTATGTTTTGGGAATGTTTGGTATGATTTTCTTTTGGGAGGTTGTGAGTGTCGTAGTTCAATATTGGCGGCTTGCAATCGGCCAATCATCGACAAGTACTATCTCTGAATTTACGAAATTTTTATTTGAGTCGGTTTTCTTTGTCCACATGGCAGGGTTTATTATCGTATTATTTGGTACTCGTGCCGTTATCAATTTCCTCGGTGAACGAAAAAGCCTTATTTTGGTACCAACGATAACCGGTATTTTACTCATATATTATCTCAGAGTTCAATCAGCGACGGCTGTATTGATAGTGTATGTTCTCATGCGATCAGTAAATTATGCATTTGCCTACCCATTGCGTGAAAGCCTTTATATTCCAACAACCAAAGAGATGAAATTTAAATCGAAATCGTGGATCGATGCATTTGGTGCTAAAGTTGCAAAAGGTGTTGGTTCTGGATATAACTTTCTTTCTTCTCAATTTGCTGCTTCAGCGCTATTTACCATGCATTCGCTCTTTTTTGTTATAATTATCGGGTTGTGGGTCATTACTGCCCAGCTCTTAGGTAAGCGATTTGAAAAGGCGATTGAGAACAATGAGGTTATTGGGCTGGAGTAAAGCTTCTTCACCCGCTCATGGTGAGCCTGTCGAACCATGCAGCGAAAGAAGACAAGCGCTTCACCCTTCGACTCCGCTCAGGATGAGCGAGTATATCCCATTGCAATTTATTGAAATATGCGTACACTAAGAAAATACTTTTAAACAACCTATTTTCGTTATAGGGGTGGCTGATTAAGCATAAAAGCTTAAGCCCAGAAAATAGTAGGAGTAACCCTGAAAGGAACATATCTCATGATAGATTTATTAAAACGTCTAGTCAAAAATAGTGTCCAATATGGGCATCAAACCTGGCGCTGGTGCCCTAAAATGAAACCATATATTTGGGGTCAAAAAGGCGGGGTTCATCTTATCGACGTTTCCAAGACTGCTTATCATCTAGAAAAAGCAGCGCGATTTTTAGAATCAGTTGCTGCAGCTGGACAACCTATTGTTTGGGTAGGAACTAAAAAAGCTGCTCAAGCTGTTATTAAAAAAACAGCAGAATCTATTAACTGTCCTTATGTCACTCATCGATGGATTGGCGGAACATTTACTAATCCTCTACAAATTAAAAAATCGCTTACTAAGCTTGGCCATTTTGAAGACATTTTGTCCAAGACCGATAAACAACATTATACCAAAAAAGAGTATGGCGTTTTTCAAAAAATAGTTGATCGTTTATTAAAAAACGTTGGTGGCATTCGTACCATGGGATGGCCTGTTGGTGCAGTAGTCATTATCGATGTAAGAAAAGAACATGTTGTTGTCAGAGAAGCTATTGCAGCCGGTATTCCAATAGTTGCTCTCGTTGATACCAATGGTGATCCTTCGATGATCGATTACGTAATTCCTGGAAATGATGACGTTCCTCGTTCTATCGCAACAGTTGCTGATTATTTGGCCCAAGCAGTTAAGCGTGGACAAGAAAAAGCTGAAGTTAAAGAAGCAATTGCGGTTGCCGAAGAAGCTCTTTCTGAAGGCAATGAGCATTTAGTTAAAGCTCTTGAAACAACGGAAGATGAAGAAAGTAAGAGTCGTAAACGTACTTCACGTCCTTCGCATCCAGCTCCTAAAAAAGCACCCTACAAACCACCTTTTAAACGTCCTGTTAAAAAAGACGAACCAGCGTAAAGAATAATTATTCTGGAGAGGTGTCTGAGTGGTCGAAAGAGCACGATTGGAAATCGTGTATGTCCCGAAAGGGGCATCGAGGGTTCGAATCCCTCTCTCTCCACCAGCCTACGCCAAGGCTTCGGCTGGCATGGCCAGTCTACGCTACGGGCAAGCGGAGTTTATTCTGAGCTTGACGAAGAACCTGGCAGGCCTGTTCTTCGAAGCTCGAAGAGCGAAGTAGAACCATAAAAATTGGGAAGTTCATAAGGAACAGTTGCAGAATCTGTCAGGTCTGAAAAGAAGCAGCAGGGGTAACGGAAGTTCTTGTATGAGCTTCCCTTATTTATTGTTTATAGAGACATAATGAAAAAAAGTTTTTTTATATTGATTTGCGCAATAAATTTTTCGCAGTGCGCATCGAAAAATGCAGAAATAGATAATCGTAAAAAACAATATATTATCAATGCAGTGGCTGTGGTGAGTGGCGTTGCTACTGGTATTATGACGAATGAGTTTTTGAGATGGCTCGATGTTACATCTGGCACTCATGTGTATATACAGCTTATATTATCGCATTTGATAGTAATAACAGGGGCGCGAAGGTTTCGAGCTATTAACAATAGTATTCAATCGAAAGATAAGAAAACTACGCTATTATTTCAAGGAGCACACATAATTACTGGTTATGTATACATGCTATATTTGTTAATGAACTGCAAAACACAACAATATGATGGTTGCGATTTATAATGAATTTTTTAACAACTATTTTGTCTCCCAAAGAATTTGAGGTGCATAGTAAACAAGAAGCAATAGTACATGCTTATTATGCTGTGCCGGCGGGTACATTAAAAGTTTCGTATACAAGCTTAGGGATATGTGAAGCGCAGTTTGTTGATGAACAAAATAGTGCCCATATTTTGCCTGAGTTTAATCTTAAAAAAAATACTACATTAGTTTTAGTTGGTACAGATTTTCAAGTACGTGTATGGCGTGCATTATTAAATAGTTCTGCCAGGACAACACTCAGTTATAGTGAACTTGCTCAGAGTATCGGGCGGCCACACGCGGTGCGTGCAGTTGCCAATGCTTGTGCGCAGAATAAAATAGCCTATTTTATCCCCTGCCATCGAGTTGTGCAAAAATCGGGCAAACTTGGTGGATATAGGTGGGGTGTAACTCGTAAGCAGGCTTTACTTGAGAGAGAATTTTCCTGAAAAAGTATATCTCATTTTTTAAATGGTTGAATTGCTAGATCATATCCAATTGCATGGAGTATTGAACGTAAACTATTAAGTTTAGGATTGCCTTTTTTTGACAATATTTTATATAAGCTTTGCCTACTTAATTTGGCTTCTTCAGCAACAGCTGTTATATCTCCTCCTTGCGCTTGTAAAACATTTTTTAAAGCTAACAAAAAAACTCGTTCATCTTCATCATCAAATGCTGCATTGAGATATTCAAGAGCACGTTGAGGATCTTTTAGTTTTTCTAATAAATAATCTTTAAATTCTCTATATTTATGTTGTTTTTTGGTCATTGTGATGACTCCTTATAATTAAGCCAATATCGTTGAGCTTTTTCTATATCACGACTTTGGCTTTTTTTATTTCCACCTACGAGAAGAATAACTAATTGTGTGCCCTTCTTACCAAAATAAATTCGGTATCCTGGCCCATAATCAATCCGCAATTCCCACATTCCATTGTTAATGTGTTTGCAATCTCCAAAATTACCAAGGCTTATCCTATCCAATCTGGTATATATTATTGATTGAATTTTTGTATCAAGTCCATCTAACCAGATAGAAAAGGGTTCTTTAGAAGTACCTTTTATAGAATAATTAATAATTTTTATCATAATTATTAATGTAAACTAAAGTTTACAATTCTGCAAATAAATAATATATGTTCAAAAAAATGGGGGGGTCTTAAAGTTCTTTGATAATTAGAGTACACTAGGAGTATCTTGGTATTCATTGTGTGGCAGTATGACAACAGTATTAAATTTAGCGCGATCGTGGCGGTCAAAGACATTCGATGAATTAATCGGACAGGATCTTACCGTCAAAATTTTAAAAAATAGCCTGTATAAAGGTAAATTTTTCCCCGTATATCTTCTTTCAGGGCAGCGTGGATGTGGAAAAACTTCAACCGGGCGTCTTTTTGCTGCAGCATTAAATTGCGAACAGCTTTCTGAATTTCAACAACGGCCACAGAAGGTTGTTTTACCCTGCTTAACATGTCCATCATGTGCTGCAATGAAAATGGGTAATCACCCTGATTTTTTTGAAATTGATGCTGCTTCTTATACCGGTGTTGATAATGTGCGTAATATTATCGAATCAGCCTCTTTTTTACCCAGCATGGGAACACGTAAAATATATCTTATTGATGAAGCGCATATGTTGAGTAAAGCGGCGTTTAATGCTTTTTTAAAGATTTTGGAAGAACCTCCAAAGTCTGTCATATTTCTGCTTGCTACAACTGAACTATCTAAAATTATTGAAACGGTGCGCTCTCGCTGCTTCCATCTTTTTTTTGAACCGGTTTCTCCTCAAGTATTACTTGAGCATTTAAAAAATATTTGTAGTAAAGAATCTATTGTGTATGATGCAGAAGGGCTTATGCGAATTGCGATCGAATCACATGGTTCTGTGCGAGATGCTTTGAATCTTATTGAACGCGTCCGTCTAGCTGCAGGAGAAATTACTGCGCAGGCTGTTCATAAAGCATTGGGAATTATCGATGATACGACACTCTTTACTCTCTTTAACGTGCTTGAACAGGGTAATGCTGCTGAAATTGTAGCATTATGGGAACGGTATAATTTTTCTGCATATAATTCTGCTGTTGTATGGAAAAGAGTTGTTGAATATAATCGCCGGTTATTAAGCGCTTTATATGGTTTTGTGCATGACACTCAGGTTCAAGAACTAGCGCGCCGTTTTACGCATCAGCGGTTGCTGACGTTATTAGAATTATTATATGACTATGAGCTGCAGTATATTAAAACGTTGGATTATGCTGGGCTTCTTGAAATGATTTTTCTCAAAATGGCTACCTACGAGGGTTCTCCGAATCGCATTCAAGAACAAGTTATTCATAAACCAGTTATGAGTGCAGAGCAGCCTGCCAATTTGTCCGACGAAGCTTTAGCGAAAGTTGGGTATAAAAACCAGTGGGAAAGTTTTTTAAATCGTTTGCAGAATCTGAACGAACCTCTTATCAACTCACTGTTTCGGCATGCGCACATTAAAGGTTATGTGCATCCGGTGATTGATGCGGTTTTTTCTGCAGATCTTTCATTTTTTAAAGATTCACTTGAATCTACACGAACTATGTGGCAACCATTGCTAGAAAAAGATTTTGGTTCAGGAGTGATATTCCAACCACATTTTAGTCCTGATGTTAAAGTGTTAACAGCACCATCAACAAAAAAACCGGTGGTACACCATGGTGCAAATACGCGTGAAACCGTAGTTCAAAAACCATCATATACAACTACAAAACCGTGGGAATCTACAAAAAAAATTATCAAAGAAGATGTGAGAGTAACAAATACAGATTCATTACCCACAGCGCAGACAGTACTACGCTTTTTCCCAGGAACATTGACAGAAATTAAGGAACTTGATGAGTAATCTCTCTTCGGTCGTTATTGTCGGCCGTATGAACGTAGGAAAATCTACGCTTTTTAACGCACTTTCTCAAAAAATTAAAAGTATAACGCTTGATTATGCTGGAGTAACACGAGATTTTATTAAAGATGTTATCGAATGGCGAGGTGCGTCTTTCGAACTTGTTGATACGGGCGGTATTAGTTTGAGAAAAACTGATGACCCGATTCTTGAAAAAGTACGAAATAATGCTTTGGCATGTGTAGATAAAGCAGATATTATTCTTTTTGTTGTTGATGCAGTTGTAGGTATGTTGCCGGAAGAACGTGACATCGCAACATTATTACATAAGCTTCATAAAAAGACGATTGTGATTCTTAATAAAATTGATAATAATCGCGCACAAGAACATATTCATGAGTTTGCTCAGCTTGGGTTTGACCAGTCTCTTGAAGTTTCTGCGGAGCATGCAAAGGGTATTAATGATATTCTTGATGCGATTGTAGAACAACTTCCACACAAGCCATTAAAAAAGCAGGAAGAAAAAGCTGATGTGAAAGTGGTTTTTTTAGGAAAACCTAATGTTGGAAAATCTTCATTAATGAATGCATTATTGAAAGAAGAACGTTCAATTGTGTCAGATATACCGGGTACAACACGAGAAGCAATTTCTGAACGAATATCTTTTTACCAACACAATGTTGAACTTACTGATACGCCAGGAATACGAAGACAACGTTCAGTCAGTGGCAAACTAGAACCACTGATGGTAAAAAGTTCATTCCATGCGTTAAAGCATGCCGATATTATCGTGTTGGTTATCGATGTAACGCAAGCGCAGCTTGTTGATCAGGAACTTAAACTTGCTTATTATGCCTTTACAGAACAATATAAAGCCCTGATTATTCTTTTTAATAAAATCGATTTGAAAACAGAACATATGGGTGAAGAACTGGATCGCAATTTAAGTTTTTATGAACATCTTATAAAAAAAGTTCCTACTTTTTCAGTATCATGCAAGTCTGGAAAAAATGTTGGAAAATTACTGCCCTTAATTGATGAAGTATGGCAACGATATCGTATTACTCTTTCCGATGAAGAAATCAATCGCCTTATTATCAGTTCTCTTTCAAAAAAACCACTCTATCATAACCAAGAATTATTACGTGTGTACTCTGCGCGACAAGTGGGCTCAGCGCCATTAACTATAGCTTTATATGTTAATGAACCGAAATGGTTTGAAGAAGCGCAATTAGGATTCTTTGAAAATATTGTGAGAAACCAGTACGATTTAAAAGGAACTCCTGTAAAATTTATTGTTAAGAAAAAAAGTTAACGTGAGAACATATGAATAAAAGAATCGTCTTTCGTGGCGTAGAATCTTCCGCAAATATGGAACAATATATCGAAGAAGCATTCAGAAAAATTGATGCATTTTTTGAAGAACATAATCGCACACCTCTGACATGCGATGTTATTCTAGAATCACATCCAACGCATGCTACTAGTAAATGTGAAATTCGTATCACGTCACCTGAATATCGGGTTATTGTTCATGAAGAAGGCCAAGATATGTATAAATTGGTCCATGATGTTGTTGATAAAGCTTATGCCCAGTTACTGAAAGAAAAAAAAATATGGGACGATAAGCATAAAGGTAAATAAGCGCCCCGAAACATGCGGTGGGGGAAGAGAGTTGGTTTGATTATTTGCTTCTCTCATTTTACATAGTTACTATTTCCCGTCTTTATTGACACATAACAACATTTATTACTATTTTGATAAAAAGTTATAAGGGGGGAAAGCTATGCACATATCAAAAAAATTACTTGCGATATTCTTAATAATTAGTTCTACATTACATGCAATGGAAGTTCAAGTAACAAATAAGTCACTTGTAAAAATGACAATTCCTGAAATTAGCAAAAATTTTTCACAATCAAATGGTGATGCGGATCTACTTATTGGTAAGAAATTTTATTTTGGTTTAGGGATACCAAAAAACTATGATGTTGCCTTTAAACAATTTGTTAAGAGTGCGCAGAAAGATAATATTGAGGCACTACTCTTACTTTCAGAAATGATCACATCACAAGAAGGGAATGTAAAAGATTTTCCAAAAGATATTTCATGGCTTAAAAAGTTAGCAGATAAAGACAACATCAATACTCTAGCAGCACGACGACTCTTAGAATTAATAATAACAGATCCTGCTGTACCTCAAGATTTAAAAAAAAATATAGAGAATTATTTCGAAACCCAACCACGATTTCTTGAACTATTGAAAATAAAATCTTCACAAGGCGATCCTTTTGCGAAAGTTCTTTTGAAAAAAGTTCAACTTATTGAGAGCAATCCTCCAAAAAATCTTCCTGAAACTTATATTAAAGCCTTAAAAGCTGAAGCTGATAAAGGCGATGTTGCTGCAGCCAACAAGCTTGCTTTCCATTATTATTATGGTCAACATATGGACCAAAATTTCTCAGAAGCATTTAAATATGCACATAGCGCTGCTCAAAAAAATTCTGCGCCGGCATTATATATGTTGAGCATGATGTATCGTAAAGGCAAAGGTGTTACACGCAATGATAAAAAAGCCTTTGATTCCATGCAGGCTTCAGCACAGTTGGGTTTTGTTCCAGCACAATCTGACCTGGGTGAAATGTATATAAATGGCGTTGGCATTGATAGGAATTTTCCTGAAGCGCTTTTATGGATTAAGAAAGCAGCCGATAATGGAAATGCCAATGCATATGTAAAGTTAGGAACTTTAGCACTCTTTGGCATTGGTGATTCTATGGAAGATATAGAACCTCATTATGAACAAGCGTTCGAGTTTTTTGGAAAAGCTGCGGCACTTGGCAATTTCGTTGGCATGTATGAACTTGCACAACTGTATCAATCTGGATTAGCTGGTGAAAAAGATAAAAATAAAGCACAAAAACTTTTTGATCAAATTTTAAATTCATCAAGTGAAAGTTCTATGATTCCCAAAGCGCTTATGTATGAAATGGGAACTGGCGTTGAAAAAGATCTTGCACAAGCAAAAAAATATTTTGAAATGGGCATGGTTGATCCTGAAAATGAATGGGCATTAGAGGGTCTTGCGCGTATTAAAAATGAGCTTTCAATGAGTAAAGAGGGCAAAGAAGAGGAATGCAAAGCGCCCCAAAGCCCTTCACTAAAAAAGAAAAAGGCAAAACAAAGTAAAGCAATACGATCCCTCAAGAAAATTCAATCGCAGTCTTTTGAGGCTGCTCCAGAAGCTGAAATTGATATTACTGGTGAAAAGTTAAAAAATATGTTGAATAGTGCTTTAACATATGATGATAAAAGCGTGATTACTGATATTAACACTACCAAAAATCTTATTACCATTCAAAACCCTTATGATGGTTCAACAATAGAAATATCTTTTGGTAGAAGAAAGCAGGAATTAAATACATTAAAAAAATTTACCTATGATACCCGTGTTAAAAAACAGTTTGCCCCAAAAAATCAACTTCTGCATGAAGGTTTTACGCAAGAACAAATTGATAGGCATAGATTTGCCGAACGTGTTGATGAAATTGTTCAGCTGTATGCTGATAAAGCTTATTTTATTAAAGGTGATGGAACTCTTACTAAGAATAGTGTTCTTCCAGGAACTATCATTAATAAAGATGGCAGCAAACTTTCAGGTACTTTTGAATATGCCTATTATGAAGATCCACATGGTAAAGGGGATGAAATACTCTATCATAGATTTTTTCATCCTAGATCACGAGCTCAAACTAAATAAAGCTGTTACAAGTCTTCGATTTCTTGAATAAACTGTTCAATACTGGTATCCAGCAGTTCAGCTCCCCATTTTTTTACAATGGTGCCGTTCTGAGGGTCAACAAGTATAATGGTTGGAAATCCTATAATATTAAATTTACTTTGAACTGATGCGCATGATTCTGCTTGAGGATTGGTGCAATCGATATGAACTAATACGAATCGTGATAATACATGCAGTACATGAGCATTTTCAAAAAATCTTTTTTCAATTGCTGTGCATGAAGAGCACCATGCGGCTCCAAAATCGATCATCAGAAGTTTATTTTTTTCAAGTGCAGTGCGTGTGCCCATGTCATAATCGGAAAGCCATGCAGATGGTTTTTTTTCTAACGTAATAAATGTTTCTTTGTATGCTTGTAGCAGCATGCCAACCGCGGTGCATAAACAAAGAATTGCTATGCAATATTTAAATGTCTTTATAGCTCTTGAATCATGCTTACCAATAATAAACACATAAAAAATACCAATACCTACGAGTGATGCTGCCATCATCAATAAGACAATCGTATGGGGCCAAATATTATTAAGATAATAAAAGCACATGCCAATCAGCATGAACCCGAATAATCTTTTTACTTCAATCATCCATGCTCCAGCACGTGGTAAAAGATTCAGTGAGTTAGAAAATGTTCCAATTAACAGCAACGGAAAACCAAGCCCAAGACCAAATGCATATAATAATAAAAATCCCCACAACTTATTACCCAATGTTGCAACGATACTTAAGAGTAATAATAATCCAGGTGATAAGCAGGGTGAAGCAACGGTACCGCTGATGATACCAAAAATAAAAGCAGAGCTGTATGAACCGCCGCGTACTGAATGATCACGTGGTTGCAAGAAACGGGGAACATACATGTCATATAAACCAAGCATTGAAAGTGCTAAATATAATAAAAAAGAAACAAGAATAATAACAAAGATCGGATTACCTAATAAAAGTCCAAATTGTGCACTTCCCGATGCTGCTAATAATCCTAAGAATGCAAACGTAAATGCCATTCCCAGAATATATGATAATGCGAGTGTGAAATTTGCAAGAAGTGTTGTTTTTCTACTTGCTTGCAGTGCTCCGACAGTAATAGGAATCATCGGATAAATGCAGGGCGTCAAGCTCATCAGAATTCCCAAAAGAAAACAGACAAGAAGGCGCACAAACGGTTGTTGAGATTTTTCAACAAGAGTAGAAAGATTCTGTTTGAGTGATGAAACAATATTGACAGATTGAGTATGTGTAGGTTCAGGTTGAGCAAAAACTCCGTGGGAAATAAACCCGAAGAAGAAAATGCTGTAGAGCGAGAGAGTTCGTATCATGATGTTCCTCATAATTTGCAATTTTTTTTCTGACTATTAAACTTTCATGTATGTGGGGCTGTAGCTCAGTTGGTAGAGCGCATGGATGGCATTCATGAGGCCACCGGTTCGACCCCGGTCAGCTCCACCACTTATAATTCAGAAATAACAATATTTCCTTTAAGAGTTTCAAGAGATATCATAGCACCATCGGTTCCAAGGGTAGCTTTTATATCTCTCATAATTTTTTTCCATGTCTTTTTATTCAGCATCGTTGTAATAGGATCAAGCGTGACATGCAGATTGCATTCAATTTCTCCGCGCGGAGCACGTGCATGAATATGTGCATTAATAGTGCGGCTCATATGCATCACAATCCCTTTGCCTGCGTCTAACATAATCTGGCTTGCTGCTGGTAATTTTTTTTGATCAACAGTAATAGTTCCTGAAGGAGCTACAGCTTTGAGCGTTCCTATTCCATTGCGTACTGAAATATCGCCATCTTCAGCAGTTGGAGAGAGAGAACCTTCAAGTCCTTCAGCATTAATAAAACCTTTTTTAGTTTTTACCGTAACATGGGATGTTAATGGAACAAGCAGCGTATAATTCATGTGATGTTCAGTTTCATTTTTTGGCCGGGCTTCGACGGTTACTCGTTGTGCATGTATTTGTGTATGCAATGATGTTTCATCAAGTTCTTCATAGGTGCCATTAATTTCGATAATTAACTTTTTTGATTTAAATGGTTTTATTGTTACATTTCCATAAACTTCCACAATAATAGAACTATCTGAAGCAATTTCATATTCTTTGGTGATAGTTTCTAGTGCACGCTGAGCCCAAAATGATTGCCACCATTCTTGAACAGAAAACCCCATAACAGTGTATGGTATAAATAAACTGATAAATAATACTTTTTTTGATATCATAAAAAATCCTTTCATGTAAGGTTTATTGTACCAGCAAAATTTCTTCAATTATAGTATAACTACGCAAAGATTATGATGAAGATGAAAGGTTGTATGAAAAAAATACCATTAACGGTGCAGCAAGAAGCGGTTCTTCATGAAATTTTGAAACGATATCCGGTAATTTCTTCCATGTATGATGATTGTAAAAAAGGTGGAGGAACGTTATATCTTGTTGGCGGGGCAGTGCGGGATCTTGTTATTGGGTTAGATATTAAAGATATTGATATCGAAGTTCATGGAATATCTGCAGAACAACTAGAAACTATGTTACGTGCATATGGAAGAGTTGATATTGTTGGAAAATCTTTTGGTGTTTTTAAATTAGAACATATTCCTATCGACTGGGCATTACCACGAACCGATTCTGCAGGGCGCAAACCGCATGTTGTTATTGATCCTTCACTTTCATTGCACGATGCATTGCAGCGGCGCGATGTTACCATGAATGCGCTTGCACTTGATATTGAAAAAAAAATAATTTTTGATCCATTCAATGGCGTCGAAGATATTTATAATAAGTGTTTGCGTTCTCCTGATATTCAATTTTTTTCACAAGACCCGTTACGCTTTTTTAGAATTATGCAATTTATTGGAAGATTTGAAATGTGTCCTGATAAAGAGTTAACTGCTCTGTGTACAACGATGGACATCACCGGTGTTTCTCGTGAAAGAATTGAAACTGAATTTGAAAAATTATTATTAAAATCACAATTTCCCTCACGTGGGATACGCTGGTTATTAGAAATCGGTCGACTTCATGAACTTTTTCCAGAACTTGCTGTGTTAAAAACTATTCCGCAAAACCCTACATGGCATCCTGAAGGTGATGTGTTTGAGCATACGATGCAAGCACTTGATGCAGCTGCTCATATTTCTCTATCAGATCAGAAAGAACATCTTATTCTCATGTATGCTACATTATGTCACGATCTTGGCAAAGCAACTACAACACGAGAAGTTGATGGAAAAATAATAAGTTATGGGCATGATATCGCAGGTGTCCCGCTTGCTAAAAAATTCTTACAAAAAATTACCCACAATTCAGAAATTATCGAAACGGTACAATGCTTGGTGCGTTATCATATGATGCCGGGGGCTTTTGTAAAACAAAATGCATCAGGAGCAGCATATAAAAGATTAGCACTTAAACTGAATCCTGTTACCACCTTGCGCATGCTTGCACATCTTGCATATGCCGATCAACAAGGCAGAAATGGTGCGGCATCAACCCCTCTTTCCAGCCCGAATACATGTATAGATACTTTTATACAACAGGCACAAAAAGCTGGTGTTTTTGATGGAATAGAAAAACCAGTTCTTGAAGGACATGATGTACTACCATTCGTTGCCCCAGGACCAGAAGTTGGAAAATTATTACGCGAAGCTTACAGAATTCAAATTAATGAAAATATTCATGATAAAGAAGAACTGAAAAAACGCATTTTGAAAAAATAATAATAGTTTAAAAATTTTTATTATTCATGATATTTGCCAAGGGTGAAATTATTATTTACAAATATTGTGTGATTAGTATAGTAATATTTATATTTTTTTATTACAAAAATCATAATTTATAACAGGCAAAGTATGAAATTTAACAAGTTCTCTCTTTTAATTTTTTTTGTAATAGCATATTCATTACCTCTTAAAGCATTTTATAGAAAGCCATCAAAAACTGTTTATGAAGATGTTCTAAGAGAAGAAAATGGTAAATTAGTACGGGATATTGCTATTAAAACAGGAGATTATAAACCAAATCCGCAACTTACAATTAATATTCAAGAACCTTCTCCAAGATTAAGCCAAGATTCTCCTCGCAAAAGTGTTTGTAAGAAATTCCCTCTTAAATTTGATATGTTCTTTGAAAATTTTTTATATCTCTTGAGTGATCCAGGAATAGTTGGTGAATTAGAAGAGAATTTTCGTCGGCATCTTCCTAATAATACTTTGCTGTGTGGCGAAATTAAAGATGATGCTTTATATTTAGCACAACTTATCCATGAAGAATTTCAACTTCCATTTGTTCATGTTCATGGTTATCAATTTTTAGGTAATTATCGGGGCGAAGGTGCAAGAAAAGTTGGAAAGGCTCTTGCAACACGTGATCCTCAAGGGCGTCCGCTATTATTATTTATTGATGATTTTGATCCTATTGCAGCAATACCTCCAGTTTATACATCTTATAATGCCGAACATGAATGGCGTTTAAGCAAAAGTGGATTTAGGTGCGATTTTGATAAATTAGAACGAGATCCTTCAATTATACTTATGGTATCAACTAAAGATATATACAATTTAGATGAAGGAATAAGACAGCGTTTTGGAAGTAGCGTGGTGAATATAAAACCAATGACACAACAAGAGCGTGAACAGTTATTAACTGTATGTTGTAAAGATTTAAATATCGAAGACAAAGAGAAGACCATAAAGAAAATGGCGTGGGCTGCTCAAGGTCTATCTCGAAAAAAACTTACTGAAACAATACATGAAGCTGCACAACTTTTACCAACCCCAAAAGATGAAAGCTATCATGAAATTCTTACACAAAAAGAACTTCTCAATTTAATTAATAAAGCACGTGATGAAGAAGGGATTTCTTGGTCTGCATATTTTAAAAGAATGAGAGAAATAATTAATATATAGGATTTTAGCTGGTATTAACTTTGTTGAGTGTGTAATCAAGCATTGTAGCGATATGTTGTATATTTAAAATCTAGTTTTTATCGTGCAATTGCAGTATTCTAATAATAAAAATAAAGGGCTTTGCATGAATATTATCGGAAATTCTTTGTGGGAAATTGTACGTCAGGTTGATGTTATAACATTGCTTATTCTTGGCATATTGTTAGTAATGTCTGTTATGTGTTGGGCGCTGGCGTTATATAAAATTATGATGATACGTATTAAAAAAAAGCAAACTCAACATGCTCTTTCTTTAATTAACAATATTCATTCATGGGAAGACATTAAGCGCTCTGCGCCGCAGATGGTAGATACATTGAGTGGTAGAATTGTGCGACATGGAACATCATTAATACAATCATGGGTAGAAAATCGTTCTGTGAATATGAATCTTTCTGAAAAAGAATTTGAGTTATTACACTTATCTGTTGAGCAAGAATTTTCTACTATTATGCATCATGAAGAAGAATATCTGAGTGTTATTTCAACGAGTGCTGCTGCATCACCGCTGATCGGTTTATTTGGCACCGTGTGGGGATTGATACATTCTTTTTTACGTATTAGTGCACAACAGTCTGCAGATATTGCAACGGTTGCACCGGGAATTGCAGAAGCTCTTATCACAACACTTGCAGGACTTGTTGTTGCAATTCCAGCATTGATACTGTTCCATTATATTCAAGGACAAATTCGCGCATTAGAATATAGCTTACTTGCATGCGCTGATAAATTTTTATGGACCATTAGAAAATCGATGGTATGAGGATGCTATGATACGACGTTCTTCAAGAAGAAAAGCAGTTGTGTTTCCCGAAATTTCTTTGACACCATTAATTGATACAACGCTTGTTTTGTTAGTAATTTTTATGGTTGCCGCACCGCTTGTTCACAATTCTCTTAAAGTTGATTTACCGTACGGCAAAAAAAATGAAGTCGGTTCTGTTCAAAAAGATATTACGGTGTATATCGACAAAAAACATACGCTGTTTATTAATGATGTTGCTGTGAGTTCACACCAATTAATTGATGAAATAAAAAAAAGAGTTGCGCAGTATAAAGATCCTGTAGTTTTTATACAAGCGGATCGGGACATTTCATACGGAGCGGTGTTTGAACTTGTTGATAAGATAAAAGATATGGGTGGGGTCGAATATGTTGCTTTGGATGGACAGAGACCAAAAACTTCGTGATATTATTTTTTTTTCATGCATTATGCATGTTTTATTGCTTGTGGGTATTTTTTTATTACGCGCTCCAGTGCCATGCACAACAATAACTATACATACTCGGCGTATTATTCCATTGGTTGCTGTGCCACGCAAGAAAAATAATTACGCGAGTGTGCACAAAAGTTCTCAAAAATTATTAAAAAAAACGAATCGCATTACACAATCTAAAAAAGCGCCGGTTGCAGCAAAAAAAAATAATGTGAGTGCGTTGAAGAAAAAAATAATTTCTCGATCCCTCGATACAACTCGCTTGCGCTCGTCACTCGGGATGAGCGGGGATGTGAAGCCAAAGAAAAAAATTTTACAAGAGATTCCCAAACAAACACCGCGCTCCCTCGATACATCTGTCTGCGCTCCTGCAGAGCTACGCCAGACACTCGGGATGAGCGGGGATGTGTTGCTTGCTGATGACAAGAAAGAAATTATTCCCGAAGAACCAGAAATATCGCAAGATATTTCAGGAGTTGAAGAAGTATATGATGGCTACGAACTCTTATACTCACAATTACAACATGAATGGAGTCTTCCCGCAGGTCTTGATGAAAAATTATCTGCAACGTTGTGCGTAACGCTTTCACAACATGGCCTTCTGGAAGAAGTGACGTTAGAAACAAGTTCATCAGTCTTAGTATATGATATGGCAGCGCGGGCGGCGCTGTATAAAATTCAGTACCCACGAGAAATGTGGGGCAAAAAAACTATGATAACATTTGATAATAAAACATGAGCATACCATGACCGTTATTCTGCTTTTTATTTTTTTCTGCACACAGGTTTTGTATTCAGAACAAGACACTTTTGTAATACATAGTAATGCTCAATCAAAACCTCTACAACTTTTTATGGGAGTGGCATCAAATGAACAGGATCTGATACAACTTTCAGATTTATTACGCGCGCATCTTGAATGGAGTAAACAGATTGCAATTACCCGCCACACCTCCTGCCCACGAACTCAGCAGGATATGAGTACATTATTTCACGATGGATATACGTTAGGACTGTTTCTTGCGCGAGATCATGATGGATATTCATGCAGATTATATGATCTTACCCAAGGGCGAATGATCATGGGGAAAAAGTATGCGATACCGGGAGCTGATAGTACAGTTATTGCCCGATGCATAGGCCATGACTTGTGGCGCCAAATGATGGGAGAAGCGAGTCCCTTTTGTTCATCATTATGTTATATAAAGAAAACCAATGATCGTGTGCCTCGTTATGAGCTGTGTATAGCAGATTATGATGGTACATCACCAAAAACATTATTGTACTCAAGCCGTATTATTGTTGCACCGTCATGGAATAATGATACTCGCAATCCTGCTATCTTTTTTTCAGAATTTACACCTTCAAATGTTAGAATTTTGGCTATCGATATGAGCCAGCGCGTTCGTACGGTCTTTGACTTTGATGGAACCATTGTAGGTGTTTCATGTGATACCGTACATGAAAAAAATGCTCTTTATTGCCGTTCAGGAAGTATTTGGCATTTTACCTATGACCCTGATCTTAAACGAAGTACCCATAGCCTTATTATTAATGAATTAGGAACCTGTGCATCTCCTACTCTATTTTCCAATGGGGATATTATATTTTGCTCCCAGGGTAAGATTAAGTATTATATGGCTGATACCAGAAAAGTGTCTCTTATCACTGATGATGGCTATTGTGTTGCCCCGACGGGCCATTATGGTAAGAAAAAGATCGCATATTCTCGGAGAATAGGGGCATATATGCAGCTTTTTGTCTATGATATGGCCTCGCAACTTCATAAACAAATCAGCTTTGATAAGGGAGACAAAACGGATGCAGCCTGGTCTCCTTGTGGCAATTATCTTGTTTTTGTCCATTCAGAGGGCGCTTCTAGTAGTATTGAGGTTATGCATGTGGCAACAGGAAGCCGTTCACAGGTTACGGATTCCCATGATTACTGTTCTTACCCAGCCTGGTCCCCCTCTGCTTCACTATTATTTCAAAATTGAAAATAATATATAAAAGTTTACTTATACAGGTAAAATATGGGTAAAACATCGACAAAAATATATTTTTTAGTATCCTAGAGAGGGATATGTAAGACACTTTTATCTTTTATTTCAGACCTAGTTCCCTGTATGCTAATAAGTAAGCACTTATAATGCATTATAAAGAGAATAAGGGATATAAATTCACGTAGTTCTTAAGCAATGTTAGGTTACCTATGAAATTTACAAAGATTAATTTTAAAAATTTTAAGAGCGGTCCTCGTAATGTTATGATGATGGTCGCTTTCTTTACGGTGAGTTTGCTCGTTATGACAAAGCTTACCGATTATTCACGCACAACCCAAACGATGAGTTATGCGGCATTTTTAAAAAATGTTGAAAATGACGCTATAAAATCGGTTCATATTGTTGGCCAAGAGGTGTATGGGACCTATAAAGATGGCAAACGATTTGAAGCGATTATTGCGGATGATCCTCATAATTGGGAGCTGTTAAAAAAGCATAATGTCGATTTTTCTATTGGCGTTGCTTCTTCCCAGTTTTCCCTCTGGCATATTATCTTATTAGCCTTTTTTGCCGGCACCTTGCTTGCTATCTGGTTTTTTGTGCGCCAATCTCGGGGTTCTGGAGGAACAGGAACGCTCTTTTCTATGGGTAAAAGTAAAGCAAAAATTTTCATGCCATCACAGATCAAAGTGACCTTTGATTCCGTTGCTGGTGCTCAAGAAGCTAAGGATGAACTTCAGGATATTGTGGATTTTCTTAAGAATCCTGAAAAATATAAACGATTAGGGGCAAAATTAACGCGTGGCGTATTATTAGTGGGTGAGCCGGGAAATGGTAAGACCTTGTTGGCAAAAGCTGTCGCTGGTGAAGCCAATTGCCCATTTTTCAGTATTAGTGGTTCCGACTTCATAGAAGTTTTTGTAGGGGTGGGTGCTGCTCGTATTCGTGACCTGTTTGCTCAAGCCCGAAAAAGTTCTCCAAGTATCATATTTATTGATGAAATTGATGCGATTGGTCGCCAACGGGGAAGCGGTCTTGGCGGTCTTAATGAAGAACGGGAACAGACATTAAATCAATTATTAACTGAAATGGATGGCTTTGATTCTGCTGGAGCGCCCGTTATTATTTTAGCAGCAACGAATACGCCAGATGTTCTTGATAAGGCGTTATTGCGTCCAGGAAGATTTGATCGTCGTATCAACGTTCCCTTTCCTGATACAGCTGCACGTGAGCAGATTTTAAAAATTAATCTCAAAAGTACCAAGTTAGCTCCTGAAGTCGATCTTCATGAAATAGCTTTAAAAACTGCTGGGTTTAGTGGGGCTGATATTGCTCATTTAACCAATCAGGCAGCTCTTCATGCATCTAAGAATAATAAAGAAGCTATAACTAACGAAGATATCGATCTTTCATTGAAGAAATTAATGACATCGCAAGAAGTTCAGCATAATTCTATGGCGCAAGGTGGCAGAACGAGTAGTAAGGCAAAAATGTATATGCCTACACAAATTAAAATAACATTCGATTCTGTTGCCGGTGTTCATGAGGCTAAAGAAGAATTGACCGATATTATCGATTTCTTAAAAAATCCTGAAAAATATAAAAAATTAGGTGCGCAATTAACGCGTGGGGTATTGCTTGTTGGTGAGCCGGGTAATGGTAAAACATTGCTTGCAAAAGCGGTTGCCGGCGAAGCAAATTGCCCATTCTTTAGCGCCAGTGGTTCAGAATTTGTTGAGGTATATGTTGGTGTTGGTGCTGCACGTATTCGTGACTTATTTGCTCAGGCGCGACGCCATTCACCAAGTATTATATTTATTGATGAAATTGATGCTATTGGGCGCCAACGTACCGGTTCCGGCTTATCGGGTAACGAAGAACGGGAACAAGCCCTTAACCAGTTATTAACAGAAATGGACGGATTTGAATCAAGAAATTCTTCAGTTATCGTAATCGCTGCAACCAATAGAGCTGATATCCTTGATAAGGCATTGCTGCGTCCTGGTAGATTTGACCGCCGAGTTGATGTGCCATTTCCAGATCTTGTTAGCCGTGAAGAAATTTTACGGGTACATGCTCGTGGAGTTAAGCTTGATCCTACTGTTGATTTGAAAAAAATTGCACGTGGTACACCCGGTTTTTCTGGGGCTGGACTAGCAAACCTTATTAATGAGGCTATCCTCAACGCTGGTAAGCATAATAAAGAGTTTGCAACGATCGAAGATTTTGAAGAAGCACGAGATAAAATTATTTTAGGTAAAGAGCGCAAATCTATTGCTATGACACCGGATGAACTTAAAATGACTGCATATCATGAGGCAGGGCACGCGTTGGTTACACTGATGATGCCAGATGTGACCCATCCTCTGTATAAAGTTACTATTATGCCTCGTGGCATGGCGCTCGGCGTGACCCATTCACTTCCTGAGCGGGATAAATATTCAGAAACACGCGATGAGATGCTTGCGTTTATTATGATGTGTCTTGGCGGAAGAATTGCTGAAGAACTCATATTTAAAAAGCTTTCCAGTGGTGCTGGCAGTGATTTTGTTCAGGCTACCGAGGTTGCGCGTAAAATGGTCTGTTCTTATGGTATGTCTGATGATTTGGGTACTATTGTGTATCAGCAAAATGGTAATTATCAATATTCGCAAGAAACTGCAGGTAAAATCGATACAGCAGTGCGCTCTATTGTTGATACCTGTTATCAAAAAACGAAGCAATTACTTATCGAAAATAAAGAACGATTAGAGACGTTGGCACAGGCATTGTTGGAAAAAGAGACCCTCTTTGCGCATGAAATTTATGCATTAGTAGGCCTCCCCCCCCGCGCCGACCACAAATTGTCATAAAATAGCTGCTTCACCCTTCGACTCCGCTCAGGATGAGCGTTACATCACCCATACAACTCAAAGAGTTACAAATAGAAAAGATTGCTTGATTTATGCTGTAATTATGCTATTATTATTGAATAAATAAATTATACAATAATAAGGCGATTATGAAGCATTTTTATACCATTTTTCTCTGTCTCTTTCTTGGAGCAAGCGGGGCTGTTACAGCAACAAGCGCGCCGGGTTTTGATGCTCGCAGGGTGGAAGTGAGCTTTAAAAAAGCTTTAGTTTTAAATTCATTGGCACTTGGATTAAGCTTTTTGGCTAAAAAACAGCCTGTTGAACGAGCACGTATGTGCACTATCGGAAGTAGGTCTTTGTTATTAGGGACCGGCTGGTATGCTTCAAAAGCGTTGTTTTCGATGTATTATGTCTCAAAAACAAGCTAAATTTTGAAAAAAATTTTTAATAGAGTAAACTCATAGTATAAAATAAGTTATATTTTTGGACTAAAGGATAGAAATGTCTCGTATATGTATGGTATGTGAAAAAAGGCCGCAGGTAGCTAATATTGTGAGCCATGCTAATAATAGAACAAAAAAATGGGTATATCCTAACGTTCATAGAATGAGATTTACCTTGACCGGATCAGCATCAGGAGCCGTTCACTTTGGTAAAGTATGTACAAAATGTATGAAAGCAAAGAAAATTACTAAAGTTATTTAACATTAAGGTTCATGTATGGCAAATACTAGTTCGGCAAAAAAAAGTGCGATTCAAAATATCAAGCGCCGCCAAAAAAATTTAGCTCGTAAAACTTCATTAAAAACAGCGATTAAAAAAGTTATTACAGCGTTAGAAGAAAACACTCCTGTTGAAAAAACTCAAGAACTTCTTAAAGATGTTGCTGCTCAATTGGCACGAGCAAAGAGTAAGCATGTTATTCATCGTAATAACGCGTCTCGCAAATTAAGCCGTTTGGCAAAAAAAGTTGCTCTTCACGCACGTAAAGAAAAATAATCTAAAATTATTTTTTTATAAGAAACAGTAAAAAGGCGCATTTTAAATGCGCCTTTTGTAGTTTAGATGTGATTTATTTTAATAGTTTTGTTCGAGTGAGTTTCCGCTAACAGTTTTGTTATAATCAAATGGGAATGAAGAACTGCTACCATTGTATTTATAAATAAATATTTCAGTGATTGGTTGCCTATTAGTTGGATTTTCAATTTTTTTTGTAACTCTAAAAACATGAGCCAATTCAGATGCATCAAAAAAATTGTAAGTGTTGCCTGCTTTAACAACTGCTAAAAAGAAGGGATGTTTTGATTTGACTAAATCTTTAAAAGATTCTAGAGAAATTGGATCTGTAGTGTTCATTGTGAATTCTTTTGAAATATTTTGAGTAAACTGAGTAAGCTCATCTTTATTAAGTGTTGGCTTAACAAATTCTATTTTTGAAAGTTCTAAATTGTTTCCTTCAAGAGTGACATCAATTAATATATCGGCATTTTTACCAATATCAGGAGATAAGTAAGAGTCTTCGCTTATATATTTTTTTGGTATATTACTTATTAACCTGCATTTTGCATTTTCATCTTTGTCTTTAGAGCATAGTAAAATAAGATCAACGAGAATATGTTTTCGTCCAGGATCAGTAGTAGTGATGGTAATTGATAAAGGTCCTATAATTTTCTTATTTATTTTTTTTGTTTCATGAGACTTAATTTCGAAAATTTTAGTGTTCAATAGTATTTTCCCAACTATTTTTTTATTAGTTTTATTAATGACATTATTAATAAAAAACCGAATTCCCGTATCTTTTTCAGATTCCATCCCGAATGCAGATGATAGGAATAAGCTGATGGCAAAAGTTGCTAATACAAACTTTTTCATAATTCCCCCTAAATTTATATTTGTATTATTAATAATAATTAGAGTATAACAGAGGGATATTTTGAAGATCAAGAAACTTGAAATATCTTAAAAAAGTAAAAGGCGCATTTTAATGCGCCTTTTGTAATTATAATAAGTAGTTTTAAATTATTTTACGTGAGCACCAACGAATTCTACTTTAGAATGCTCTAAGTTGTTTCCTGCAAGAGTAATATCAACCAATATATCAGCATTTTCACCAACCTGAGTATTTAGATAATAATCATGGCTTATGGTTCTAAAGTTTTGCCTCAATGAACAATGTCTTGCTGTAGTATATCTGCTGGCAGGATCCTGATGGGTAATTAGCTGCCCTGCGGGAGAAGCCGCGCTTTGGATGGCTAGATCAAAATTTTTATTTTCCGAGCAGTTTAAGCGTAATTTTTTAATATCTTTAAAATAAATATTTATATCATCCTTAGATGAAATTTCTTGATTAACTGTTATTGTTTCATACGGTTTTATATCAAAGAATTTAGTTTCGTGCAACGTGTTCATGGGTGTAACTTTGAAAGTGATTTCTTTATCAGTTTGATTACTTACCCTATTAAGGATATATCGTACTTCGGGCTGATTCATTGCCATGCCAGATTCCATTCCGAATGCAGATATGAATGAGCTGAGGGCAAGAGCCGCTATTACTGTTTTTTTCATAATTTCCCCTAAATTTATACTATATTTGTATTATTACTAATAATTAGAGTATAGCAGAGGGTGTTTTGAAGATCAATGATCTTGAATTATATTAAAAGAGTAAAAAGGCGCATTAAAGGTGCGCCTTTTATAATTATAATAAGTAACTTTTAGATTATGAATTATTGATTAAGATTAAAAGACTACAAAAAAAGGGCGTTGTTAATATGCCTTGTAATATCTATTAGCACCAATAAATTTTATCGTAGATTGCTCTAAATTATTCCCTTCGAGAATGACATCTATGAGTACATCAGCATTTTTTCCAACCGTACTTTCTTCATAGTGTTCCTGATTTAAAAGTGTGCGGCCAGCTTGTATTAATGCGCATGTAGCTCCTTCTCTTGGACTACACATCATAGAAAGTTCATCTAATCGCCCGGTGGAACCGATATTTAAATGCTCATGTGGAATTTCCTGATGCGTTGAAAGTGTTTCATATGGTTTTACAGTGAGATATTTATACTGAGGAGTACTAAAGACTATATCTTTATCAGTTTTATTAATTACTTTGCTAAGAATGAACCGTATTTTTCCAGATTCTATTCCAGGTTTCATGCCAAATGCATATGGCATGAAAGAACATAGAGCAATCAGTGTTATTGTTATTTTTTTCATAATCTCTCCTAATTTTATACTATATTTGTATTATAACTAATAATTAGAGTATAGCAGAGGGGTGTTTTTAAGATCAAGATATCTGAACCTGCTATTTTGATGGTACGTCGGTTTCTAAGAATGTTGTTCCGTGGTCGAGGTACTGGCAATAGTTTACAAGAAAGCTCCAGGCGATGGAGGTGGCGACGCGGGAGGAGCCGGCGTGTTCGATAAGGATGACGATCGTTTTTGGTTCATAGTCTTTATACGTGACATGTGCAACGAACCATGCGTGTTCAAGGAAATGTTTACCCAATTCCCGTTTTTCTAAGCTGACGTTCTGTGCAGTACCCGTTTTTGCAAAAATTTCCATATTATGCAAATTTTTAAGGCGTCTACCACTACCATCAGTAATGGTTCGTTTCATCGAGCGTTTAAGGAAGGTACGTGTCGTCTCAGAAACTTCAAAATGTTCCTTTTCTTGCCCCTCTTCACTCAAAATACGTGGTTTAACTAAATACCCTTGGCAAATACCGGAAATCATGCGCGCTATTTGTAATGGTGTAACAAGCATATAACTTTGTCCAATAACTGCTGACAATGTTTCTCCAGGGTACCACCGCTCATTAAAGGTCATCCGTTTCCACGTGCTGGTGGGAATGAGCCCCGTCTTTTCATGAAAGAGAACGTTCGTTTTTTGACCAAGCCCAAACTTTCGTGCCTGTTCGGCAAGCTGATCTATTTTGATATGTTTCCCGATCTCAAAAAATGGAATATTGCATGATTGAGCAAGCGCTTCTTCAAACGTCAATTCTCCATGTCCACTTAAATTTGAACAGTGGTACACTCGCCCACCAAATGTTATATGCCCTCTGCAATTCCAGACCGAATCTTCTTTAACGATATTATGTTCAAGTGCGGCAGCAATGGTTACCAATTTAAAGAGCGATGCTGGTGGATACGTGTTTAATGCGCGATTAAGAAATGGGTTATTTGCCTGGAGGCGTGCCCAATCATGTTCTTTGATAGGATTTAAAAAAGTATTAGGATCAAATGATGGGCGTGAAAGTACCACTTCCAATGCGCCTGTTTGTGGGTCCATGAGAAGCAGAACTCCTGCAAAATCCTGCGGAAAAATCGATTCTGCAATATGTTGCAGATTGATATCGATGGTTGTTTTAATCGTTTCACCTGCAAATGCTTTTTTTACTTCCTCTTCTGCAATATGATTTCCTTGTGAATTGACCGTTTTAATTTTTTCACCAGGCGTACCTTTTAAATTTTCATCAAGCAATAGCTCAAGCCCCATTTTTCCTGCAAGCTGTGAGTCGAGCATACTCAAATGCCCAATGACATGACTGCTGTATGAATGGTAAGGATAGTATCGTTTAAAATGGGTAGCTATCGTAATATTTTTGTGATGAGGAAACTGCTCACTAATTTTACTTAATTGCTCGAATGATAATTCTTTAACAAGAAGAACCGTCTTTCCCTTTTTTTCATATGAAATAATGTCTTCAAGAAGAGGTGTGCCAACGATCGTTTCTAAAAGCGCAACCGTTTGATATTTTTCTTCATCTAACTTTTTACCAGAACCTGTCCAATATAACGAAACAATAGGCCGGTTTGTCGCAAGCATTCTGCCGTGCGAATCAACAATATTGCCGCGGGGAGAAATTATTTTTTCAAGCCGAAGAAAATTTTTTCTTCCGAGAATGTATAAAATATCATTAAGAATAATTTGTAAATAAAAAAGCCGTCCGAGAATGACAGCAAATAATAAAAAAAAAGTGCAGCAACAGAATCCAAATCTAGTTTTTAAAAGATGTTTCCGTACAATCATTCTTTTTTCTTATGACGAGAGAGGCGAATATATTTTTCGGTGCTGAGTTTACTTAAGCCTAACAGATATTGCAAGCTGTGCGAATCAATTCCTTGATGTGCTAAATGAGTAGCACGGCTGTGACGCAATTTGTGGGGTGTAAGTGGTGTATGTAATGGTACAAGTTCATTAAACATATCACAAATTCTTTGTATCGAACGAGTTGTCAATGGCTCATTTTTATAATTAAGAAACAAATGCTCATGCGTATGTTCGAGAGGTCTTCTTTCTTTTTCTAGATACAATAATAATTTATCTGATGTTTGAGAAGAATACGTAAGTCTTCGTTGCTTTGCACCTTTGGCACGAATGAAAACAGTTTTTTCGGCAAAGTTAACATCTTTATACCGAATTTCTGTTAATTCAGAACAGATAATACCCGTTGCATATAATAATTCTATAATTGCTTGATCACGGTACGGGTAGGGGCTGGGGAGAGATTCTACGGGGAGAGTATGTAATAGCTGAATTTCTTCTTCAGTAAAATATTCTGGATCTGTGCCAATAATCAGTGGACGAGCCATCGTAAGCTGTAACGAGATCTGGTATGATGCTATAAATTTTTCAAATGAACGTAAGCAAGAAATTTTTCGTGCCACCGTTTTCTTATTATTTTTTTTGTGAGCTATCATAGTAAAATAGCGATTGATCAGCGTGGGGAATTGAAGTTCTCGTGCTTCCCGTTCTTCAAGCATGTGCCAAAATTTTATAACATGCGCAAGGTCTGCTGAATAACATCGGAAGGTGTGAGGGGAGTACTGTTTTTGTTCTTGTAGATGATGTATAAATTTACCGGTATATTCTTCAAACTCATTGAGTTTCAAGGTTCATCCTCACCAATTAAATGATACTCTTTGCATCTTCGATTAACCGAAGATCTATTGACGCCTAAGAGTGTAGCAATTTTGGTTTGGTTTTTAAAGGTATCCCATAAGAATACCATAATGTCCTGGTCTTTGAGTGCATGCTTACCTAAACGTGCAGCATCGACCAGTTTTGGATCATGGAGAGCAGGGCCAGAATCAACAATGTGTGAAGTATCAAGTTTTTTAGCATGTGTTTTATGAGCCAATGCAGTGTGAATGCGCTCTTTGAGTTCATGTAAACTCAGTGATGGCTGATTAATAATCTGCTCTTTTTCTTTATCATGAAGATACAAGAGTGAAGAGAATGCTTTTACTTTAATCGCCTGTTCCACATATTTATCGGCAAGATCTAAAACTTCTTGATGAGGTAATTGTGTGAGTGGTGGCAGGGTGAGCACCATTTTATTCAACTCATTAAAAAGTTCTTGGGAAAAAGTTCCTTCATGCAACAATGCCGTAAGATTTTTATGAGTAGAGCAGATAATACGAACAGAGCTCATAATTTTATGGTCGCTTTTAAAGCGATGAAAAAAACCGTATTTTAAAAATTCTGCAAGTGCGCGTTGTGTTTCCATGCTCAAAAAGTGGACATTTTCAATATATAATGTGCCATGGGTTAATTTTTCTAGCATCGATTCTTGATGTGTTTGTTTCATGATATCATAATAACCAAACAGCTTGAGCGCTATTTCAGAATTTTTTTCGGGAGCAACAAGTTTCAGTGTTTGCAATGTTTGTCGTAAACTAATCTGATGCACAATTTCTACGGTTGGTAATAAGTCTGCTTGTGGCATGGTCAGCAGCGGCGCGCGCCGGTTTAATGCTATTTTTAACAGATTAATTTTAAAATGTAACAACTGTTCACCCGTGCCAGGAATCAGCTGATTAATCAGTTGTCCTGATTGGGTTGTTTCTAGATATAATAGATAATCCCATTGTGAAGGGTCTTTTAATAAATCAGCCTGTAATTTAATAATATCGGCAATTTCAGGGTAATAGACCGTAATAATAATATAATTATCCTCAAGGCTTGGAATACCGGAAATAATCACTTTTTTACCGTCATGAGCATAGGCAACAACCGTTTGAGCTGTTTTATATTCGGTGACTTGTCTAATAATATTCTTAAAATGTTTTACTAATGGATGCCCTTCATCATAATTAAGATCAAGGTCGATCAGTTCTCGTGCAGCTTGATTACCAAAGCTAAAGCGGCGTCCTTTATAAAAAACGATCCCAATTTTTCGTTCTTGGCTGTTTCTTAAAAATGAGCGAATGCTTTCTTTGTACTGATTAATTTCTTGGTGTTTATTATATAACTCTTCTTTTAATTCTTTTTCTTGGATTAAAAGAGCGTCTAAATTTCGATGCTTTAACAGATTAATAATATTGGCAAGGTAACTAGTGAACACGAGCATCTCATCCCGCTCTGTTGCTGTATATAATTGTTCTCGAGCCCCTTTTTCTATGATGATGTACCCGATTATGATCTGTTTTTCAAAAATAGGAATAAAAATTTCAGCATTCAGAGCATTTAAAAAATTTATAATTACTGTATATTCACTCTTATTTTCATAAAATTGAGTGAATTCAAGCTCATCTTTAATGAGAATCTTTTCTTGATAGAGTAATGAGCCAAGCGGGCTCACGTCTCTGAGGGTAGAAATAAAACTTTCTGTAATTTTTGCAGCTTCTTGCACACTATTATTATCAGGGATATCTAGTGAGCGGATATAGAGCTGTATGTTATGTGCGGGAATTTCAAATGCATCTTTGAAGAAATTTTGTGTTATATGCTTTAACTCATTAACATCAACTACTAACCCCAACTGCTCCAGCGTTGTTTTAAAATCATTAATAAAATCAAACGCCGGCTGTGGCTCTTGTACATGGGAAGTGAAATTCAAAAACCGCAACCCCATCATCTTCCGCGCTGAAAAATAAATCGCATAGGTCATCAAAATAGTTGAAATTGAAACGCTTAAATAATTCCCCGGTGGTACAATTGGTGCAAAGAATGGCCAGAAAAGCGTTAAAGGGTCATTGTTAATAATTTCGAATATAAGTTTGGGTAAAACCAACATAAAAATAAATATTTTCAACTGATGCTGTAGAATTTTTGGTAATGTATCTTGTTTAATTGTTCTTAAAACATTCCAGATAATTGGAAGTGGAAAAAGTATTTCGAATAACAATATTAATTTTATTCCCATCATTTCTAGATACGGTCTTTCTATGTTAGAAGAAACATTATAGTTAAAAAATGCTAAATAAATATAATATCCAGCGGCAATAAGAGAGATAAATAAAAAGAAAAGATCTGAATAAGATAGTTTAGATTTGTTCTTGGCTATGTTTTTTATGAATAACCCTAAACAAAAATATTCGACTATACATAACGCCCATGATATTCGTATTATGCATGTAACAAATTGGAATGTTAAAGAATGTATGTGGTAATATTTAATAATGTGTAAAAACCATGCAATATCGCATGAAGCTTCGCCTATAAGAATAATGCACAAGAAGGTTGTTAATTTTTTATTTATAGCAGCTTTTTGGGAATAATAAATAATACTGGCTAGAAGAAAAAGTTTAATGGTTATAGAAATAACTTCTGATACAAGTAAAATATTGTGAGTCTGAAGCATTTCGGATATTAACTGCATTAGATTAATCATATTTTCATTGATATTTGTATTGATAACAATATACTATTAATCGCATTCATTAGCACTAATAATTTTCAATAGGTGTACCATGCTAAAACATAAAATCGTATTTGTCATGCTTTTTATTTCTAATTTACTTGTAAACATAAGTTCTGTTGCTCAAGGTCAATGTCCTCCAGTGGGATCAGATCCTAAGTCTAAAGCTGCCATAGTTTTATCAATGGGACACTAATATTTATCTTTCCTACTATATCATGCAGAAGAATCTTTTCAACTTATTATAGGTTGTAAAAAAGAATGCGTAGTTGGGAATGGGAGGGGTGAAATACTTCTTTTTGCCGAGGGCTTGTAATGAAGTATGATAAAGCACATGAACATGATAGGGTTCGCAGGATTATAGCTCTCTTGGAAAAAGCTACTCAAGACATGGGAAATCCGATGTCCGAGCAGATAGCCCAAGAATATAACCGGGACCCTTATCTCATTTTAATATCCTGCCTTTTAAGCCTCCGTTCCCGAGATGTCCAAACCTATAAGGTCGTAAAAGATCTCTTTCAATATATAAAAACTCCTCAGGAAGCGGTTGAATTTCCCCTCAGAAAGTTAGAATCGATTATCCATTCTATTGGGTTTTACCGCAGAAAAGCGCGGTTAATTAAAGAAGTAAGCCAGGATTTGATTAACCGTTTTCATGGAAAAGTGCCGGATAATGAAGAAGATCTTCTTTCGCTGCCGGGCGTAGGGAGAAAAACAAGCAGCCTTGTGTTGGGTGTTGCATTTGGAATTCCAGCAATTTGTGTTGATACTCATGTCCATCGGGTAACTAATCGACTTGGTATAGTTAAAACAAAAAATACGGCCGAAACCGAAATTGAACTTAAAAAGATTATCCCGAAAAATAAGTGGATAGAATTGAATAGGCTTTTTGTATTGTGGGGGCAGAATATCTGTGTTCCCATTTCCCCCAAATGTTCACAATGCGTTTTGTCGCCGATATGCCCTAAAATTGGGGTTACTCGGAGGAGGTAGATCTCTTTACGCTTCACCCTTCGACTCCGCTTCCGACTACGCCAAGGCTTCGCCGGACACGGCAGGATGAGCGGGAATTAGATTTCAAATTTGACTCGCTCATGTTGAGCTTGTCGAAACATGCAGCGGGGCCCCTCGATACTAATTTCCTACGGAAATTCACTCGGGGTGAGCGGGTGGGAAAAAATTCTAAGCAAAAAAAAGAGGGCAGAATTGCTGAGTGCCCTCTTAACGGTTACTTATTCTTTTTTGCGCCCATGAGTTCAACCATATGGGTAAGTTTTTCCAATGGTGTTTCATGTTTTCTACGCGAAGCGGCTTTTTTTGCCACTTTACGTTTTCCAGCAGTCCGCATACTCCGTCGAGCGGAAGCTTTTTTCTTCGCCGCTTTTTTAGTTTTGCGAGCTGGTTTTCTTTTTGCAGTTTTGCGAGCAGAAGACTTTTTCGCTGTACGTTTTGCAGTTCTTTTAACTGCTTTTTTACGTGCTACCATGTGGCACTCCTTTTTTTAAAGGTACTTACACTACTCATTAATTAAGATACACAAAGTGTATGTCGATAATCAATAGTATAAGAAAATACAGATGAGCATATTTATCAAAAAAAGCCTGTAGTAGCGCTTTTAAACAAAAAAATTTGTAATAAAATATTTGTGTAATATACCCAAATGTTATGAATGCGGAACATGTTTTATTTTTTCTAACACTGCATTAAGCGCAATTACTTCCTGTGCCCCGTCCCCATACCGAATAGTGACGGTCGATTGTGCAACTTCATTCTTTCCAATAATGATCATCATAGGCACTTTTTCACGCTGTGCAGAACGTATTTTGAGTGAGATATGATCGGAAGAATTATCAAATTCTACTCGTACGCCATTATTTTTAAGAAAATTTACTGCTTCTTGGCCGTAGGGTATATATGCATCAGCAATGGTAAGTACTTTTGCCTGAATTGGTGCTAACCAGAGAGGAAGTGCTCCCTTATAATGTTCAAGAACTATTGCAAAAAACCGTTCAAGTGAGCCAAAAATTGCTTGGTGAATAATAATAGGGCGCTCTTGCGTTCCTGTTGAGCTGGTGTAGGTCAAATCGAAATTTTCCGACTGGAAAAAGTCTACTTGAATCGTTCCACACTGCCAGCTGCGGCCCATGGCATCTTCGATACCAATTTCAATTTTAGGTCCATAAAAAGCACCCTCGCCTTCATGAACAGTATATGGTTTTCCAGTTTTTTCTAATGCATTACGCAATGCCGCCGTTGCAGATTCCCAATGGGCTGCATCACCCATCGCTTTTGCTGGTTTGGTGGAAAGTCCTAAAGAAATCTTTGTAAACCCAACCCGCTGTAAAACAGTAAATGCCATTGCTAAAATTGTTGTAATCTGTTCTTCTATTTGGCTGATGGTGCAATAAATATGGGCATCATCAATAGTAAAGGCGCGAACGCGCATGAGCCCATGCAAAACACCTGATAGTTCATGCCGATGTACATGCCCAAACTCAGCAAGTTTGAGTGGAAGTTCTCGGTATGATCGTGGCCTATTGTTATAGACTAAGATTGATCCAGGGCAATTCATCGGCTTAATGGCATACGTTACCGTATCAATTTCAGAAAAATACATATTTTCTTTATAAAAATTGTAATGGCCCGACTGTTTCCATAAACTTTCATTGAGCATTGTTGGTGTTTCTATTTCTTGATAATTATGCTCAGCATGGAGCTTTCTCATATAATCAGTAAGAATATTAATAACTTTTTTCCCTTTTGGGTGGAAAAAGGGAAATCCAACGCCTTCTTCATGAAAAGAAAAGAGATCAAGCTGTTTACCCAGCTTGCGGTGATCGTATGTCGCAAGTTCTTCTTGTTTTTTTTCATAATCGGCTAATTCTTGTTCAGTAAAAAATACAACACCAGAAATACGTTGCAGTGCCTGTTTTGTTTTATCTGCGCGCCAGTATGAACCAGAAATGTTGGTTAATTTAAAATGTTTCAAAAGTCCTGTTGATGCGACATGCCCGCCACGACATAAATCATAAAAATCACCTTGAGTAGCTAAACCAACCTGCTCATCGGGGATTTGGTCGATCAGCTCTAATTTAAATGGATTATTTTTAAAAAGGGTGCGCGCTTCTTCTTTGGGAATAAGTTTATGGTCAAGCGACAGATTCTTTTCTGCAATTTCTTTCATGCGTGCTGTGATTGCAATAAGATCTTGTTCTTTAAAATTGGTGCGTGGTAAAAAATCGTAAAAAAAACCTTCTTCAGTAGCAGGACCAATTGTTAATAATGTTCCAGGAAACAGGTCAGAAACTGCATGGCCAAGGAGATGTGCCGCTGAGTGGCGTAAGTTTTTAAGAGAATCTTTCATTGATATAACCTTATACATTGTATGACATATTTTTAGCATATCACATTTGTTGTGAAAGCAGTACAGGTGTGATACTGTGAAACCAAGGCAAGAGACTTCAAAGCGTGGAGAATTAATGGCTGAAAAAATATACATTTTAGATACCAACGTGTTGATACTTGATCCGCAAGCGATTTTTAGTTTCGAAAAATCGCTGGTTGGTATTCCCATCACTGTTTTGGAAGAACTTGATAGATTTAAAGCAGAAAGTAATCCACGCGGAAGAAATACGCGTGAAGTAATACGGTATATGGATCTCTTGCGTGATCATGGATCATTTTCGCAGGGAATCCATCTTGACAATGGGGGAACGTTACGGGTGTTATTTGGCGAACCGATCGATCATGCATCAGTACCGCTCAGTATGCATGTTGCAGATAATAGAATTTTGATGATTGCACTCTTGATGAAAGAAAAAGGATATGAGGTGCATCTCATTTCTAAAGATCTGAACATGCGCATCAAGGCGGATGTTATTGGCATTCAGTCACATGATTATCTTAAAGATACTGTTGCGGAAGAAGAATTTTATAAAGGATGGGTTACTATTCAAGTACCATCAGTACAATTGAAGAAAGATGTTCCGGATGATCTTATTGCATTAGCGAAAGAGTACACATTTATTTTAAATGAATTTGTATTAGTTGAAAGCAGAAACAATCCATTTAATTACAAATTATTTCGTTATGATGGGCCAAACCATTTTAGGCCGGTAACCAATCCTGATCTTCGTTGGCCAATAGTACCACGCAATCCACAACAACTCATGGCGCTCAATTTATTATTAGATTCATCGATACAACTTATAACATTATTAGGGCCAGCAGGAACGGGAAAAACATTTTTAACACTCGTTGCAGCATTGCATGAATTATTAATTAAAGATGAGTTTGAAAAAATTTTAATAACGCGCCCGGTTATTCCATTAGGACCTGATATCGGTTTTCTGCCGGGAGATATTCATGAAAAAATGCACAGCTGGATGCAACCTATTTATGATAACATGGATTTTATTGTGCATGCTGCCAATGCTGCTTTGGGGCAAGAAAGTTTCCGTGAAGAATCCCATGAAGAGACACATTATCAAAAAAGTAAATTTAGAAAAAGAAAATTTAATCGTGATAAAGGAATGCCGACATTAGATGATCTTGTCAAACGGGGTAAAATTAGTTTAGAAGCGATTACCTATATGCGCGGCAGATCGATCCCATATCAATATATTTTAATTGATGAAGTGCAAAATCTTTCTCCACATGAAGTTAAAACATTAATTAGTCGTGTTGGCGAAGGAAGTAAAATTATTCTTGCCGGAGACCCGTATCAGATCGACACACCATATCTCGATTTTAGTAGTAACGGGTTAGTTGTTGCGAGTCAGAAATTTAAAAATCAAAAAATATTCGGCACAGTTTTCTTAGAAGTCAGCGAACGCAGCGAACTTTCAAAACTTGCAGGATTGTTGTTGTAATTTATTTTTTCTTACTTTGCGCATAATCCATGGCATCTTGAAGAAACATGCGTACATTTGGTAAACGTTCATCAACATAATCACGTGCAGTTTTTCCATTTTTATCTGTGGCTAATGGATCCGCACCATGACTCAAAAGTATTCTGAGAAGTTCTTTATTTCCTAATGCTTTTGTATTACCAGCTGCAGCAGCAAGCATTAAAGGAGTTATAGTATTTGTACTTGAAATGCCAAATTTTTTTATAAGGTCTTCGATGTCTTGGGGAATTATAATAGTAAAATTGGGATTGACTCCTTTAATTAATAACGTTTCAACAGTAGTATTATTTTGCATGACTAGTGCTGCAATTAAAACTTGTTCTTTATTTTTTTCTGAAAGTTTATCGAAATAAGGGTACAGCAATTTAAGAAGAGTATCTTTTTTGTTAAGAATAGCGCGTGTGAATATATTGTTATCATACGTATCTAAGCCATTTATATCTGCACCTGCTTTAAGAAGTATTATTGCGATATCAGGTATATTGATAATATTGCTTGCCACCAATGCAGTATTTCCATATCTATCTTTGGCGCGAGGATCAGCACCCGCTTGTAATAACATTGTAATAATCTCTTTATCAGGATTTCCTTCTGCGACAGCGAACATAAGAGGAGTAAATCCATGATTGTCACTACTATTGGGATTTGCACCATGTTCTAGGAGTTCTTTGACTATTTCTTTATTTGTTTCCAACATCAAAGGAGTTTTTCCACCAGTATCTTTAAGATTGGGATTAGCTTTTTTGGCAAGAAGTTCTTTTACTGCTTCTATATTATTATTTTTAACTGCATAATGTAATGCACTTCTGCCGAGCGCATCTACGGTATTAACGTCAAAATGCTTGAGTATTTCTTCTATTGGTTCTTTCAATATTATTGAATTTCGTAACCCCCAGAATGTTAAGGGATCATGCGGTTCTAATAAGGGGACAAGATTTTTTTTAGGGTTAATTGATTCAATGTAACCAAATTTTTCAGCAATTCTCAGTGGTGTCTCATCGATATATTTTTTAGGAAGAGGCATTGCTGCCGGTAAACGAGGAGCAAGTTCTGGGTTAGCATACATATGTTGTATAAGAGCATGTTGATAATTTTTAAAATGCGGATCACTCAAGAGTTCGAAAGCAATTTTAAGACGTTCATGGCGTGTATAATTTTCTGTATCATGCAATATATAATCAGCAAGATGCACAATAACTTCAACGGGCATATTTGGAGTAAGTTTTTTTCGTAATGCAAGCACTGCACCAACTACTTTATCATCCGGCTTAACAGGAGTTGCTTCTGGTTTTATCCCATAGAGTGAACATGATAGTAATGAGCCTACAATAAAAATTATTATTTTCATGGATATCTCCAAAAATTTACGTGATTATTTTTTAAATTTTTTACTCAGTGCATAGTCCGCGGCATTTTGAAGAAATATGCGTACATTTGGTAAACGTTCGTTAATATAGTCACGTGCAGTTTTTCCATTCTCATCTGTGGCTAATGGATCCGCGCCATGACTCAAGAGTGTTTTGAGAAGTTCTTTATTGCCCAATGCTTTTGTGTTGCCCATTGCAGCAGCAAGCATCAGTGGTGTTACGTTATTCTGATTTGAAATTCCAGATTTTTCTAAAAGTTTTGTAATTGCTTTATCATGTGAAAGAACAAAATTGGGATTAACACCTTTAATTAATAATGTTTCGACAGTAGTATTATCTTGTACAGCTAGCGCAGCAATTAACGCTTGTTCTTTATTCTCTTGTGAAAGTTTGTCAAAATAAGGATATAGTTTTTGGAGTAAATTACCGGTATTGATATTCAATAATAATTTACCCATAATAGCACGTGAAAATATAGTATAACCCATTCTATCAACATCATTTACATCGGCACCGGCTTTAATAAGTGTGATTATTACATCAGGATTATTAAGATTTGCATTTGATAACGCAGTGATCCCCTGAGGGCTTTTCCAGCGGACATCTGCCCCTGCATGTAACAACATTTCTACAATCTCTAAATCATTGCGTTTGCTTGCCCATATAAGCGGTGTGAGGCCAACCCAAACATTGGGATTTGCGCCATGATCTAACAGTTCTTTAATTATTTTTTTAAATTGTTCTTTGTCCGAAGAATAAAAAACAATTGCTGCGATCAGAGGTGTTCTTCCAGAAATATCTTTAAGATTGGGATTTGCTTTTTTGGCAAGCAGTTCTTTTATCAGATCTACATTTTTATTTTCAACCGCATAAAACAGTGTACTTTCGCCGAGGGCATCTACAGTAGTAACATCAAAATTATCTAATATTTTTTGTATCTTCTCAGAGTCTCTTGCTTGTATTGCATGCCGTAATTCCCATAATGTGAGAGGATCATGTGGTTCTAATAATGATTTAAGATTGTTAGGGTCAGTTGGATTAGTGTAACCAAATTGATGTGCAAGGATTAATGGAGTTTCTCTCAGAAATTCAGGAGATGATTGGTTTGGTAAACGTGGAGCAAGTTCTTGATCGGCATAAAGATGTTTAATAAGAGCTTGTTGATAATTTTTAAAATATGGGTCATGTAATAATTCAAAAGCAATTTTAAGCCGTTCGTGGCGTGTATAATTTTTTGTATCATGCAATATGTAGTCGGCAAGGCGTAGAATAACATCAATTGGCACATTGGGAGTAAGTTTTTTTCGTAATGCAAGCACTGCACCAACTACTTTATCTCCCGGATTTTTAATAGTTTGTTCTGATGAACAGAAAAGATTACTTATAGAGAGTGAAAATAATGCTAATACTATAATTTTGTTCATACCCTACCTCTTTAATATATAAGATATAATACAAAAAAATAAATTCAAATATCAATAAAATTATAAAACAATACTAATTTGGATAGAATTCTTATGAAGATTTAAAAGAGTATCATGATCAAGAGAAATTTTTGTTCTGGTTGCTATTTTGTACCGTTTATTATTTTCATAAAAAACAATTTCAAGGGGGGTTTTTCCTGCAACAAAGCTTGTTTTGAGCGTATTAAGCATATCGTCATCAATAGTGTGTGGTAAGCGGCAGGTAAGTTTAGAGATGGTTGGCCATTCATCAAGCACGCGGCTGATGGGCATTAATTCCGTTGCTTTAATTTTGCACACGCTGGTACTCGCAGAATCAACGATACCTTTTACAATATAAACCGTGTGTTCACTAAGAAGATGTTCAACTCGTTGTAAGAGTTTGGGGAAAATAATAATCTCCGATTTATTTTTATAATCTTCTACTGTAGCAAATGCCATCGGGTCCCCTTTTTTTGTCGTAATAACTTTATAGCTTTTGAGGATTCCACAACAAACCACCGACATCTCTTTTTTTGCTAACGCTTCTGTAAAAGTTATTGCATTAAACCAGCTTAAAAAATGCTTGTACTGATCAAGTGGCTGTGCACTGACATAGATACCCAATACTTCCCGTTCTTTTTCAAGTTTTATCGCATCAGGCCAGTCTGGAACTACTGAAAAAACATATGATGTTTCCTGTTCGGTATTCGATATTGATGGTGAATTAAAAAGTCCCATTTGGCCGGTGAGAGCAGCTTTCTTTTTTTCTAATGCATGGTCGATTATTTTTGGTAAATCTTCACATTTTTGTGCACGGTTGCCCGGTAATTGATCAAATGCACCCGCATAAATAAGACTTTCCATAACCCGCTTATTGCACGTGCGCAAATCAACTCTGCTGCAAAAATCGAGCATATCTTTAAAAGGGCCCTGTGTAGAGCGGTTACCAATAATATCATCAAGTGCGGCGAGTCCTACATTTTTAATACCCTGCAATCCAAAGCGAATGCTCGAATCTACCACTGAAAATAAAATCTGCGAACTGTTAATATCGGGCGGTAAAATTTCAAGATCAAACGATTGCGCTTCCTGAATATAAAACGCCATTTTTTCACTGTCATGGGATTCTAATGATATCAAGCATGCCATAAATTCTGGAGTAAAATGCGCTTTTAAATATGCGGTTTGATAGGCGATTAATGCATAGGCAGCCGAATGGGATTTATTAAAACCATACCCTGCAAAATAGGCCATCAACTCAAACAATTCTTCTGCTTTTTTTTCATCAAAATTCTTTTTAATTGCACGTTGCACAAAGAGCGTTTTTTGCTGCGCCATTTCATCAGCTTTTTTCTTGCCCATGGCTCTGCGCAAAATATCGGCTTCACCGAGTGTGTACTGTGCAATTGTGGATGCGATCTTCATCACCTGTTCTTGATAAACAATAACGCCATAGGTTTCTTTAAGAACCGGTTCTAATTCATTAAATACATATTTAATTTCTTGCCGGCCATGTCTCCGTTCAATAAAATCATCAACCATGCCAGAACCTAATGGCCCTGGACGATATAATGCATTCACCGCAATAATATCTTCAAAAACTGATGGTTGTAGCCTACGCAACACATCTTTAATACCATCAGATTCTAATTGGAACACGCCTGATGTTTTTCCATCTGAAAGTAATGCAAATGTTTGTGCATCAGTTAAAGAGATTTTGGGAATATCGATAACAATGTTGCGCGTTTTTTGTATCAAATCGAGCGTGCGTTGAATCAATGTTAAGTTTTTAAGCCCTAGAAAGTCCATCTTCAAAAATCCAAGACTTTCAAGTTCTGTCATCGCATACTGAGTGACCAATTCATTGGTTTTTGGTGGGACATACACGGGCAACATATCACTAATAGGCTCAGGAGAAATAACGATACCGGCAGCATGTTTTGATGCGTGACGAGTTAAGCCTTCGAGCCGCAATGCAATATCAAAAAGATGTTCAACTTGTGGTGATTTAGTGCGCATTTCTTGCAAACGTGGTTCTTGTTCAAGTGCTTCGTGTAAGGTAATTTTTAACTGATCAGGAATAAGATCAGTAATTGCATTAGAATCTTCAAATGAAAATCCCAGTACGCGTGCTACATCTTTAATGACACCTTTTGCCATCATGGTACCAAATGTTATAATTTGGCACACTTTATCATGTCCATACCGGTCACGAACATACTGAATAACACGATCGCGACCTTCGATACAAAAATCTATATCGATATCAGGCATGGAAATTCGTTCAGGATTTAAAAAACGTTCAAAGAGAAGATTGTATTCAAGAGGATCGATATCCGTTATTTGCAAAGCCCATGCAACGAGTGAACCTGCTGCAGAACCGCGTCCTGGGCCTACGGGAATGTTGTGTGCTTTTGCCCATTTAATAAAATCGCTGACGACAAGAAAATATCCGACAAAACCCATTTTTGTAATCAGCTCAATTTCTATTTTCAACCGTTCTTCATACTGAACTTTTTTTTCTTTGTTAATACGCTCAGCTGCAATCAGTTGTTCTAACCCCTCGCAGCATAATTTTTCAAAGAACGTTTCTTGTGTATAGTCTGTAGGAATTTCAAACTGGGGAAAATATAATTTTCCTGTTTCAAATGAAAAATTGCAGCGGTCAGTAATGCGCCCAGAAGCCCAGACAGCATCTTCATGGTCTTTAAAAATTCCAAGCATTTCTGCTTGAGTGCGAATATGTACTCTGCAATCGCCGAACGTAAACCGATCCGGATCAGTTATTTTATGATGCGTTTGAATAGAGAGCATAATTTCATGCGCTTCTCTATCTTCGGCAGAAACGTAATGGCAATCTCCTGTTGCAACCACCTGAACGCCGCGCCGAGCGCTGATATCAAAAATCTTCTCGTTCAATATTTTCTGATCTTTTTGATCTTCGGGCTGCACTTCTAAATAAAATCGCTCAGGGCCAAATGTTTCTAAATACCAGTCGATCTTTTTATTAGCTTCTGTAAAATTATCCTGCATCAAGAGTTGTGGGATATGTCCGCCCAAGCATGCTGTAGTAACAGTAAGTCCTTCAGAATACTGTGCTAAAACACGATAATCGATCCGCGGTTTAAAATAGAATCCTTCGGTATATGCGATCGAAATAAGTTTGCATAAATTTTTATACCCCTGGGCATTTTCAACAAGTAAAATACAATGGTAATATTTATTCTGAGTATCTTTGATAGCGATATCTTCGGTCAGATATGCTTCCATTCCCAGTACTGGCTTTATTCCAGCTTTCTGCGCATGCTTAAAAAATTTAACCGCACCAAAAATATTGCCATGATCGGTGATTGCAAGCGCTTTAAAATCCTGCTTTTTTCCAAAATCTACAAGCTTTTCAACCGTAATCGCCCCGTCAAGAAGCGAATAATCGGTATGCAGATGTACGTGAGTAAAATGCTGAGACATAATGATGTATATACCCTAGTGAAATTGGAAGTTGCTTAGCTATTCGCTCATACTGCTGTGCCCGTCGAAGCCTTGGCGAAGTCGGGAGCGGAGTCGAAGTATGAAGCAAAAACATGTACTCTTTATTTTACACCAATTATGCCCCGAGTTCTATTTTGACTTTCAAGAATGTTGTATTATACTACGGTACTTTAAAATAGTAATACAAGATTGGAGATTCTATGACACGTTCGTATATTTTTGCCATATGTGCATTGGTAAGCAGTGTATTACAGGGTGGTTCTTGTAATATAATACATATCAAAAATAACACAGAATATCCTATACCATTTACTCAAATTACAACATCAAGTAATGCCACTGCTGAAGACTGGAAAGAAAAACTTACAAAGAACACTATTGCAGAAATTTCAGAAATAAAAACCTTTAATATTATGACAATCGCCCCAAGCGGCTCTACAACAATAACAGTGTATGATACATCTTGTTTACAGGCTTTTAATATGACTCGACTTTCTAAAAAAACATTTGAAAAAGGTGAGCAGGAGTACATACTCATAAAACTAAATCCTCTTCTTATTAAAGGGACTATGCTTTGGACCATTAATTCAGATTCACAAATGAAAATGAACAGTATGGGGTTTGAATATGAAAATCATCAACATACACTTGATCATAAACTTGATGCTGTAAATTTTATTGGCCAGCGCATTGAATAAATATAAGAAATAAGTTCTATTTTGACTTTCAAGAATGTTCGCGATTATACTACAATACTTGAAAATAGTCACCACATAACCGGAGATTTTATGATACGTTCGTATATTTTTGTTGCATGCATGCTGATACACAATGTCACGAATTGTATGGAGCGTATTTGTATTGAAAATTTTAGTCCAGAACCGGTCAAATTTTCTCTTATAAAACAAGAGATAAATGGGATAAAAATAATAAAAACAGTAACGATACAACCAGACTTTTTAGAAGAAATTCCTATGAGTTGCCAGGACTCTTTGTGGTTATTTGATATGTCATTTCTTTGCAACTTTCTCAGTCAGAATGAACATCAGTATGTTCTTGTAAAACCGGGTCTCTATAAAGGAAGAATTATCTGTTCCATACCGGCAATTGTTGATGAAGGTATCCAATTGAAACATGAAAATTCTGAAAATAAGCTTGATATGCAGGCTGTAGTATTTAGAATTGGCCAGAATATTGAATCGATAACTCTAAACAATATTTTGTGCAAGCTCGCGAAGTTTTTCTAATTCAACTTTAACATTAATCGCATACGAACTGATCTCTGAATCGGCGCATTTTGCAGCAAGCGTGTTAATTTCACGAAACAGTTCTTGGAGAATAAAATCTATTTTTTTCCCTTTTTCAACATCAGACTTTTCTATAATATGTTCTAAATTATTAAGATGTGTTGAAAAACGGCTTAACTCTTCATGAATGTCCATTTTATCAAGTTGATGTGACACATTCAGAAGATGCATATCTTTTTGTTCAGATTGGATTGAGCTTAAAATTGGCTCAATATTATTCATAAGTCGATTTTTTCGTTCTTGGATAATATGCTCAGCCCGTGGTTTTATTTTTTTTAACTCACGTGCAATGACGTGTATGCGTGCATGAAAGTCCTGTTCAATTGCCGTACCTTCATTAATTCTTTCACGCACAAGAGATTGGATCAGCTCATCAAATGCGCTCATAATATGCGTAATAGTTTCAGCTTCGATACTTTCTTCACCGGTTTCAAAAATTCCTGGCAGCTCGATAAGATCATTAAGAGTGAGCGTTCCTGTAACATTAAATTCTTTTTGTATAGTGTTACATGAATCTATATAACTTTTAATTAACGTGCGTGCAGGGTGCACTGTCCCTTTCAGCGCGCTGAGATTACTACAATGGAATGTGCAGTGAATAGTGCCGCGTATCAGCGCATTTTTAAGATGTTGAGTACATACCGCTTCTAATTGACTTAATGGGTAGGGCATTTTAAAAGTAGCTTCAAAAAAGCGACCATTAACCGACTTGAGTGTTATAGTAAGTGACACCGTCTGCCCCTTTATTGTGAAAGGAAATGTTTGGGTAGCAAAACCGGTCATACTAATAATCATGTGAATTCACTATTCAAGATTGGTGTAGATATTTTGTACATCTTCAAGGTCTTCTACTGCTTGTAAAAAGTCAAGAGCTTTCTGCTCAGCATCACCTTCCAATGCCAAAGGTGTTTTTGGCACCCAGCCCAGCTCAGCTTCACTTACTTTAATACTATTTTTTGTCAGTGTTGCTTTAATAATATCAAGAGTGCGTGGGTCACAGGTAACAGTAAATTCCCCATCTTCTTCTTCGATAGTATGAATATCAAAATCGAGTAACGTTTCTAACAGCATATCTTCAGTAAGTCCAGGGGCTGAACATTCGATAATACCTAATCGATCAAACATCCAAGAAACAGAACCATTTTCGGCAATGCGTCCGCCTTGCCGACCAAACACATGTCGTAGCTCAGCAATTGCTTTATTTTTATTATCGGTTAATACATCAACAATAACAGCAATATTTCCCGGGCCATACCCTTCATAACTATGCGCTTCATATTGTTGCCCGGGCAATTCACCGGTACCTTTTTTTATAGCGCGCAGATAATTTTCCTGGGGCATATTAATGTCTTTGGCTTTTTCAAGCAAAAAGCGTAACCTCGGATTACCTGATGCGTCCCCACCGCCCATACGCGCCGCGATAGAAATTTCTTTAATAAGTTTAGTAAACAGCTTGCCCCGTTTAGCATCGAGCAATGCTTTTTTATGTTTTATCTGTTTCCACTTAGAGTGACCTGCCATTGTGCATATTCCTTACATAAGAGTATATCTTTATACAATACTTATTTTTATTTTTTTGTCGATTGCTTTCGACCGCTCATCCTGCCTGCCCGGCGAAGCCTTGGCGAAGTCGGGAGCCTGTCGAAGTATGAAGTGGTTTAATATTTATCTTTTTTTCAAGAAATATGCTAGTCTCGCCCATATTTTTAGATTATGAAAGGTATTTGAATGAAAAAATATTTTTTACTGGCTTGTTGTGTAACTACATCTATGTATGGCATGGAATCTACTCCAGCCAATATTCTTATTAATTGTGATGGGCATAAGTCAATTGAGCTGTCGCAAGAATTGGTACAACGAAGCGGTACTCTTGCCAAAATACTTAAACGTAACGATTCAAAAAATTCGATATCTTTGTCTGGAGATTCATATAAAGAAATAAAACGTTTTAAAAAGATTATGAGTCAAGAAAATCCTTTTCAAAATCTCAAGAGTTTAAAGAAATTTAAATATGCCGCCCAAATAGTTGATAAGTATAATATTGCAGATTTGCATGAAGAGTGTGCAAAAACGGGAAAGGTATTAATGCGTGCTTTTTCAAGTAGTCTCCCTCATTGTGCAACGAGATTATTTGAAATACATGATGTATCAAATTTTTCTGAGATAAAGAAAAATATTAAACAATCAGCGCAAAAGATATATCAGCATATGGAGCGTATATGTAAACCAACAATGTGTAATAATTCGATAATTTTTATAGATTGCAAGGGTATACACTCTCTTGATTTATCCGGATCTTTAAAAAATAGCGCTCGACTGGATGTTGGTCATCTGCTCGTGGCACCTCATTTACAGAAATTAATAATGACCGTAGGTGGAAAAGTGGAGTTATATACCTATGATTTTAAAAAAATAAAACAATTGGAATCATCTTTTGTCTCACGGTACTTTATGGATTTTAAACTTTCTTATGATGAAAAGAAAATTGGTTATTTTTTTTATGGTAACGAGCCACTTGGAACTCTCATTGTAGATGATCTTGAATCAGGAAAAAATCTCTATAAAAAAGATTATTGCACTATGTGGGAACGAAACCGAGATATGAAGGTTGATTGTGCTCTTCACATGGTTTCTCCTGAAATTGCCAATTCCTTACATGAATTTATTCAGAAAAAGCCCCGACATGATTTTGTCACAATAATTCCTGAGAAAAATCTCCTTATTACACGAAAATCGACTCAAGTAATAGCATGGGATTTGAAAACGTTACAGAAAAAAAAGGGTTTTTATACAGATATACTAGACACTCATTATTTTGGGGAAAGTAAATTTGTGATATATAATAATTCTTTGATAATACAAGGTGAAGGTAATGTACTTAATATATGGGATATAACATCAGGTAGCCATATTATGACTATTCCTATTGAAACATCCGATAATTTTTATCATGATATTCATCATATTGTTTCTCATGAACATAATGCATTATTTGTGTTCGATGATAAAAAAAGCGTATGGAAATATGATATTTCTTCATTGCCGTGATTGTTATATTAAAAAAGAGAAATTTTTATGAAAAAATATTTTTTGTTGGCATGTTGTGTGCCTACTATTATTTGCGGCATGGAATCGTCGCCGCATAGAGATGTGGGGAAAATTACTATCACTATTGGTAATACCCATATCACCAAGCCTCGTGATATCGTTGAAAAGTCTCAACTATTCAAAAGACATCTTGAATTGGCAGAAGAATCTAAAAAAGATTTTATTCAAGTTTATAAAGAAGTTCAAGATTCCCATAGTTCTCATATTGAACTTGAAAGTCCTGAATTTTCTCTTGAAGAACTGAGACGCCTGTTTCAATTACTTGAACATCCCCAATCATTTGAAAATCGAACTGATTATAATCAACTCACAAGAGATGCCGCATTAATCGATAGATATGAAGTTGCGGGTTTATTTGATGTGGCGAAAAAAGCTTATACAAACATGATTGCTGCATTAATGGTCGCAGCGCCAAGCTATGTAGGAAATAGAGATTTAAGAAAATCTTTTTATCCATCCCATACCAAAATTGGAAAATTAATTAAGCAATCTGAACAAAAAATATATGAACATCCTAAAGAAATTAATTTTGATGCACCACATGATATTAAAAATACAACAGCATTGTTTCAATCTAATTCATTACTATACCATTTTGATCTTGGCGATAAAAAATTAAAAAACACTTGGGATATTCAATTTGAGGACATTATTCTTGTTTCAGATAAACAATTGTGTGCCGTTCGGGAAGATAATGATGTAAGTTTATATAATATTTGTAATTTGGAAAAAATTAGAACATACGTTACAGGTTCAAAAAGTACTCAAGATGAGGAATTGGTAGAGTGCGGAATCTCTGCGGATTTTAAAAAAGTTATTTGTGAATTTGCCAATAGCGGTAGGGTTTGTTTTTTTGATCTTTATACGGGAAAAGAAACTTTCAATGAGTATTTAAAAGATAACGAAGATGAACTTACAAATGTTTTTTTTGGTGCTTTTTATTCCCCAGAAATCGCAAAAAAATTAATAGAAATAAGCAAAGAACCGGGCTTTATCATTGGACTTACTCACAATAATAAG
>Ga0207156_10006_pt1 | contig 53953 bp, 58 predicted proteins | sample Alteio_BWMinHeat_24_FD_153514 | JGI IMG/M metagenome (GOLD analysis project Ga0207156, IMG submission 153514) | Enriched cells from forest soil in Barre Woods Harvard Forest LTER site, Petersham, Massachusetts, United States -... | ecosystem: Environmental > Terrestrial > Soil > Temperate forest >...
CAAGGCAGCCGTCGAAAAGGCAAGGCGCGAGGTTGCCGCACTAATCGGGGCGGCGCCGGCTGAGATCGTGTTCGTTTCTGGCGGCACCGAGGCGGACAATCTCGCGATTCGAGGAATCGCGGGCGCACATGGTCGACCCGGACGGCACATCATCACCTCGACCATCGAACATCCAGCGGTGCTTGCAACCTGCGACGCCCTGGAGCAGGCCGGCTACCGGGTGACTCGCCTTCCGGTCACCTCCGGCGGCCTGGTTAGGACGGAGGACCTGCGCGCCGCCATCTGCGACGAGACGATTCTGGTTTCCGTCATGCACGCCAACAACGAGACGGGAACAATCCAGCCGATTGAAGAGATGGCCCGGATTGTCGCGCAGGCGCGCGCACAAGGGAACAACCGCTTGCACCTGCACGTGGACGCCGTGCAGTCGGTCGGCAAGATCCCGGTGGATGTCAGAGCCCTCGGGGTTGACCTCCTGTCGATCTCAGCGCATAAGATTCACGGCCCCAAGGGCGCTGGCGCTCTATACGTACGCAAGGGCGTCAAGCTGACGAAGTTGCTGTACGGCGGCCATCACGAGCGCGACCGGCGCGCCGGTACCGAGAATGTTCCCGCCATTGCTGGCTTTGGCCGCGCCGCGGAACTTGCGCGAGCAGATCTGGACAGGCGTGCGAGTCATATGCGCACTCTGCGGGACCATCTCGAGCGCGAGATCCTGACGCGAATCGCCGATGTGCGCGTGAACGGCGACCGCGAGCAGCGCTGCCCGAATATCACGAACCTCAGCTTTGATGGCCTGGACGGCGAGAGTCTTTTGATCGCGCTGGACCTGAAGGGGGTCGCGGTTTCAACCGGTTCGGCCTGCGCTTCAGGTTCTTTGGAGCCGAGCCACGTGCTCAAGGCGCTTCGTCTGCCGCGCGAGCAGGTGCGCGGCAGTCTCCGGTTCAGCTTGAGCGCCTACAGCAATCGCGACGAGATTGATTACGCGATTGCGACGGTCGAAGAGGCCGCTAGCCGGCTGCGGGAAATGCTGCCCGCCGAAAACCACGCAACTCGCCAAGCGATCCTGTCTTGACCGCTCAAGGTCACGCGTTGCTCCGGCCGCACAGCAATGTATAGCAAGCAAGTCGCCGAACACATCGCCCACCCGCGCAATATCGGCGAGTTGGATTCGCCCTCGGCAGTGGGTGATGTGGTCAATGAGGCGTGCATGGACCGGCTGCGCTTGACGCTTCGAATCGACGGTGGTCGTGTGGCGGAGGCCAGGGTGAAAGTTCAAGGCTGCCCGCCGACAATCGCGGCGGCCTCTGTACTGACGGAATTGCTCGTCGGCAGGTCTATTCGGGAAGCCGAGCTGCTTCAACGTAAGGATGTCGCCGAGGCGCTTGGCCACTTGCCGCCCGCAAAAAAGCATTGCGCCGCTCTCGCGATTGATGCGGTGCGCGCCGCGCTTCAAGACTACGCAGAGAAGAATCGTTAGGCCGGCCCTGCATCGACACCGCTATATTGACCGTCGGCGTTTTGAGCCGCCGGGCCCCGGGGAACCCGAACCTGCCTATTCGGTCACCGACCCACAGATCGGGCAGAAGACTTCATCCTCGGTGATCGATTCGCCACAGTCCAAGCAGACTTTGCCGGGCGCCTCTGGCGCCTCCTCAACGGGCGCAGCGGCTGTGCTGGTTTCGTCGAAAAACCCGCCGCACACAATGCAGAAAACGTCGTGCTTGCTCAAAGGCTCATTGCAATGCGGGCAAGTGAGGGTCGGCATCGAATTGACAACAATAGGTGGAATGAAGTCTGAGAGCGGACCGGTCGCGCCGGTGGGCCGGAATGGCGGCGGATCCTCGAAGGGCTCCTGGGCGACTGGTCTGGCCGGCGAGGCCTTCGCGGCCTCCCGGGTTTCGGCGTTCGGGCGCGCCGGTGACGTGAATGACTCCTCTAGCGGGTCGGGGTCCTGAACTGTAATCTCAAGTGGAGCGGTCAAAGCGGGCTCCTTGAACTGAAAAATGGGCTCGGGATCCGGATCAAACGGCTCGCCGGTATCCCGCCGAACTGTATCCGCGAATTGAAAGACAGGCTCCGGGTCCGGTTCCATTAGCTCAAATGCTTGCTCTGCAGCGCGAGCATTAAAGTCGCGAGCCTCAAAATCAAGAAGCGGCACGGGATGAGCAACCCGCCGTTCGGGAGCCGGTGGAAGGCGCGGCCCCTCAACCGCGACCGGGCAATCCGGAACCAAAGCACTCGCCGACCCCGCCTCAGTTACCACCAGGGAAGGGGGATCAAGTATTCGCGCTCGCTCCTCGGGGGGCAGTACAGAAAAAGCCATTAGCTCGGAATAGAGATCAATTTCCTCAGATTCCTGTTGGGATTCTGATCCGAGCAAAGGCCCCTTCCCGCTGACGCTAGACGGCATACACGCTCCTCAAGGAGATCCGGAGGGCAGCGGGGCAGCACCTATTCTACAACAGCGCCTGCCAGCTTGCTACAGTATATTGTCAGCGGCTAGCCCGGACTATCGGCTGCCTGTTTCAGGACCTGGCCGGCGAAAACCGGCGTCTAAAGTCCCCAGTGCAGGGACAAGCCATAGGCGTGCGCTGCCGGCGCACAGCGCGGCGAGATCGAGGGGAAGAACTTCGACGCGGTGATCGTCTTTTTGTCAGCGGAGCTTCCATCGAGCGCCGGATCGTGGTGGGCGTGGTATACGTAACGGCCCACGCCGAAACCGATGGCGCTTCCTATAAGGACGTCGGAAAGGTAATGGTCGTGGCCGGTGAAGCGGGCAGTGCTAACCAGGGCCGCGAGCCCATATGCCGTGATCGCCACCCACTTGTGTTTGCGGTATTCTTCCGCGACCACCGTTGCCAGGGTCCAGGCGGTGATGGCGTGGCCGGATGGAAACGAATTGCCGCCCTTAAAGAAGTCCCCGTCGCTGTTGGTGGTGCTAGGGCGCGGCCGGCGCGTGATGCCTTTCAGCGCTCCGACGATGATCGCGCTGTCGATCATTGCCTCGCCAGCCAACAACCCCGTCTCGCGGGCCCTCGCGTTACCGGTGGCCAGGCCTACCAGATAGAACGCTCCGGCGACGCCTGCATCCGCGTAACCAGCCCCCAGTTTGCTGACGTCCTGGCTCACTCTCGCGTGGGTCCCATTGTTGTTGAACTCTCCGCCGTCCTCGGCCGAGCGATTGTCGGTGAGGATGAGCGCCGTGGTGACGCCGGCAAGCGGGGCAAGCCATACTGCGTCCCCTACATGAAGGTGCAGGGGCGACGTCCAAATTGCGCGCTGGTCCTTGAGAAGATTCTTGAAGAACTCGCGCTCGAGGGATGGTCTCTTGGCAGGCGGCGGCTGGGTCGTCTGGGCGGCCGCCGCTTGCGGGGCTGTGTGCGTGGGAACCGCGTCCGCAGTTGGGCTGGGAGTCGGACCATCGGCTTCGGCGCGCCCGGATGATTGCGCGGAGCCCGCCGAGGCTTGCCCGGCGGACTCGGAGGTTTGTCCGGCGGGCCCAGCCGCAACGTCCTGAGTTGGGGCTTGAGCCGCGCCCGGGCTCTTCGCCTTTTGACCTTGAGCGTCCGCCGGATTTACACCGCTTGCGGCGCTCGCACCGGAGCGGTCGGCTTTTTGGGCTGAGCCGGCCGCAGGCTCGGATGGGTAGGCCCGCGAGCTGTTCGAATCTGCGGCCTGGGTTGATGTGCTCTTGCCTGTGGTTGGTGTTTGGGCCGCTGCATGGGCGCCCATTCCGCCAATCATCAAAAACGCGACAATCACGGGTGCAAACTTTGATAGCATCTTTATTGCCAACATCCTTATATAGATTCTTGGGACCCCGATGATGCGGGATCGGCATAAGAAATTCCACCGGCTCGGGCCGGCATTATATCACAACGGCTCATGAGAACGTCACCGCAAGACGGTGAGGGACGCTGAGGTGGGAGATTGCGCAGAGAAAATCCAGATTCTTTCACACCGGCTCAGAGAAATCTGACTGTAGATCTGGCAACTTCTACACGCCGTCAGGGTTGAACTCGAGGCGCTGCTCGACTAAAGTCGGCAACGGCGGGCCGCCTCGCCCCAGAGGTGGAGGCGCCAGGTCCGCTAGTTCGGGCAGGTCTCAGGAAATTCGAGCGGGGATGAATCGTGCGTGAATCTGACATAATCGCGAAAATCCGCGGACGCGCGAGGGCTGCGGATCTGGTGCGAGTGGGAATCGGCGACGACGCCGCCGTCCTCGATTTCGGCTCCGCCGCCGAGATGATCGCGTGCTGCGACTTGATGGTTGAGGGCGTCCACTTTCGCCGCGGGTGGGCCAGCGCTCGCCTCATCGGCCACAAGGCCCTTGCGGTGACCCTGAGCGACATCGCCGCCATGGGCGGAGTCCCACAGTTCGCTCTCGTCAGCATCGCCATTCCCTCCTATTTCGGCGCCGACCAGCTCGACGAGTTAGTCGAAGGGCTCTTCGCGCTCGCGGAGGCGCACGGCGTGGCCATCGTTGGCGGCGATACGTCGAGCTCGCCGGGGGGACTCTTCATCGACACGAACGTCATTGGCCGTTGCGCCATGAGAAGGGCGGTGACCCGCGGCGGCGCAACGGCCGGCCATAGGATCTATGTTACTGGAGATCTCGGCGCGTCGGCGCTCGGCCTGGCGCTGCTCGAGTCAGGGTTTCGATTGCGTACTGGAGACCAGGCGCTTCCCGGTGACCGCGAGGCTGCCGAATTCAAAGCGCTGCAGGAGAGCGCCATCCGGAAGCATCTGGCGCCTGAGCCGCGGCTGGGCGTAGGCCGAGCGCTCGGAGAAGCTGGCGTTGCCAGGTCAATGATCGACATCAGCGACGGACTGAGCACCGACCTCTGGCATATCCTTGACGAGAGCGGTTGTGGAGCCGTGATTCGCGCCGACGCCATACCAACCGCCCCGAGCGTTATTCGTTTCCGGTCCGGCGGCGAGGCGCTTTGCCTGGCCCTTCACGGCGGCGAAGAGTACGAGTTGCTCTTCACCGCCGATCAAATGAATGCCCAAAAGATACGCGATATATCGAGCGCGACAGGCGTCCCGATCACCGAGATTGGAGAAATCGTCGCGGACGGCGGGCTGCGGCTTGCAGGCGGGCCGGGGGAAGGTGCGATTCAGGCGATAGAGCGGGGCGGCTACGAACACGGCGAATGACGACGCACCTTTCATTAAAGGCGGTCCCCCCGCATCCGGCAAGAGTTAGGCATACTTACCCGCGCGCGCTCTCCGCTTCAAAATAGGCCTGCCCACATGCTCCATTCGCATATTCTGTCTATCCTGTTTCTATTTTCCGTGTCTATTTCGAGATCTTCTGCAGGCTTTGCAGGGCGGGCGGGTAATCCGGCTTCGATTTCAGGGCTCGGCGATAATATTCGGCGGCCTCTGCCGTCTTCCCTTGCTTGAGCAAGACGTTCCCCACCCGGCAATCGATTTGCGCCGCAAACGCCGGACTCGCGATCAAATCGAGAGCCTTCAAATAGTTCGCCATCGCCTCGTCGGTCCGGCCCTGTTGTTCGAGCGCCGATCCCAGATTGGCGTAGGCTGAAGCGTAGGCCGGGTTGATCTCGAGCGCCCTGGCAAAGTAGGCGAGGGCCTCGTCACCATGACCCTGGCTGGCGAGCGCCGCCCCTAATTTGTTATAGGCGTCGTAGAAGTCCGGGTTGATCTCGATCGCTCTTTTGAAATACTCGATGGCTTCGTCGAGCTTGCCGCGCTGCACGAGCGCCATGCCAAGATTGTGGTGCGCCTGTGAGTAAAGCGGGTTCGCCTCAATCGATTTGGCGAAATCGGCCGCGGCTTCGTCCAACCGACCCTGCTCCGCCAGCGCTTCGCCGAGGTTGTTATAAGCGATGTAGTTGGCGTCGGTAGCCTGAACGGCGTGGTCAAACAACATGACGCTATCGCGCCAGTAACCCAACTGTACATTGGTTTGGATGGCAAAGCCGATCAGGGCGGCCACGGCTGCGGCGGCCAGCCAGCGGCCAGCGCTCTGGCGGCGAGCGGCGGCTTGGGCGGCGCTCCAAACGACCAGGACGAAGATACCGATTAGAGGGATATAGGCGTAGCGATCGGCGCGGGCCTGGAGACCGACCTGCACCAGACCGATCACCGGGACCAGCACGCCAAGGTACCAAAGCCACGCGACCGGCGCATACTTCAGTAGCTTGGCCCGCCACAGAACCGCTGCGCTAATGGCGAGCAACACGATTACCGCTAGACCGATGCGCCAGGCCGGAAGGCTTTGGTCGGGGTGAGGGTAGAAGACGGCCAGGTCGCTTGGCCACGCCGCCTTCCAAAGAAACGCGGCATACGAGACTGCGGCATTCTCGAGGCGAACGCCCAGCGGAAACGCAATGGTCGAGTTGACGGCTCCGCCTTTCTTCTGGGCGATCACAGTGATGATGCTGCTCGCGGCCGCGAGTAACAGTAGAGGAACCTTCTCCAGCACGAGGTGGAGCAGCGGGCGCTGCGGGCTGGGGCGCGGTGGGAAGTTGGCGCGCGCAAGCTTGTCGGGTTTCTTCTTGGCCGGCTTCTGCGCCTGCGGCTCGGGCCCGCCCGCGGCCTCGACCCCCGCCACGCGCTCGAGCGGCCAGTAGTCGAGCAGCAGCAACACGAACGGCAACGTGACCAGCATCGGCTTGGACATCAGGCCGAGCACGAACAGCCCGCTTACGGCCAGATAGCGCCCGAGGCCAGGTCGCCGCGCGAATCGTACATAAGCGGCGATGGCCAGCAGGAAGAACAAGGTGCTGAGGACATTCTTACGTTCGGCGATCCAGGCGACGGACTCGACGTTCAGCGGATGCGCGGCGAACAGGGCCGCGACTAAGGCGCTCCGCCAAAGCGCGGCCGTCATCATATGCAGCAGCCAGAACAGCACTACCACATTGGCGGCGTGGAGGAAGAGACTGGTCATATGATGGCCCGCGGGGTCCATTCCATAGACCTGACAATCGGCCATGTGCGAGATCCAGGTTACCGGATGCCAGTTGGCGGCATCGGTTGCGGTCAAGGCCCAGCGCAGGTTCTGCCAGCTCAGTCCGGCCTGGACGTGAGAATTGCCGGTGACGTAAAGCGGATCGTCATAGTTGATGAAGCCGTTGTCTCTGGTCTTCCAGAAGACGATGAGAGTTCCTGCCGCCAGTACGGCGGCAACAGTCAATTTCTTTCTCGCCAGTCGGCTGATGGGCATCGTGATTCCGGTACTCCGGTTTGCGCTCAATGATTCTGCCCTTACGCGACTCCCAAGACAATGGGAAAGCCTGGGCCTTCAGAAAAGGCCATAGTATAGACCTGCTGATCACATTAGAGAAGTTCAGGTCGGCGCTGGCGTGAGGCCCAAAGGTCCGAAGGCGACGTGAGAGTGCGTGGGCTTTCGACTCTTGCGTGATCGCTTCCGGGAGCCTTATGATTAGCGTTTGGGTTTTTGTTCCGTTAGTCCGCGGGTTGCCAACCTTGCGGCAACGAACAAAGAATTTCAAGGGCCGTTAGCTCAGGTGGTAGAGCAGCTGGCTTTTAACCAGCGGGTCGCAGGTTCGAGTCCTGCACGGCTCACTTTATAATCAGTACTTTACGGCCGCTTTCGGGCGGCCTTTCTTTTGTCCCCACCAGCCGTCCCCACCTCGATCCAATAAAATCTTCCGTTGCCTTTGGTTATTTCTTAGCGTATTTGTGAAGCAACCTCTCTAGCCAATCTACGACGTATGCCTTTGTGCGTCTCGAAGGGTCCCCGATTTCGTTCCAAGCAGTATCCCATTCACGCTCAAAATCCAGTACAAACGAAAGTACGGGTATAGGCTCAACGAAGTATACATATGCAGGGCCGCACGTGATCTTTTTTCTGAATGGGTTGCCGCCTCCGGGAGCACCGCGTATCACCGCACTGCTCGTGCTCTTTAGTGCGATCTCTGTGCTTATCTCGGCATCGGTAAGAACGATGTTATAGTGCTCACACTCATGGAGCAGAGCCAATATGTTCTTTACATGGCTGCGTCGTTGCTCGAAACTTAGAAGGGAGCCTCCGTCTCCGTTCAGGTAGGTTTCAAATCCCGATCTGGAAAAGATCGCACGCCCGCCAAAGATACCTAGGTGCTTGCGGAACGCCTGCCATCGATCGATTCTGAGTCTGCGCGCCTCCCGCTTTCCCGCTACGGACGTTACTTCGGGATAAACAAATCGATTGCTGTTGATTAAGGCGTCGTGCCAAGTCAAATGTGTCGGATACTTCAGCACCGACATGCACTGCCCGTCTTCCTTATCGAATGCTAGTAGCTCTCTGGTGGATTCCAAGCGATCGTCCTCTGTTAGGACCAACATCATTTTTACCATCTTTACAGTTTTTTCTTTTGGTGTCGCGGCCATCCATTGATTACACACTTTCCTGAGCAATTCCAGTGTACGCTTCCGAAGTGGCTGCTCATCGACATACGTTCTGACCTCAGCTCGCTGCTTTGTTTCCCAATAATCCAGTTCCGTTTTGACCGTTGGCTCAAAGTCCTTTGTCAATAACCACAGAAATAAATCGATCTCAATCGGCGATACTTCTAGCCCTTTGCCTAACACTTTCACAATTGCTTCCCGTGTTGCACCATCCTCACCACGCCTCGCACGCCTTGTTAAACGCCTAACGTACCGCATGTCATACACAGTGGTCTCCGACACCCCGCTCTTTGATCCTCTTTCCTGGAATACTTCAGTCCGCCTCGCAACCTCTCGGGGACCGCCATTCCTCTTAATAGCATCGTCGAGCAAGATTGCTGCGATGCGGTATCGGTCAACTGGGTGAGGGTACATCTGCTTAATCAGCATAATTGCTCGGAAACTGCCCTCCAATTCCAACCATTATATAAACCGACCGAATTACATCAAGTGTAAAGGCTCCCCCATTTACATACTTCTCGGCCAATTCGCCCAAACTCTCTTACACTCACTTCCGAAATAAAATCTAGACAGGAGGTGACGTCGGTGGACACACCACGACATAAAGACGCACTCAAACTTCTAGAGACTTCTTGCTCAGGAGGCTGTATGCCAGAAGATATTGTTCACACGATCAAGGAGTCGTGTTACCTACTTAAGATCTGTCGCACCACCCTCTGGGATCAAATAAAGCGCAAAAAGATTAGGGTTCTTCACATCGGCCGGCGTGTCCTTATTCCGCACGACGAACTCCTACGCTTTATCAACGGACGGCGTGATGGAAGAGCATAAACATACCTGCGCCTTCGTTTACTGCGCCTGCGGCAAGCTATCATCTGGCTTAGTCTGGCGTGAACCGACTACAACCTTGACCGCGCTCCTGAAGACTCTGACGGAGCGCGGTATCACCCAAATTGTGTTCGTCAAGATCACCTGCCCCGACTGCTATCAGGCTGCCGGCCGAGGTGTTTGTGCCAACAGGGAGGAGGTATGAAATCCCTCGTCTACTATTCTGTCGAACTGATGACCTGTCCCTCTTTCACGATCCCGTGCGCGGTTGTGATTTTCTGTCTCACCATTCTTTTAGAGTGCCTGTTTGGAAGCGACTCAAGATTAAGTTTGCTGGACGCGATTGTTGCAGCCCTTGTGCATCGCCCAGGCTATCTTCTCTTGATTCTTCTGACAGTCACACTCTTTACCGCCTGGAAGACTGCGGAGGCTATTGCCCCGCTCCTTAGCTCCCACTACGAGCATCTCCTATTAAAACGCCACCCTATCCGCCTAACACGCCCTGCGCTTGAGGCCGCCAAGCAGTACAAGGTCAGACTTTCCAAAATCGAGGGAACCGGCCCAGGCGGACAGATAACGCGCGATGACGTGATCAACTTCGTCAGCGCCCAAACCTTCCCTAAAGGAGTATGACTATGCGCCACTTTACCCTATGGCTTCTCGATGATGACTTTTTCCCATCGCTGGTGATCTTCATTGCCAGTGCGTTCTTTCTGGGTTTTATCCCATCACTAACCATCAAGTACCTAGTTCACAAAATGGAGGTGAAAAATGCCCGAACAAACAACAAACAGAGCCGGAGGCGATGACTTCGGTAAGGCATTCGGAGGCATGGTTATTGCTGCCGTTGCCATTGCCTTGGTTTTCATTGCGATTTACCTGGCTATCTTCGCCGCTGCCGGCGGAGCCTTCTACTTCGGTTTGAAGCTCGGAACATATCCCTGGTGGAAGTCTACCGAGCCGTACGACCAAGTACGTCAATTGGAGGCCGTAAAGCGCGAACATCTTAAAGCTCTCAAAGGCGAGTCAGAGGAAATACAAGGACTCGCCGAGGAGAAGTTTGAAGATCAAAAGCGCGCGCTCTACCGCCCCAAGGACGACACCCACCAGCCGCCGCACAGAGAGATGGCAATGGAGTTTGCCAAGGCGGCAATGAAACATTTGGCCGCGGCGCTTTTCAAGAGAAAAGAATGAGACTACTTGTCGGATACTCCCAGGGCTTGCCGGTTTATTTGACCGATAAACAGCTACGAACCCACTTGCACGGGATTGGACTCTCGCAGCAGGGCAAGTCCAAGCTCATACAGTTTCTTTGTTCGCAGCTCATCAAACTAGGCAAGCCCTTTTGTCTTATCGACCCCCACTTCACGCTCTATGCCGATCTACTAAACTGGCTTGCGTATAACCACTACAGCAAGCCGACCGTCCTTTTCAATCCTTCATATTGGAAACGGATTGTCGGCCTCAACCCCTTTGTCTCCCCCTATACAGATGTCGCCCGCTTGATGACCAAAGCGGAGCGCCTGGTAACTTCCGTGCTTCGCATTTGGGGCGCAGAGAATCCGAACCAGTACAGTAATATTGAACGATGGCTCCGGTGCATATTTTACACAATCCTTGAACAGCAACTCTCAATCGGAAATCTCCGGTTTTTTATCTACTGGCATTATAAGGATGAGCGCGAACGCATCGTAGGCCGCCTCAAGAGCCAATCCATCCGTGACCAGCTTACCGACTTCTATTCTGTTAAAGACTGGAAGTTCAGGCAGGATATTCAAACGACCGGCAACAAGCTGCAGAAATTCATCCATCCCCAGATGCAGCGGATCATGGGGCTTCGAGACAACAACATCAACCTGGAAACAATTATCGAACAGAGACAAGTGTTGCTCTGTAACTTCCAGGCGGCCGAGGACGAACTTATCGGACAGGAAAACACGAGAGTTCTGGGAACCCTGCTCTTATCGGAATTTTGGGAGAGTTTCAGAAAGCGCAGCAAGCCCACCGAGTTCTATCTCATCATAGACGAATGTCATTTGTTTTTAGGTCCGGATATCCAACAGATTTTGACAGAGAGTGCCAAATACGGTTTGCACCTTTGCCTCTTTCACCAGCACGAGGAACAGATCAGAAACATCGCCGGCGCGATGAAGAACGCTCAGACCAAGATCATTTTCTCCGGCGAGGACTCCCCAAAAGAGCAGCGCAATTTCACTCTCCGACTTCCCAACCACGAAACTGTTAACGTCAGAGTTCCGGAGATCCCCGCGCGCCACGTTTCGCCTGACCGCCTTGACGCCTACGTCGAGTCACTTACCAGGAACTTCCTAACGTGCGACCAAGTAGACGAGAGGCTTAACCCCCCAAAAACTGAAGACACCCCACAAGGATTTGGAACATGGAAAGCCAAGCCCAAAACGTCATAGCCTTTACCAACGAGTATGGTCCGCTCACTCATTTGAACCTTACTCAGTTGACCAGGCTTCACCCGATCTCTGTTCGGCGGCTGCTTCCACGCCTTGTCAGAGAGAAACGACTCTACTGTGTCAGACAAGGAATGCACAAGCCGAATGTGTATGCGACGTATAATATTACTCACAGAACGGATTTCCCGCACGACCTCGCGCGCGCAGACTGCGCCACCGCGCTCCATAACACCGGACTCCTAACCTACTGGCATCAGCCGCGCCAAAAACTCCCCAGGGACAAATCAGTCAACGAGGACGCCCGCTTTGAATTGACCCTCGAGACACAAGACAGAATCGGAGTCTTGCATTACTACCTGGAAGTAGACATCGGTAGTGAAGGCTACTGGCAGCTCGAGGACAAGTTTAAGCGATACCTCGCGCTCAAGGATAATTCTCAGGTTCTCTTTGTCGTCAAGTTCGATCCTCGCCGAGCACACCGCACGCGGCCCACCACTCTTGCAGAGCTGGCCGAGAAGTACATCCGCAAGTCCGAACGGCCTATGTGGAAGAAATTTCTGTTTGCCGACTACGCTCAATTCATTGCTGACCCGATCGACAAAGTGTGTCATATTTCCTACGCCGCCGGCCGCCATTCAATCCTTTCCGCTTTGGTGGAATAGAACCGATTGTTTTTCGCTCCCTCCTTTTCTTTAAAGGGATCGCGTGAACTGGGCATCGTCCCTTATAAAACAGGTCTGCGCTTGCAGACTCTGCGATCCGTAAGGCCTCGGTCTGTACACGTGGCATCGTGCTAAGGCACTATGTCGTCGATGGAATGATCAGCAACCCGACGCAGTAAATGGCGGCATGAAGAAAAACACTTTTCATTTAAACCGAGGCTTTCTTCGGAGACTGATGGAAGAACACCGCGACAGCTGGTGCAGTTCTATCGACGCCGGGGTCCCCCTTATCAAGCCCCCGTCTAAAGCGCGAATGCTGTCTCATCTGGAGAGCATTATTACAGACTGCTTCTGGGCGAGCCTAAAAACGGAAGAAGGTCGGCACCATCAATTCCGCGTAACGTATTCCCCGCCTGACAGGTCTGGGGAACGAGAGATCTATATTTTCGACCAGCCTGTTCCCTTTGATGCGGCACACCTAGCGAAACTTGCACCGGCTGTGGAATCAATTCGGACGATTGGGGTGTGGCCTCAGGGAGGCGGTGATAAGCTGACCATCTGGGGATTCCTTCCAAGTTATAGGCACACCGTATCACTGCAATTGACGGCCTTTGCGCCTGGAGAGATCGTCTTGACAGACTTATCTTTGAAAGCTGCCGTAACAGCCGAGAAAGCGATGTTTGTCGACTGGATTAAGTCCCAAACACTGGCGGACCTCTTTGGCGGGCCACCTGGTGCAGGCAAACTCTTCAGGGCCGCGGCAATCAGTAACATTGCGTTAGGGATTCGCAGCCACCGCCACGGCGGGACATTACTTGTAACATCTCGGTCAAGCTCCAGCTTGGAAACGTCAATCGTCAATCTTCACGAGCTTAGTTATTACGGTGAAGGTCGGGGTACCCCACCCAAGAATGAGGGAGATGCGGCGACGGAAGACCTCGCCAAGAGGCTTGAGCGGAGTCGTGAGCGTGCAGAAAAAGCGCAGCACCTTGTCGCTCAGCTCACGGCAGTCGACGGAGCGACGCTCATAACGCGGGAGGGAGAAATTCTCGGATTCGGGGGGACCATAGTGTCGAGCGGGATGACTGGAGACAGCAGAGTGCTCGTTTCGGCGCCTTTCGAGGACGACGAGCCGGCGTCGCCCAAGAGACTGGCCGACTTAAATGTGGGCCACAGGCACAAGTCTGCGGCAAAGTTTGTGTTCGATCGCAAAGACGCTCTTGCAATTGTCGCTTCGGCGGACGGACCGCTGTCTGTATTTTGGTGGGACGAAAAAAGAGAAATGGTCTCCATGATACGACAGGCGGAATTTCTATTGTTTTAGGAGAGCACTGAGCAGTCTCCTTTCTCTGCCTCCGTTAGGCGGGCGTGAGCACTGAGGGCGATATAAGGGCGCTCAACGCGACTCAAGAGCGAGAAGGTACATACTTACACATGCCATTTGAGGCCGGATTGCCTGCTATGGCTATTGTTATGGCAATTGCTATGGCTGGAATAGCAATCCAACACCAGGAAACCCGCAATTTATCAACAACTTACGAGTCCGCCCCGCAAGGCTAACCTAGGCTTCGCCTGAATCGACTGCAAAGCGGTAATCCGGAAACGGCGACGGCAACTGACCCACGGTTGCCGTTGTACGTTTACTGATTGACGACTTGGCACTGGAAACGAATGGTGCATCGAGCGACCCGCGCGAAGCCGACCTTGACCGGCGTGTATAATTAGAGGGGCGGCGAAAAGCCCCTACCCAATTAATACCACCTCATCACATTTAGGACAGATGTAGATTAGGCTACCATTCTCTTCCTTCGTCAGAAGCACCGTGCTTGCCGCATTTTCGTAATTCGCAATAGTCGCACATAGCTTTTCTTGCTTGGGGAGCTTCGACCTTTACGCCCCCACACTGCGCGTCGTCAGGGGGGGGCTGAGCGCCCTTACAGTTGTCGCGTAGCGACACCTTCTAAAGGGTGGGGAGCCGCCGCGCATTCGCTCCCTTCGGAGCGAACAAAAACAAACCCCCGCCGAAGCGGGGGAAGTGTTTACTCAGACCCGGCATCATCCTTCTCGCATCTGGGCAGGTCCATATCGTCGGCGATATCGACCAGGTCCCTCCAGAATGCAGCGTCCACGTATGCATCTTTCATCCTGTCGGCTAGCTCGACCATCTGCTCATCGGTCACTCTGTCGGCATCAAACCCTCCGCACTTCAGGTCATCCCGATGCACTGACGTAATCTTGAAATATTTAGTCAAGGTCATTGTGTTTATGTTTCTTGGTAGTCCTTGGCGACTTCGTCAGCCCACTGGATAAGCCGCGCCAGGTGAATGTAGATATGCTTCTTCGGCTTTCCGCACTCCTCCCAGTGCCGCTCTTCCTCTGCCACCAGGTAGTCGAGGATGACCAGCACACTTCGATATGTTGGCTCGTCCATAGTTTGTGTTTGAATTTGATTTCTTCGACCTTTCCGCAGCTTTCATTCGCTTCGCTGCATTTGGGCAGGAACCGGCCGCAAGCGCAGCGGGTCAAGGTGGAGGCACCTTGAACGCGACGCGACAGCGGCGCACTATTTAGCGCACTACCTTGACGCGCGAGAACGGCCGGTACAATTAAAGAGCAGTGAAGCGAGAACTCCGGTATGCCAGCGCGGCGGCGGGGTGGGCCGAGGCGAAGCCGAGGGGATGTCTCACCGGCGGTTTAGCTTGTCGTTCCAATCGTACTCGTGACGAGCCAACATGCTTCTTTCCATTTTCTCAGCCTCAGCCTTTGTATCAAATGCCCAGGCGCGATAATACAAATGCCATCCTCGATTCAGATGATACGTGATGATCTCGGCGAGGTGGGAACCGTTTCTACCGTAGGAACTCATCCGGGCCTTTTCATTGGATGTGTGACCGACGTAATGCCAACTGAGATTTCCACCTCGGGGGCCGCCGGTCCCGAGCTCGTAACAAGCGGGGCCTTCGTTGTCCAGCCTTCCACCGTACCACTCTTTCTTGAATGCTAATAAGCGGGCCTGCGTCCATTGTCCCATATACCCTCCACAACCCGATGTATGGAGATTATCAAGCCTATACAGGCCTGCACCAGCCGAGCTTCACCGTGAGTAGGGCAGGGCACTGGGCCATGCACGGTATTCAAATGGCAGATCATCCGTCGCTGGTAATTATTACCGGAAGGGACCTAGCTTTTCTGTCTGCGACTCCTCAGTAAACGGTCATTGCCTTTAATCGGGTCTATTTGTGTGAAAGAATCGATTGTTCTTTGGAGCGCTTGCAAGCTCTCTAAATATTTGTCCCTGGCTTCAGACAACGCCTCCGAGAACGCCTCTGAATTCCCAGCATAATTGCGAAAATTAATCAAGATCGCGAAGAATTTTAGACTCTCTTCCTGACGCTTTCCGAGACCACGCCTTGCCTCATCAGGGAACAGCATAACATGTTTCATTAGCAATGATTCATTTGCTTCAAACGAGGTATTACGTTTTTCTTTCAGATTTGCCAACTCCTGCCAAGCTCCTGCATTACCGTTCATTGAGCTTATCCCAAGGACCGTCAGGCTCTTCACCTGAATCCCATCTTCCGTCAAAATGCGTCCGATTTCTTGACACGCCTCTATCCGTTTCTCTGCAAATTTCTGCTCATAAACTTGAGATCCCTTGTATCTCTCAATGGCTCGGCTAAGGAAATACCCAAACACAAGAGCGATGGCCCCCAGCAGACCCTTGTCTAAGATAACCTTCAATATTTCGAACTCGCGATCCGTCATGACTAACCAATCCTATCTCAATTTCCGTATGGATTTCACGTCCCTTGTAACCTCTCCACATATTCCTAAAGAAATGAGGTCAGCGAAAGGAATCTACAGACCGGAGATAAGGCGGCGGTGATGAGCGTCGTGTGGCGTAATCGCAATGGTGCCTAGCAGCGTCTCGGGGGCGCTCGGTGAGAAATCCTCAAGGGACGTGAAAAGGTAGAACTTCCTGGCCGGCTTAGGGAGGATCTCGCCGGCGAGGGTGCAGAGGTTTTTGGCGCGCGCTTTGGTGAGGGTCTCGGTTACTACTCGGAAGGTATCCACCTTGTACTTGCTCCGGTGTTGGCCTTGCTGGAAATAGTTGAGGTACCCGAGGATCTTGTCGCGATCGCGCCTGCTCTGCCTTTGGCGCGCGGCCTCGTAAGCAAAGGCGATCGGGTGCCAGCGGGCGGGGGTTTTAGAGTCCTCGAGGGTAAAAAACGCATCCGGCCACACGCAGAGTGTCTCGAGGCCTCCCCTCTTGCGAAACGTCACGTGGTCTTTCAGCTCCTCCCCTTGCCGCCAGGTAGCAATTTTGAAGTCGGCCGCGCGACCCGCAACGGTCAGGGCCACGTGGAAGTCGCTTACCATCATAGAATGATCAAGGAATAGGTCCTTTAGTTCCTGGTGACGTATCCGATCGGTGAGCATCTCTTTGGGCACTATCCCCTGCTCGACCAGTTGGGCCACGGCACCGCGGCCGAGGGCGAAGATGTGCTTTTGAAACGGGCGCTTCTTGCAGGTCAAGTAGCCTGCGCCAGCAAGGTCAGCCAGCCGATGCTTGAGAGCCTCGTATGACCGGCCGGTTAAAAGCGCCAGGTGATCAATACGCAGCATCCGGTGTTGGAAAAGATACCGGAATATCACGGCGTCGTGGGGGGTGATTTGTAAGCGCTTTTTGGTGGGCATGGAAGTGGTGGTTGGGTTTTTTTTGGTATTTGATTCGGGCGACGTCCAGGATGCAAGCCTACCTGGACTCGGTTTGCTTCTGTATGGAATTGAGCATTTAATGTGAGCCAGGCAAAGAGGTGGAGGTATGAGGATGCTGGCTTTTCACGTGCTGACTTTTCACGAGATCACGATAGGGTTGGCCTTCGTTGGGTTTGGAGTGGGATTGCTGACAAACTTCTTTTTGTCTCGGCGCATAACGCGGGAGGAATTTGCTGATCCTCGGAGTAACAACCCTGGCTGCCTTATAGCAATTTGGTGTAGTGGGATAGCGCTGCTCGTATGCGGCATAGTGGGCTTTTTGCTTGGAGTCTGGGTTAAAGTTAGTGGAATTGACAACTCTGACGGAAGTGTAGGTATCGCCAACGGCTCTTTCCTATCCCTTTTTGGATCGATATTTGGCTGGTTCGGTGGGGTGGGGGCCGGCGTCCTTGCGATCTTTGAGGGGCCGCAAAAAAGGGGAAGCGCCGCTAGTTGTTGGGTTTCGGAAGCGGCTTGGGTTGGCATCGATCCTTGGTTTTCCTGCAACCCGTTGAACTATTAGTTCCCGCCGCCACGCCCGGAGCGGTCAGCGAAGCCAAGCGCCCGACGATAGGAGTGGCGCGGGGCGCTAGCGCAGGCTGGGCACGATTCGGCAGGCAACTGGTTCAGGTTGCCTGCCCCGCAGCGCTAGCGAAGCCGCGTCCCGTGCGCTTTTTGCACGGGCGCGGGAATTGGGCCCAGCCTGCGGTAGCAGGCGTGGCGGCGTATTAGTAATTCGCTCGATAGAGCTGGGTTTTTCCGCGATAGCGGGGCTACCGCAGGCGGTAGGAGGCAAGGGTAGGAAAGCAGAGCAAAGATATCGCTTCAAAGCGGCAGGGAGTCTTTCCTCTCCGCTACTTGATGCTGTCGGCAAAGGCGCGCCTAGGTTTGGTCGGCCTGCCGTGCAAGGTCCTCCCGTGCCCGATTAAGCATCGCCCGTCTGACAACGGCGCGGAAGGCCTCTCCGTTCGAGCCGGCCAGGAACGCGTGCTCGCTACGCATTTCTGCAACCAGGTCATCATAAAGTCTCTGCCGGTCCTCGGGGGCCAGTTGCTCAAGATATGCCGCGGCCTTAGCGTCAGATTCTCGCTGGGCCTGAGCTCGCACTCGGTCTTGGCGCTCCCGCTCCTCCTGCTGTAGCCGCTGCCTCTCAGAATGCTCCTGTTGACTCTTTTGCCGTTCAAAGTCGGCTATGGCGCGGGAAGTATAATGCAGGATACCGCCGAAGGTCTGAGGGCTGTATTTGGTTTCGGGGGCCGCTCTGCTGGCAAAGTCCACGATATATTTTGCTTTCTCAAATCCGTGTTGGGCGATGAGGGTTACGGCCTGGCCCACTGCCGGCGACACGGGCTGGCTGGCGTCTAAGCCGTGGAAGACCTGATAAAAATAGCGTACGAGTTCCTCGGCTTGGATCGTGATCTTGTGTTTGGGAGCTAGCTGCTGAGGCGGTAGTGGTTCCTCTCTCTCCCCTTCCGGAGCAACATTGGATTGAATAGATCGCAGTCGTGTTGCCTTGCGAATAACGAGTTTGTAGTCCTTGCGGTCCTTGGTCATTTCAAGTTCGGCTGAGACGATTCGGCCAGTGGTAAGTGGTGCTCCGCGAACCTCCCTCAATGCCCGCTCTAGCACTTGTTTTCTGTTGGAGCGATTGCGATACCCCGTGCCCTCCAGCCCCAGGTCCGTAAACAGTTCTTTGGTGCGGCGCTCGTATGAGGATTTGTCGGCGAGAATCAAATCAAGATACGTGTAAAGTATTTGCGCAATCTCGCTGTTGAAACTCAACACCGTTTCAAAAAGCAGTGGCTTGGTGTGCCTGCCAATGAGATTGTTGAGTATGAAATCATTCATTTTGAAATAGCCGAATTCTTTATTCACGGTCCCGTCGGTCTTTCGCTTTATGATTCGCAGCTCGGAAAGAATGGTGAACGTGTCGAGTGTCTCATAAGTCTCCTTGGTGGCCGCGTCGAAATATGAATTAGTCCAAGTGAACGGTACGGTGCGCAACCGCAGCAGTGATTCGGTCAACGAATCTATCACGTTCGTTCCCCATTTCTTTCTCAGGTGTCTGGCGAGGTGGCGCAGCGAAAAGAATGTCTGATCGTTGAGTCGTCCGCCGTCCTCCCAATATTTGATCAGAGCGTAATAGGTTCTCTGATCTTCCGTCGTCAGCGGACCTCTGTTGGTGAAACCAACCTCCACTTTGGCCGATACTCTATTTCCGCCGGCGACTGAAATCTCGCGCTCGATCACTCTGGCGGTGGATTCATTTTGAGATTTGGCGGGTCGCCAGATAGCCCACTTTTCGAGGTTGAGTTCCGGCCGGATTTTCTCGATCACGGCGTTCTTTTGTTGGACGGTCCCGGATGGTGCGTGTTGCGCGACGAGTGGCTTGCGCTCGCGGGACGAACCCTCGGTGACGGGCGTGGTCATTTGTTTTCGGAGTGGTGGAATGTGGTCGGGGTGACGATGTAATCTAAGCAGTCCCCTACCATTTATTGTATGGCAAACTTCTGATCTTCGCTAACACACACCTATTCTTCTTGGATGCTCGGCGGCCATTGCGAGGTCGCAGGACTACGCACGAGGCAGGCACTCTGCCGAAAGCCAGAGCGTGTGTAAAGAGTATCTAAGTAAGATGTATCTAAAGAGTATTCAGATCGCGAGCACCATCAACCAGTCCTCCAAAAGCCCCGTCTTTGCTTGAGTTCTGGCCAATAGTTCATCTCACTAGCACCAGCATTCTCATCTCACTAGCACCAGCCGCTCATCTTACTAGCACCAGCATTCTCATCTCACTAGCACCAGCCGCTCATCTCATTAGCACCAGCATTCTCATCTCACTAGCACCAGGCCAACTCATCTGATTAGCACCAGCGGCGGCCTTGCTTTGCGAGTTAGTTTTCCACAGAAGTTTCGGGTCGCACGTTGACAGAAAAAGGGAACGCGGTAAGGTGAGGGGAGATGTTTCATACCGCGCATATGGAGGAGCAATGGATAACGATTGGGTTGATTTCAAGTCAGTCAAAGAAGCCGTTTCGATGGAGACGGTCTTGGGTCGCTACGGCGTGAAAGTGCGGAAAGTGAATGCGACGTACCTTCGCGGCAAGTGTCCACTGCCTACGCATCGGTCAACAGGGAGCAAGGAAAAGGACAGCTTCGGAGTGCAGATGAGAAAGAACGCTTGGGCTTGCCACTCAGAGACGTGCGTTGCAGCTCGGCAGGGGAGTAAGGGCGGAAACGTATTGGACTTCGTCGCTGTGATGGAAAGCTGTTCCGTTCGCGATGCAGCAGTGAAGCTGCAATCGTGGTTCATGAACGGACACAATGCTGATAAGAGAAAAGAAAGCGGGGCTGCTCCGATACCACTCGTGTCAACGAAGAGTCAAGAGACCACTTCCGCGGATACTACTAGGCAAGAAAATACTCCGCTACCTTTTGCTCTGAAGGCCGTGGACTGCTCGCACCCGTATTTAAAAAAGCGGGGGATCAAAATGGAAACCGCAGAGACGTTCGGTGTTGGGTTTTTCCCCGGCAATGGTTCAATGAGTGGGCGCATCGTCTTTCCGATTGCAAACGGAAAAGGGGAGTTGGTCGCCTACGCAGGACGCGCAATCGACGGCAGCGAACCGGAGTACAAATTTCCAGCCGGCTTCAGAAAGTCTCTTGAGCTGTTTAATCTTCACCGCGCAATTGCGACTGGCAGCAAGTGCATACACTTGGTTGAGGGTTTCTTTGACACGATGAAGGTGCATCAGGCCGGCTTCGCTTGTGTCGTCGGGTTGGCCGGTTGGTGTCTATCGGATGCGCAATTAAATCTCGTCAGCACCCATTTTGAAGAGGCAGTGATAATGCTCGACGGCAACGACGTTGGACGTCGGGGATCGGCTGCGTGTGCAGCAAAGTTGGCTCCAGTGATGCGAGTTAAACTCGTGTGGGTGCCCTGGGGGAAAGAACCAGACCAGTTGTCGTCTGATGAAATCCGCGCGCTTCTTGGTTAGTGTCGACTCTGCGTTCGGTCACGTGGATCGAGTTCCATCCTAGGTTTTCAATTCCATAAGTCATCTAATCGAAAGGGAGATAATGCTGGACACCAGTATGTGTTTTGCCGATCTGTGCGTTGGGGATTGGTTTGAAACCAACCGCTACTCAGACAACGGCTCGAAGCGTTATGAAAAGCTCTCGGTGGACCGGGGGCCGACCGGGGCGGAAGCAAAGAATGCAGTCGAACTCGTAACTGGACAGTCGGTCTGGTTTGAGTCGGAAGACCGTGTTACGCTGCTGCCCGGCCGTGAATGGTAGGCGGATGGTCTAGGATTCTTGGAGCCTGCTTAGTGCGGGCTCTTTTTGATTCAAGCAGGGACTATTGACCTCGTTCAGGGGCGTGCTAAGGTATAGATACTATGGAAGATCGTCAACCAGACAATCTAATGGCAGGAAAGAGTTACGTCTTTACTGTCGTCATCGAGCCTGATGAGGATCGCTGGCATGCTTATGCGCCGGCGCTGGTCAGTCAGGGCGGCGCGACGTGGGGTCACACAAGAGAGGAAGCCCTGGCCAATATTCACGAGGTAGTGCAAATGGTGGTCGAGAGTCTCCAAGAGCACGGTGATCCTATTCCCGAAGAGCCAGCGGATCAGGTGCAGGTGTTTGGTGAGCCAAAGGTTGCCGTAACCGTCTAGCTTGTGGAATGGCTCTTGACTACGCGAGGTTGCGCAATCTTACAGCGCGTGAATTGATTAGGGCACTTGGAAAAGACGGCTTTACGCTGGACCGTCAGAGTGGTTCACACCAACTCTACTACCACACCGATGGACGTCGGGTTACGGTCGCCTTCCACGCTCCAGGGGACACCTTCAAGCTCAAAACTCTGAAGGCAGTCGTTGAGCTTCAAGCGCAGTGGAACGAAGAGGATTTGTACAGACTGAAACTAGTGAAGTGATCGGTCCTCCTTGAACTTCCCGCCGCACTGACAAAACTTCCGTATCTCGATCATGACTGGCTCCCTGCTCAGAGAAGCGGGCCTATTCCGGAGCCCGCTTTATGGACTTGAAGAAGATTCCATTGTTGCTCCGGAGTAATGAGTTGAAGGTGAAGCGAGATAAGCTTTCACTCTCAGAAGCTTACTATCATAACTGCGCAATAGTCGTCAACTATTTTCTATCTCGGGGGGGGTGGTGGTTAGTTTAGTATAATTCGCCGGAAGGATCGGGCTATTTACTTCGCAGGTAAGTGTAGAAGAGACACCCGCCTACAAAAAAGAGGGGGAACAAGAATCCGACGGCGTTAACAGCGACTGGCAGTGGCTGGAGGTATTTTCCACCAATTAGGAGAATTAACACCAAGATAAGGTCAGCAACAAGGTTCACTCTGGCCCGAACGGGTACCGAATCAAGCAGTCGGAAAAGGCCGAAGGCTAACTCGTGCTTCCAATCCTTAGTCGCGGGCTTAGATGTTGCTTGCCCGGTCCTAGTCGCTGGTTGCCTGGTCGTGGGAACTGGCTGTTTAGACCCCCTTCGGGTCGGGCGGTTTGACAAATGAGTTCTCCTGCCTCCACATAAGCAGGTCAGTCCATGCGGTTGTTAGCCAACCCAACCCACCGACGAGACCAAGAAGTGAGAGGAAAGGATGCAGCAAAGTGGTCCCAAGAGCTGAGAGCGCAATCAGAAAGGCGAATATTGCCGTGAACGCCAATCCAAGCGCATAAAATACAACCATAGCCCGGGGAGGGCTAGGGGCACTAGGCGCACAGGTAATATCAGGGGTATTTGTATCAAGCGCAGCAGCAAGAGAAATCTTCGAAGTGGGGATGCTATGCTGTCCCTGATTTGATTCTTGCTTCTCGTGCGTGGCCTCAATGTAAGTGTAATCCCCGCTGCCGACCTGGATGTAGCTCCCTACCTCGCGAGTGAAGCCCTTCAGGGAGTGAACGTACACCACCTCGGGAGCGGAGACTCTCCGCCGAGCGATCATGCGCTTCATGCGCTTCACTTGTCTCATTTGCAACTCTAGCTGCTCGACACGATCAGCTAACTCCTCTCCTTGCGGAAACGCTCGCTTGGAAAGCTCACTGGCAATCACAGCCCTTACCAGATAAACCAGATCGCTCTTCAACTCAGGATTGCCTAAGTCACGATCAAGCGAGGAGGGCAGATCACCCGCATGATCGTCCAAGTATGCTATTTGAGACCATACGTCTGGCTCGTTCATTTCAGCTTTCCTTTCGTGCATTGTGTAACGCGTTCCTAGCGTCCTGAAGGAGTTGTATCAAATCGTTAAGATCACCCTCGTCGCAATCGAAGGTCGTATAGTCAACGCGACCAACTGCGTCAGGAAACAGCCAGAATAGAATCCCAGATTGCAAGTCGGGCTGTATGGTCTCAAGACTCAGAGTTACAAATGGATAAGAGAGCGGACCGCGCGCCTCAGATGACAATGCAAGTTTCTGTCCCACCTCCCAACTAGAACCCCTTAGTCGCGGATGTTTGGAAGAGGCCTTAACGAGCTGACGCGCCCGCAGATCTGGCTTAGCAAGCGTCGTCCCAACCAAAGTAGCTCTCTCTCGAATGGTCGCCTGCCGCACCTTCAGTGCACCCGGGTCTTCCCGCACGCCTTCGAGAAGGGGAGATGGCTCCTCTAAAAGGCGTCCCACCTGTTCTTGAATGACAGCGTCAAGTAGCGGGGCTATTTCCCCATGAAACACTTCTCGGAAGGTTTTCTCGTCTATCGCGGAGCCAGCGAGAGAATCTTTCAAATTGGCTTCGTCTATTATGACGCGCAACCTTCCTGCGGGCATGAAGCGGATTTGAATCTTGTTCTGCTCAATCAGCCGACTGGCAAGATTTAGCACCGTTATAAATTGCTCGTTATTAGACAGTTCCGCCATCAAAAGACCCCGCTCAAGAACCTTGTTGCTTAATGCCCGCTTACCGACTGAACGCCCTCAACTGTTAGCATAGCACCATGAAAATCTGGACCTCAACTGTCAATAGCATAGCCATCTGGACCGACCGAGGGCAGGGAGCGCCGCGAACCGCAATGAATTTAACCCGAAAGACGCTATTCTCTCGGGCCGTTGACCCCCACTATAGGGGCCATGGGTGATCGTGTCAAGTGAAGGTTCTGGGATGCTATATGGTTGAGCTAGTCGGCGACCGCGGGGTAGAATTCCTTTTTCGCCTTAGATTTCTTTAAAGAAAGCGGGGAAGATGAGCATCAATGATCCTAGCCATTGACATCGCTGAAATGCGGCAGCCGGCTAAGTCGAAGACGCCCAAGCTTGCTGTCACCTTGGAAAATCTCGAGCCGATACACTGGCCGGCCATCGTCTTCGAAAGGGACCTAATGGAAGACGTCCCGGCCGGCATTGTGTACGACAAGAAAAGATCTCTCTTCAGAATCCTCAAACAAGATGGCGAGACGCTGGACTATCAAGAGTCAATCGCGTCGATCAGATCACTCTCAGAGCTGCCCGTCTTCGTCGCATCCCAAACCAACTTAGAGATCCACAGGCCCGCCCCTCGGTGATCACAATGATTACCGCCTATCTTGACGAGTCCGGTCATTCTAACGACACGAGACTTGTTTGCATGGCTGGAGCGGTAGCCCCGATGGAATTCTGGATTGAGCTTGAACCCGAATGGAAAAGGGCTCTAGACCATTACGAAATAAAGGAGTGGCATACCGCTCCGTTCGCCAAGCGTGTCGGTGAATTCCGTAAATGGAAGAACAATGACACGGTTTGGGAAGACGCTTACAGAACCTTTATGGGCATTATCCAGACAAGCAGGGTGATGCCCGTAGGTGCCACGGTGTCTATGACAGGCTGGAACGAATGCAACTTGAACGAGCGATTTCACGATCCTTATTACCTGTGCCTTCAAGTTTGCGTTCGCGAGGCCCTCAAGTTTGCTGCACGAGTGCAAGACCCCGATGGTAGGCTACGCGTGGTGTTTGATAACACTGAGGAGTTCAAATCCCGCGTACCGCAACTCTATGACGCGATTCGGAGTACACCCTTTTATGCACTGCCTTGGGCCAAGCGCCTAATGGAAGAGCCGCTATTTCAGTCAGCGAAAACGCTTGTGCAGTTGCAAGCTGCCGACCTAATAGCCTACCAGGTTGCGGTGTTCGGTCTCGTTAAGACGGGCTACCAACCGCTGACGCCCGAATGGGGCTACGATTACCTACTTGAAACCGTCGCATCAAGCGCAGGGTTCTTTGATGCGTTTACGGTTTTTGATGATGAGCAATTGAGGCTCTTGAGTCGCAGCATAAACAGAATGCAAAAAGGCCGGGAATAGGAGGAGGTCAAAACAGAATGACCGTGATCGCGGCGATGAGGGATACGGATGGATCAATCTTGATGGGATCGGATAGCAAAGCCATAGAAGATACCGGCATTTCCTACACGCTTGATAAACTGAAGGTGCACCCTTCAGGCTCTCTTGTGTGGGGCACAGCCGGACCGCTGAGCCTGGGGATACGATTCAGCGAATGGCTCACCGCTTATGACTTGTCTCATACCAGGTGGCAGGAACTACAAGAGGAAATCACGGAAAAGGTCTGCGAGCTAAATGGTAATGAGCGGCGATCAGTTAAGGATTGTGAGAGCACCCCAGATGCGGGGGATGCTATTCTCGTACTGGTGGCTGGTCGCATCGATGGGGTCACAAGGCTGTTCTCAATAAACGATAGAGGGAACTGCGTGGTCATAGAGCCGCCATGGGATTTTGAGGCGATTGGCGCACGCGCCCAAGCCAAATATATCTTGCTTGGCATCGACTATATGCTAGCATACCTTGCCAAGGGCGGCGTTGATGTTTCATTGTTCAATAAGCTGGTGAAAATGCAGCTATTACTTGAAGCGATTAATGCAAGAGTAGAGGGGTGCGGACCCCCGCCCCACATCTGGCGCATCGGGCAAAACGGGGTGGAAAAACTACTGCCCTAAAGGAGTCCGGATATGTTGGAAAGGTTCACCATTGTTGCCTATCGCGCCGACAATGAAGAATTAGTGCTGTCATCGTCTGAGCGCTTTGTCATTGCCCAAGAATACCTGTACCCGGAAAAAAGAACGCATCACCCAGTCACAGGAACACGGGTAATGCCAGCGAGCGGCCCTCATTTCAAACCAATCAGTATACAAGTAGAGGCTGCCAACGCTCCCTTTCTGGCAGCCGCGAGGGCTACGTTTAGTCAAAATCGCTATCACGATTTTCGATTGGTTTCGAGCGATGGTCGGGAAATCAAGGCTGCGATTCAAGAAATCAAACCCGATAAATTTGCAGGAGTCACGACTCTAACTCTTGAACTTGAGCTGTGACGCGCTCCTAACCCACATGGATTCAACCCGCGTTGAGGCTGTCTTGCTCATTCCGATTTTCATATTGCGCTCGAAGTCGAATCGCTTATAGCCGTTCCGTTCTAGCGGCCGGTAGATCCGACAGTTGTAGCCGGTCAGAACGGCATGACCCTTCAGGCCGATCATTGTTGAAACTAGGTCCGCATGCTGCGCATCGCTGATTTCGTTATCGTACTAATTTGATAGGTTGACGACCGGTTCGTGTCCCGCTCTTAGTCGAAATTCGTTGGGAGTTGACGAGTGAAGAACGCTCGGTGTTTCTTCTCAATACCTGAGCGCAGCTTCGCATAGCGCTGCTGGCTCGCGCGTAGGACTCGCTCGGCAGTGTTCTCATTGCCGGCCCCGGTGAGAGGGGGGAACGTATTCACGAGCTGGGGAGTGCCAGGCGTGGTGGCCGTGCTGGTCTTGTTCAGGGGTATCAGCGTACGCACATAGATTCTGTGGTCGGGCAACTCCTGCAGCTGAGAGGGGCTGACGGTTTTCGCAAACTCGAGGTTTAAAATCTCGGCATCTTGGCCGCCGACTCGAAAGCTGATGAGAGTTGCGCAATTGCCAAACAGGGCGGCAACACTGTCGTCAGGTAGCTGCGCGACCGTCTGCGTCGCGACTACTACGGAAAGTCTGTACTTGCGGGCCTCGGAAAGGAGAGTAGGAAAATCTACCCCGTGAATGAAGTTGTGAACTTCATCGGCGTAAAGCTTGAAGGGGACACGCTCTTTCTCCGGGGTATCCTTGCGCGAGAGGGCAGCAAGGGAAATGCTGCTTACGATCAGAGAACCTAGAAGACTCGACACGTCAGCGCCGAGGGTACCTTTCGAGAGATCGCACAGCAAGATTTTTTTCGTATCCATCAGCCGGCGAAGGTCGAAGCTTGAAGTTGGCTGGCCGATGACCGCCCGCAGTAGGGGATTGCCAATCAGCTTGCCGACCTTGTTCATTAGCGGCGCGCTTGCCTCCGTTCTAAAGCGATCGTTCCATTCCTCGATGTACAGTTGAAAGAATATGTTGACCGTCGGGTCAGAAAGAGAGCGGCTTAGGTAAGCTCGGTAGTCGTCGTCGACGAGGGCCTTCAAGAGAGCAAGAAAAGTAACGGGCCTCTTCTGGTCAAGAAGCGCGGCAACCAGGTTGGAGAGGATGTACTCGGTCTGCGGCCCCCAAAAGTCTTTCCAAATGTTTTTCAAGATGCTGATGATCGAAGAGACGACGAGGGGCTTCTGGGCCTCCGGAACCCGGCGTAGGGGGTTGATGCCCGGCACGCGCTCTGGATCGGCGGGATTGAAATAAATCACGTCATTGGTGCGGGGCCGCGGAATCATTCGAAGTAGATCATCTACGAGATCGCCGTGGGGATCGGCCAGGGCGAGGCCCGCCCCTTCGCTTATGTCCCAGGCAACCATGTTTCGCATCAGGGTGCTTTTGCCCACACCGCTCTTGCCAAAGACTGCGGTATGCCTCATCTGAGCGGCTGGAGAAAGATGGAAGCGCTGGTTGTAATTGTCGGTCTGGCCGATCGGAAGCGGACGCATAGGAAAAGTTTCTTACAATGTATTTGAATATGATTATATAATATGTGTCGAAGCGCAGGGGTGGGGACAATGGCTGTCTAATCGCGCTTATGTTTTGCTCGGAAGAACAGTAAACTTGAGGCTGGAGCCGAGCTTGCCCCGAAAATCTGACGCTGAGACCCAGACGGAAGAGAAGAAGACTCGCACACTTTCTGTTCGAAGGGTCGCTCGCGTCCTCTACTGCATCAATACCACCGAAGGGGGGAAACTTGAGTACGGGCAGACAAGGTTACTCTGGGATCGCGACGTTCCTATTGGGACTCGTCGTTTGTGCCGCCGCTCTGTTACACGTTGCCGTGGGTGCGCAACAAGATGTGCAAGAACGACTTGGTGCTGCGGTCAATGCTCCTGAGCTGGTCAAAGCGGGGGAAACGGTTAGTTTCACGATCACACTAGATAAGCCACCAAACTTCAAAGGCAGTCTCCAATACTGGATTACTCCTCCAATTGGCGGCACAATTACATCCTCTGTCGACCTAGAGCCAGGCAAGAAGATCTATAAAGTAGAGTTCGGGGTGCCTATCGGCGCACCCGGTGGCACCTGGGCCTTGAGCGAGCTCAAGGCGTCCGCCGGCTTCGATTCGGTTCCTGTCAAGTTCAAGCCGGTCCTGTTTCAAGTCGTGCCGAATCGCGATCTAATCTTCCCGACCAGTGCTGAAGCGAAAATCACTCCTTCGCAGGCTCAATTGCTGCGGCGAGAAGCATTTAGCCTCCAAGGAAGAATCCAAATATTAAAGTCTAATCTCTCTAAGATGCCGCAAGCTCCCCAACTTGCAGATGTACTTCGGCGCAGTCTGACTGACGGCCTGGAGGCAGTGCAACGAACCGAGCGATCGTTCACGGGCTTCGGTGGAACCGAATCGGCCCTGGAAGCTAGCAGAGTTTTCTTTGCGGATCTACAAAAGAGCTACCTGCAGGCGCTCGAAGACTTACCTGGTGGTCGCCTGATAGCAACAGGCGCTCGAATGCTGGTCACAAGCTTTCAAAACCAGCACCGTTATCCAGCTGTTGCACAGGGACCGCTGAGAGTTCTGGAACAAAATGAATTGGCTTACAGCCTCGTGGCAAACAAGGGAGATCTAACATTTGATCTAGAAGTGAATAGCGCGCCACAGGGCGCGACGGTTTTCTATTGGCGTCGAGGAGACTCAGAGCGCAAGAATAACAAGCCAACTAATTCAATTCTCCCTGCCCTTCCGTATGCAATTTGGCTCGTACGTTTGGAGATTCCGGGATATGGAGCCGAAGAGCGGGAGCATGATCCGTTCCGTGAACCCAACCACGTTGTTACGGTGGAAATGCACAAAAAGTGAAGAACGATAATGCCGCTGCTCTTCGGCCAATAAAACTCAAGACTTACTACCTAAACTTCAAGACCGTGCGTGGTTTGGTAACTGCTTTCGCTGCGGGTTTGCCCTTGATTCCTAAAGTCACGCCTGGCACGTCGACTGAATACCTGCTTGCGCCTTTAGGGGATCTAGACAACTTGGCGCGGTTCTCGTTTGCTATTTTTTGTCTGGCGGTGACCTACCTAGTCTATTTCCGTTATCAAGGCCAGTCTCCAACAGCCCGGAAGAGAACATTTCTGCTCTGCTTGATGGTTATCCCGCTCTCCTCTCTGTGTCTTTATTTTGTGTTCTGTGATTCGTACGTACGCAAGGTTGATATTCCTACGATTGGACGCGCAGCTTATGTTTCGGTTGGTTATCAACGAAGCGAGTTTGCGAACCAGAATTTTGCCTCCTTGACGGATGAAGAGATGCTTCGACAAAGGGGCCTGACCGAAGAGGAAGTGCGAAAGCTTTGGACGCACATGTCCTTGTTGGCTGTACGCGTGATTTTGTTTTTCTCTTGGTGCGGTTTCCTTTTGCCCTTGATCTTGGGATTGAGCCTCGGTGTTCTCGATCAACTGGAAAAAGCGCCGGCTGGAGGAAAGATAGCGTCGCATCCCTCAAGAAACGTTAGGCGCTAATAGGTTGACTGTATCGGTTGGCAGTGCCTCATAGGAGGTTTGCGGCGGCGCGCAAGAATACGGCCGCTGCCAGTGCGCGGTCATCTGTTTCGACAAGTCGTTTGTGGTACTCGCGCCAATTTAGTTCCACGATGTGCTGCTGCGTGTCGTCCTCAAGCCATATGACCTCTCCGAAACTGCCCTTGAATGTTAGTATTTCGCGCATAGATCTGAAGTGAATGGTTCTTCGACTTTTAAATGGGCACATCGTGCGATGCGCTCTCGCTTGTTGCAATTCTTCGCTTGTCGTAGATCTGGGTGGTCGTGATGTGTCGGTGGCCGAGTAGATCTTGCACCTTCCGAATATCAACACTGGCATCAAGGAGTAGGGTGGCGGTCGTAGCTCGTAGGGAGTGAGGAGAATAGAGACAGGATCGCACCACCGTTTTGTCTTCAAGCTCAATGTCTCGCATAGCACCGGGTAGATGCTGCAGATAACTCATAATGAGACGATACATTGTGCGCTCTGACATTGGCCGAGCAGCGAGTCTTTGTGATCGGGGATTAAGCTGTGGGCGAAAGAGGGGACCAGCGACGATTTCTGCGTGACCGATATACTCGCGCAGCGCGTCAACGGCGGCAATGTGAATGCCGATCGTGCGGCGCTTGTCGCCTTTTTCGTGAAGCCTGATGGTCTGCTCATCGCTGTTGAAGTCGGACACCTTAAGTCGACAGCCAGTGGCGAGACGAATCGCAGAATAGAGGTACAGTTTCAGGATTGCGCGATCGCGATACTCGATGAGACTCTCGCCGGAGGGTAAGTTCATCAACTGTCGCGCCCTCGTTCCGGTGAGCGCTCTGGTTTCGTCTTTAGGGTCGGAGTTCTCGCGAGCAATAAACTGAGAGTGGGCGGGATTGCCGATTACTATAGGTAAGCGCATCTCAGCCGCGGCTCCGGCGAGATACTTGTAGAATGATGAGATTGATGCAATGCGACGATTGAAGCTCTTGGGCGCGATTCCTGCCGCCATCAGTACAGCTCGAAACCTTTGGACATCGCGGATTGAGGCCGCGAGCAAGAGATGCGACTGTTGCGGCCACTTGATGTTAAGAAACTGAGTGAACGACAAAACATCCTGGCGGTAGGCGCGCCTGGTGTGCGCGCTGCGGTGTCGGTTGATCCAGCTCTCAAAAATTTCTGCGACCGACGCATAAAACTGGTGAACCTGTCGCCGGATTGTCGGCGTCTCTCGGCCGGCAAGGATCGGGGGCAGCTTTTCGGCTGAAAGCCGGGCAAGTTGAGTGCTCATTTTGGGGGTGGAAGTGGAAGGATGACTATGACTGATAAAATCCGTTATCTGATACAGTCACAGACCAAGAATAGCACCTGGGCGGGCGCAGTCAAGGAGGGGTGCTGGTAGGATGACGGTGTTCAAATCCTATCGAGCAGTTCTTTCTTCTTTGTCTGAAACTCTTCTTCGCTGAGAATTCCCTTGTTCTTTAGATCGGCGAGTGTTTCTATTTTTCCGGCAATGTGATCCTGGGGCGTACTGCGTACTGACCTTTGGTTGGAATCAGGTGTCTCATATGGCTTTGTGTTGATTTGCCCTCCAGTCCTCGAAAGCGCCAGATATGTCGCGCCAAATCCGATCATCCCACCAATAATCGCTCCAACCACTAGATAGTTGAAAGAAGTTTCGGCCGTTGACACTAAGAGTTGATCCATACCGCGGAGATTACTGCCACGGGAAATTACTGCACCAAAATCGAGCTGGCCAATGAGAGGAACTGACGGACGTAACAGAAATCCTATGATACCCCCAACGAGTGCGCCTACGACTCCTCCGAGACCCATCGCCTTTCTGAGCAATTCGTTGGCCTTGGGAATGCGGGCGGCGTTCACGTCAGACGCTAATTCGGGTGTTCCTTCCTTTTCCTTCTTTGGCCGGTAATAGTTAGACATTGGGGCATTAGACATTGGGGCATTGCAGTAAGGGCAGAACTGATCACCCTCATCCACGGGTTTTGAACAGTTAGCACAAGAAACAGACATATCGGCCTCCAACAGTAAGGGGGTTCGGAAAGCACTTTTGCATTCTAGACAGCCTGGCCTGGTTATTGATAACGAACTTATATTGATTCCCGACAACAATGTCAATCTTCCCCCTTATTCCCGTGTCAATATTTCCGCGGGGAAGCGAGCAGATTATGCAGCGTCCCTTACATTTTCACGAACCTACTTTGAATCTCTTGTGCGGCACAACCCTACCGGCGCGCAAAGAGTGTGAAGACTTACACGATCATTCCCTAACAGATGACCGTCCGATCAAAACACATCTGGTCACGGCTGTGAGGGTTTCAAATACCTGTGGTATGAGTTAATCGACATATCGCGCAATGTGCGGGGATATTCCCGTGGTAGATCCTTCTCCCTGAGATCGGCCAAGGGGTCCCGCTCCAACTCTCGGTTCAGCAAAAGGACACACGGTATCTGCTGATTCGCCAATTGTTTAAACAGGTCCATCTCTTCATCTGCGAAACTATCTGCGGTTTTGGAGAATATGAGAAAACACTCTATCCCAGTGTCTCGAAATCTCTCCCTGGTAGCTATAAGGTTCTCTACGTCCTGCTCTGTAATTGCTCCTCCTTCGCTCTTACATTCGCCGATGCCAATCTCTATAGCCCTTCCTCTGTCGTCCAACCTTTCGTACTGCATCACGCAAAAGTCAGTCTCGCAGCTCTTGGAGTCAAACGTTAAATTTAAGGAAGTGGTATGGACGAACTCCTGCGAGGCAATCGTGTCGGATAGAGTTTCAGAGAGCTTAAGCAGTGTGAGAATGACGGGTACCGCTCCTTCTTGATTGTTGTCCTTTGCAAATAGGCCGCTCTTCCTGAACTTCCAATTACCGTACTTTTTCAAGTGCAGGCTGGTTCTGTGTTCATTGCCACAATAGGGGCAAATCCAGAGATCATCTATTTCTTTTAAAGAAAGCCAACTCTCCAGCCTACAGTGGTCGCATGGAAACTGTAAGCCAGCACGAAAGACATCCTTGCGCAAAAGATAGTTGAACACTGCCTGGGGGTCGTCCCACCGGCTCTTATGCTCCTGAAATTGGCCGTTGGCCCAAATCCTAATCGTAGCCTCTCCCCTTTCAATGGCTTCGTCTTTCTTGAGACGCTGCAATAGGTCTCTCACGCCTCTAATTCTAAAGACCGCGCCTGTTCCAAACATCTCGGATAACTTTTCGATGATTCGTAGCGCTATGCGCCCCGCCTGGCTGATCTCCGCACTGATCCCTACATAGTTGAAGACTTCGAGTACCAGCTTCTGGCAGTTGAGCGGGTACAAAGTAACCTGATTATCGCCGGCAGATAAGAAAAGCCCAAGGCGCTCTTTTGCTACTCGGAGTTTCCTGGGATCGAATACAATCTGGCGGCCGTAGAACTCAGTTAGCTTTGGTATATAAGGCAGCTTTAGAGTATGAGAAGGATGTCCCAAACCTGTCGGGTGCACGGAAAGAATTAGGTTTTGCCCACGGAAGCCGCCCCTGGTTCGTGCATTCGTAACCGCAGGTGGCTTCTCTTGCGAGCTGATCGTTATAGCGTAGCGCTCAAAAGACTTATCCATGCTTGATAAAGAGGCGTGGTCGGAACCAAAGTCGATATCTGCGGCCTTTATGTTCAAACCGTTCCAGCTCAACTCGTCGCAACCAGAAAAAACGAATTGCTTTGTCGGCTGAAATCCCTTGGCGATCTCTACGACCTCTTGATTAGGAGCTGCCTCCCAAAAGTTGTCGCGGTGATAATAAACAGTAATCATATCTTCGATATGTGCTGGGCGATTCGGGACCTTGTCGAGCCTCGCCAAGTGTGCCCTTATAAATTGCTCACATCTTTGGACCTGACCTTTTGGCAAGAACTGGATCGCCAAGCCCGCGGCTCGTAGATTCCAGAACAAGAAGAGGTCCGTAAAACTATCTGCGTCACCAACGTAGAGAGCGTTGTTGCGAAAGTTGCCTCCGTAAACCGCCAAGTCTGTAGCGGTGAATCGTATGGGATAAATCGCGCGTGCGATGTCGGCAGTGAGGGGTGTATCAGCCGTTAGGAAGACCGATTTCGAACGCAAGCCTTTCAGAAACGCGCGCGCGAAGTCCTCGTGTAAATCGTAGCGGTTCGGAAAATAACCAAAAGAAACAGAAAGGAATGCCTTCAAGGGGTCTTGATCGTCCCAACTAATCAAGGCGCATCGACTCTTGTAGCGCTTTGGCCGATGCCTGAAATCTGATTCCCAATAGTGCTCAATGAGATTAATGCAGTCCAAGTATACAAGCTGCATCTTTTGGGTCTCATAGTGCGCGGTGAAAAGATCTTCGTTGTGAAAAAGTGGACTCCTCAAGTAGGAGTATTTTCCGATGAACTCGTCAATCTGAGGTGTATGACTAACAGCGTACAATATATCGACGTTGAAGAGGCTGACTAGGCGTTCCGAAAAGCGAGTATTCGCAAAGACTGGGATAATCGGATTATAAACCCCTCCACAGAGCAAGGTGTTAATGCCAGCCGTCGTCACAAGATCATTGATGCTGCCTTCTCTGACGAGAAAGCCGATTCTAACTGGTCTATAGCTTGTTAATGCCATAGCTCTTGTTCACCTGGTCTATCGCCGTCTGAGAAGCATTTTATCCTATGGGGGGCGGCTGGCGCTTGTTGAACTCTCCGATGCATTCGCAGAGACCGAAGAAATCAGACTCGAGGATGGGCCGCCGACAGAGGAACAATCCGGCGCCAATTCGTCGGTATGCGCATAGCGAGTTGAATTTGATCAAGCGGGGAGCGATCAAGGTCGAACGAACTGGAATTGATCGCTGTAGGTGCCGTCACCATTACGCGCCTGGAGAATCACACCCTGGCCATGTGGGATCTTCTTGCCGCCCTTCTTGCTTGTCAACACTGTTCCAGGATTTCCCTGACCGGCAGAGGTCGGCAACGGCGAACCATTCACCAGAATGACGGCCGAGCTGTCGAAGTTCTCACCCGTGACGGTCAGTCGCTTGCCGGTGACCGATGCGGCGATTATGTGTGAGGCAAAGTCTACGGGCCGGACGCGCCAAACACCGCGGCCATAAGTGAAGGCATAGAGCCGGGGAATGTTGTCGGCCAAGGTTAGGGAGAGAGTTCCTATTTCTACATTGTCAATTCCCATTGATTCTTTCGCCCAGGTGTCTCCTCCATCCAACGTTACAAAGACCCCGATCGGGCTTCCAACATAGATTGTTCCGGGTCGGGTCGAATCAGGCAGGATGGTTGTCAGTGGTATGTTGGGCAAAGCCGAACTGCCTGACCCATCAAGACCCTGCCAGGTCAGTCCTGAGTCCGTACTCTTGTACACCGAGTGCGTTTCGGGTGTGCGGTAGGCTCCGTTGGTCAGGTAGGCGATGTTTGAGTCTTGAGGATCGAATGCTATTGAGGTTATAGCCGAGTGCAAATCGATTATGTTCTCCGGCCAGAGCGTGTCGATGGTCGACGTCAGGGCTGTGTCGCAGCGGTGGAGTCTGCCGGTTCCTCCGATTGACGCCAACATAAGGTTGGGGTTCGACGGGGCGATGGCGACGGCCCCGACTGGCCCGTAATCGAGGGGTCCAAGGCGGGCCGCTTCGGTCCAGCTCGCACCCGCGTCAATAGAGCGGGAAAGTGCTGGCAGATCGCCCCATGATGCGACCCACACACGGTTTGGGTTGGAGGGGTCGATGAGAATCGGCGAGTTGTATGGTCCGGCAAGTTGGCCGGACAGAATGACATTGAAGCTTCTGCCGGCGTCGGTGGATTTAAGAAGTTGTGCGGGCCTATTGTTGCGCAAGTACATTGTCTTGCTGTCGGTGGGATCGAAGGCAACCACGCCACCATCTCCGCCCCAAATCTGCCGCCACCCAGAGAAGCCGTCCGTGTCGTTGCCAAGCAAGTAACCGTTATCCTGGGTTCCGCCAGCATAGGCCGTTCCGTCTGCCGAGATGCTGCCGGAGTAAAACTGGGTTGTTGAATAGTTGCTGTTCTGCGGAGTCCAACGGATACGGGGGGAAGTGTTGCATTGAGCAGTCGTTCCGCGGGCCTGTTGTGTCGCGAATACTCCTCCGTCGTTGCCACCAAACATTGTGACGTTGCTCTTACCGTCGTACTTAGGGTGGAATAGCAGGGTGTGGTGGTCTACGTGGATTCCATCATCGGCCAAGTTCCACGTTGCGCCGGCGTCATCAGAACGGAACAAATTGATTCCGCCGGCCCAGACGCGATTGGGGTCAGTCGGATCAACCGCGATTACATTATCATAGAATCCTTGGCTGCGAGTGTTTGCGCACGCGTCCGAAAGGAGCTCGGTGTTGATGCTTGCTGTTCCCCCTGCCCGCACTTGGGCACCCCAAGTATGACCTCCATCGGTGGACATGAAGAATGCGTGCAGCGATTGATCAGCAAAACTCCCTGATGCCAAGGCGTACATAACATTTTGATTGGAGGGAGCAATCGCGAGCGAAACGACACCCATCGAAGACTCCTCAAGAACGGGGCTCCAGGTTCCTGACCCTTCAGCGCCGGTATTAAGGTATATGCCGGAGGAAGATCCGTCTGAACAGTTTGCAACGATATAGTCGGTGTCTTGGTCTGTTCTGATAACCAGTGAATGACACCCTTGTTGGCTGGACAGGCTACCACCTCGTCGGCCTGGAAGAACTTGCGTCCAAGTGTTGCCACCGTCGCTGCTGCGACAAACGCCGTCCTCGCCTCCAAACCCGGTCGCTACGTAGACGCGCTGACTGTTATTTGGGCTGACGACGATCGCGTCCACAAACCCGAATTGTTGTGGAGGTCCATTTGGTGCAGGTTGAAATATGTCGGAAAGAAGAGTCCACGTTGTTCCGCCGTCGGTGGTCTTGTAAATACCCACTCCCAAAGCGCCTACAGAAAGCTCCCCAGTGCCCGCGTACAGAGTATCGGGATTTGATGGATCAATCGCCAAACATCCCATAATCAAGCTCGGCATCGAGTCCGTCAGCGGCACCCAGGACGCGCCCGCATCCGTCGTTTTCCAAACGCCGCCCGATGCCGCAGCAGCATACATCACATTGGCGTTTCGCGGATCAATTACCAGCCCGCGGGTGCGTCCCCCAACATTCCCCGGGCCGAGCGGAATCCACGTGCCCGCTTGGGGCTGTGAGTCGGCACTTGGGCTGACTGTCGCTGAAACGAAAGTGCCCAAACGAGTTGAGTACTTTGGCATAAGCTTGGCATGCTTGAGGGCCTCCAGGTAAAGCTGCCGATTTGCGTGGGATTGCTTGAGCGCGTAAGGCTCTTCACTGGCAGCGGCCTGGTCGAGATCAACTGCGGGCCGAAGGGTTGAGACACTTGAAGTTGGCGGCGAGTGACGGTGAGAAAGGACAATCCCGGCAAAGAGAAACACTGTTGTGAGGAAACCGGCGAAGATCGCTGCTCTGGCATTCATTATCGCTCTCCCTTTCTTAAGGGCTGTGCTTGCGACTCGTTTACTGCACACGATTCGCTTAAGCGCCAGCTGTCATCAAAACATTCCATTGTGTAGACGCGCTCTTTTCAGTTTTGACTCTCGTTCTCGGACAGGAAGGCACATACCGGTACCGACATTGCGTTTTCCCTGGTCCCCCGCGGCTGTTTCCGCGCTTCATTCTCAAGCTCGTTCCCCGCTATACTGTGGCCGACAGTCTTGGCTAACCTGATGGACCTAAGGGTGATCTCACCGTAGGCTATGCGGTTCGCCCTGGGGAACAAACCTCTTGATCCCTGGGCGTGCCGACTAGCAAAGACTCAGCTAAGGTTATATACCCTTAGAGAAGGAACTCATCATACCACAAATTCCCAATCAGGAGGGCGCTCCTGATGGGAAGAGGAACCCGGCCAAGACCAAAACTTCTCGGTCGCAAGCTGGCTCAGATTCGAGAGGCCCTTGGCCTGTCACAGAACGGTCTGATTCGCCATCTCGGGTTCACAGCCGAGCTAACTCAGGACTACATCTCCGCCTACGAGCGCGGTATTCGGGAACCGCCGCTGCCGGTCCTTCTCGCCTACGCTCGGGCCGCAGGGGTCTGGACGGATGTGCTTTTGGATGATGGTTTATGCCTCCCTGAAAAACTTCCGGCGTCTCCCAAGCATGAGGGAACGACGCGCACCAAGAGTGCCTCTTCAACCTCGCGCAAACGGTCGTGAGAGCCCAGCCCGCTCAATACTTTAGCGCGCAATATGGTGGTTCCTTTGTCGGCCGCTGTAGTAGTATGTGAAATGGTTACCATATGACCCAGGCGGTACCAGGGAAATAACGAATACTTAAGAATGCGGCAAATAGTCGCCATGACGCTCTGATGGAGAGCGCCCGGGAGAGAGGATACCAGGCTCTCCGGGCAACACGATCGCAAGGGAGCATAATAGACCCATTTGGGTCTGTATGCAAGCAGAATCGTCAAGGGATTGCCCCGTCAGGAGGGAACTGCTGATGGGGCAAGGTGCCCGCCCAAGACCCAAGCGGCTTGCTGAAAAACTCCGCCATATACGAGATGTCCTGGGGGTTTCCCAGGACGGTATGGTTGATTCCTTAGCGTTACGGGGCATGATTTCGCGCGAAAGAGTTTCGGCCTATGAGCAGGGAGACCGTGAACCGCCCCTTCCAGTACTGCTGCGGTATGCACGCGTAGCCGGCGTTTGGATGGATGTTCTGGTAGATGACGAACTCGATCTACCTGAAAAACTGCCCGCCTCTCCTAAACACGAGGGACTACCGCGGCGGTCCGGCTCGGTGTTCACAGGTAAGCGCTCATAACTATTACTTAGTGGTACCGGAACACTTGCGACGGGTTCGCTTCCCCGGTGGCATTCTCGATTCTCAAGAGAAGGATACTAAAAGCGCGCACTGTGGCGCGCCTTTCCTTTCAGACGATCCTAGTTCTCTTGCGTGACACAACCCTACGGGCACGCAAGAGAGTAGACTCATTATGGATTGAAAGAACCACTCCCCTACCAGCTCACCCGTCCGATCAAAACACGTCTTGGAGAGTTAAAGATTTGTTCTGATTTCATTCTAGACAAGCTCTCCGCTCTAGACTGATACCAACCATCGGGGTAAAAAAGCAAAGACTTTGTGTGGGGTCTCTGCTTTCGCCGGAAGTGTTTTTTACACTTGAGGCGGTAGGTACGGGTAGCCGGTGAAGGTTATGGGGAAGCCAATGCTTCCCCACCATCAGTCTAAGAACAAGAACTTAAGCCCGCAAGACTCGAGAGGAATTGCTAGAGGGGCAAATGCCCGCACGTACTTGTAGTGCGAGGACCACACGAAACGGCGGGCACAGGGGGCTAGTCAATTTGGCTAGCCGTCAGTAGTCAGCATCGTCTCAACCGCTCGGCACGGCATGCTAGATTGCTTATAGTGAGTCCATCGCAGCGCTCAAGAGCGCTATCACTTTCTCCGGTTCGTTATAATACGCCTTTTGCCGAAACTGCTCAGTCCATTGATAGTGCTTCTTCACGGTCTCTCCATTCTCGGACCAGAAGATGTCTCCCGCGTGGGTTCTCCAGTGCGTGTGCTTGTCCTTATTCACAACTATTCCGTCGCAGTCTCTTGAAAGTTGTCTTAGCGGCCCGACCTCGTCATCTTTTGCAATAACCAAGTTGATGCGAAGACTCGGTTGGGATATCAAGTCCTTGAGCTCAAGAAGGCAGGTCTTGCGAAGCTCGGGATCGATGCGGGAATACTCGCCCGCGCCTTTGACAATTCGCTCAAGATCCGACAGGTAAAGCAATTCCGTGAAGCTGTGCGTGCGCTTAGGGTCGAAGAGCCGGGACCGCCGCGCATTCCCAATTCTATTGAATTTGTCAACAATTACTCGACGCTGACGAGGCTCTATGTTCTGGAAGATTGCCTCGTGATGCTTGGCCATAAACTCTGGCGTTTCCAGCGAGCACGGCAAGAATTCAGCCCAGCCAACAAATTCCCCTGCCTCCTCCTCGTAGATGTTCATGAGGTGGATAATATGTTCGGCCTCGTCACTGTCGCAGAGGGGGTCCCACAAGATTGCATTTCGGCGATAGCGCGTTCCGAGCAGGTAATCAGCAGGAACGTGGAGCGCCTGTGCAATGATTTCAATAACTTCTACCTCAATGCTCTTCAGCGCAGACTTCTTTGGCTCATCTGAACTCCACATTAACAGGTGGCGAAGTTTATCATCGTCAATCCTAAAGCCTCCGTACTCTCGCTCCGGAAACTTCTGGTGAAGCACCTGGGCCGCGTCGTCGCATCTGCGAGCAAGCCTAGTGGAGCTAAGCCGCTGGTTGCTCAGGCATAGTTTTATGCGCCGCGCCAATTCGGGTAGCGGCCCCTTACGTACTTCATAGGTTCCAATTGGCTTGGACAATTCTTTGAAACCAAACCTGAGATTAGGCGACCTGAAGTATATATCATTGCGTCTGTGCGTGGCTACGCACAGACGCGCCCTAACGGTTCCGCTACAATAGGCCTGCGCGGGCGATTGCTTTGGCAACCGAAGCGGTCTGGGACCGCCGCAAGCGAGCCCTTTTCGCGAACGGAAAAGCTGCTGCGGAGGAAACAGGGCAAAGAATAACAAACCAAGAGACCTCTGATTCTGACATTCTTTATTCGGAATCGCATTATATAGTGGGAAGACAAAGACTCCCCTCTGTCCAAACGAGGGCGATCAAGGAAAGAGTATAACGAGTCTTTGATTGGCTCGTGCGTTCTTGAGGGCTTGCAATGACAACGTATGAGAAGTTGATGACATTCAAACAAGGCTTACATCAGTCATTCTTCATGCCACAGATGCTTAGCCTTCGTTTGTGCCTTATGGTGGGAGCAGTCGCCGTTATGGACCTTTTTGTTATCGGCTCTGCACATGCGGCAACCGTTATCGCGGAGCAGGCGGATGGATCAATCTCCATTGGAATTGCTTCGGGATGTGATAATGGCTGCAGCAATGTTACCTTTGGTTCCCAGGTGTTTGTTCCCACGATCTCGGCAAATCTAGGATCGCTTGAAGTGTTCACAAAAGATTTCACGACGTTGAGCCGCAATCCAGGCACAAACAACTGTTACGTCACTATTTATAACCAGGACACGAATACGCTGCTCGCGTCGTCGGACAATGGATTTACCGGTAGCGGCTGCGCCGGAGACCTTCTTTTTACTTTCCAAAGTTCGCAGCCATTTTTACAGGTGGGTACGCACTACCGGTGGGACTTCGTTTTTGGTGGACAGAACTTTACAACCCTCACTTTCTTGGGATCGCCAAGTAATACCGTAGGAGGACTGTTTAACAGGATGGCTGACACAAATGCGAAGTTTACGGCGTTCGAAACCGTCGCCCAGCCAATTTCCCTGAATCAGTTTCAATCCGACGGCGTTACTCCTATCTCAGAAGGTGGGACAACAAACGGCTCATCGGTAGTGTTGAGTGCTGTGCCTGCGTCGGCCTCGCCCGACTCGCTGCAATTCCAGATAGAGCTAAAGCCATCGTATGTCCCATTTACAAACCAACCCAACCTTTTGAGTGGTTTTGTCACTTCCGGATCGGTCGCGAGTGTGTCGGCGCCCGGCTTGCTCAACGGAGGATATCACTGGCAGGTAAGATCTGCCGATCAGCACCACAATACATCTCCGTGGCAGACCATGAGCAGTCCCGCGGCAGGTGCCGACTTCGTAGTGCGCGATCTGTTATCGGATGTCGTTTTGCAGGACAGCACTACCAGTTACAACATAAGCGCCGCACCCAATCCTTGCTTTGGCGACGGGTCGCTATTCTCCTGCGCCCTTTCTCCTTTATTCAACAATTATACCGTCGGATCGTCGTTCGCGATTACAAAGGTAACATTTAATTGGCAGAATATGGGCTTCAATAATTGCGATGGGCTCGGACATTATGGCGCTATCATCACCTCGGGAAATCTTCGAGACTCCATCATCGCGACCTCAACGAATACGGTCTACCTGGGTTGCGCCGGGTTTGATCACACGGCAGGCGGCACCAGGGAACTCGACTTTACAGGACAAACAATTCCGGCAAACTTCTTCCTGACCTTCGGCGCCTTTGACGGCGCAGTGCAGGGCGGCTCGGAAATCTCGGTGACGAATGTCGCGGTCCATACTTCCACCTTGCCAGGAGCAGATCTAGCGGTCAGCATCGGTGCATTGCCCAACTCGGTCGTCGCGGGCTCGAACGTTACGTACACGATAACCGTCAAGAACAACGGCCCGGCTACGGCAACCTCGGTTGGGGTGACGGACAACCTTCCTGCAAATACTTCATTGGTGTCGGTCGCCTCGACAGGGGTAGGTGTCTCCACTGGACCAGCCAGCATCCGCATTATGTTTGCTTCAGTGTCGGCAGGCACGTCAGAAACAATCACGATAATCGCCTCAGTCAATTGCGGCGCGTCCGATGGCCAGATACTCACTAATACCGTGACGGTTACCGCCTCGACGCTCGACCCGAGTTTAGGGGATAACTCGGCAAGTGCTACGACAAAGGTCTCCAATCCTCCTCCGACCGTAACTCCACCTCCGCCAGTCACTATTTCGACGACATTAGTGTCAACGACGTGTGGCGGAGTCGTTGATGATTCAACACTCGGAACAGCGAATTTCACCGATAGCTGCCCAGGTGTGACGATAACTCGGACTGGTGTTCCGGCGGGAAACTTCTTTCCGGTTGGAAAAACCACGGTGACCTACACTCTGAAAGATCCCAGTGGTAGGACAGCAGCCGCAACTCAGATCGTCACCGTGCTAGATAAGACTCCGCCGCTAATGTCGTCTTGTCCGGCCGATATCACTGCGGTCACTGCGCACCCAGGGGACGCTGGTGTAGTGGTCACCTACTCACCACCCTCCGTCAGAGACAACTGCGCCGGCGCGACTGTGGTCTGTACTCCGCCGTCAGGATCGCTCTTTCCTACGGGTACCACAACGGTGAATTGTGTCGCCACTGATGCTTCTAGCAACACAAATCATTGCAGCTTTAAAGTGACGGTCTTTGATGTTTGCCTCCGGGATAGCAGTGGGAACATGTTTGAGTTCAGCACAAGAACGGGCGACTTTCGATTGTCAAGATGCGATTTCGCGAGTCCACCGCTGACAGGGAGGGGCACGGTAACAACAAACGGACCGTGTATCTTTCAGCTGAGACAAACCCAGCAAAACCCCATAGTCTCAGCCGCCTTTGACAACTGCCAAAAGATGGGAAGAGCAACGGTGCTATCTCTAGGCGTAGCAATCACCATCATAGATCTACACGAAAGTAACTCGAACTGTGGCTGTCAGTGTACCCTTCCTATAATCATGACTCAACCAGTTAGCCAGACAGTTGTCGCCGGGCAGTCCGCGAATCTTTCGGTCGTGGCGAGCGGAACCCCACCCTTTTCATTTCAGTGGTTCATGGGATCAAGCGGTGATCCCTCCTCGAAGCAGATCACTAGTGCGACCTCAAGCACGTTTCCGACGGGTGCTCTAACTAGCACAACAACATACTGGGTGAAAGTAAAGAATGCGTGCGGGGAAATCAATAGCAGCACAGCAACAGTTGCGACAGTTTCCGTTGGCGGAATGTTGTCCCTCAATCCAGCATTCTTAGATATCGCGACCGGTGGCATCAACTTAAATGACGATCGCAATCTCCTGAAAGTCGTGGGGGCACCCCTGAACCAGGTCATGTATTCAACCAACCTGGTAACCAACGACGGTGGTGACCCAAACAAAGTGACCACGTTCAGTTTTTCTCCGTTCGCGGACAACGGCGACGTGCGCGCAGTGGCAATAAGCGCTGGGACACAAGACTCCTCTGGTGTTTTTACACTGAGCGCGACCGCGGAGGGCACTGCAAGTGAGCCGGTGACGATCACCGTACCGCCGCAGCAATTCATTCAGGTGCTGTACGGAGAAACCGGAAACCAAGGTATTAACAGCAAGAAGGCTGTCGCCTCGGTAATAAGGAATAGGCTCCATAACTCGGATTTCCGCCCGAGCGACATTTACAATGGACCCGGTGGACTCTTCGTGCCTAAACAATGGAACTCGGTGGGCGACCCCGATTTCGTCAGTGCCCAGTCTAGGATGACGGCTCTAAACAAAGCCGACTACGATGTCGATGTATCAGTTGCCGCAAGTACATTCAACGGCACGATGCCTGACAGCACGGGAGGTTGTGTATTTGCGGTAAGTCCATCACCTTCGCAGTACGCCCTAGTGCTGAAGGCCTTGAACGATCGCGTGAAGACAATCCCCGACTACATCCTTACGGCTCCTGTCATTCATGCACTAGTCGGCTCCGGTGGACCTTCGGTCTGGCAGATCGTGATTCTGAGTAATGTGGAGAACAGTACGGTTCAGCCGAAGCCGGTACCTGCATTTATTTTTTCACGGCGAAAGCAAGAGGGGGACCTGGCGGTAATAACGATGTAATCAGTATGGTATAATAAGGAGATCTGTCTATGAAGAAATACTATCTGGGATTGCTTGCAATTCTTCTAATTCCTCTAATGGTTGGGCTATTGGGCTATGCTGCAGGTACCCTGCGTTCATCTCGACGAACCGACCATCGGGAAGATAAGAATCTAATACAGAGGCTCGACCAGATTAACGGGCGAAACGGACGGTTGGGCAATATCTTTGATACGTATGCAGCCCTAGAAAAACGCGCGAGTGCTGCCTCATCGAGCGCTGAGCAATTGGACCAGATTAAAGAGCAACAGAATCGAGAAATAGATGCATTGGCAAGAGACGTGTGGAACATCCTGGATGACAGTCTTACCACACTCCTCAATCAATCAGCCTCTCATTCACTTACGGAACTGAATTCGGAACTCGAGCAAACTCTTCAGACGACCACCACCCCAGAACGGTTTGGTTGGTCAGCCGAGATCCGCCTGAGCGCGACGCCAATTACTGATTTGTATCTTGCGACTTACCAGAATTTCTATACAGCCAATGACGTCGTATCTACCCTGAGAGTTATGAAGAAGGGCATCGACGGCTGGCAAGTGGTCGGAAAGATGGAGGAGGAACCACTAATAACGGACGTGGAGCCCAAGCACCGAAGCGAATTAAAACAGTTTGTTAAAGCCCAAGAACGCGCCCTATCGTTTCACAGAGATGCGTCGAGTTACCTCGCATTGCAAAGTGCTCGAGCCACCGTCCATTATCCGATCGCACAGGACAACATAGTGATCAGTTCAGGTTCCATCAAGCTCTTAAATCGGGGGGGCCTCGATTTCGTCAGCCTGCACTTCCCACGGTCCACACAAGGCAGCGAACCAACTGCAATCGAATGGCAATGGAGCGCAACAGGTGGACTCGATGCCACCGCGTGGGTGTGGGGAGACCAGTGGATGTACGATTCTACAAGCGACAGAACAACAGCCAAGTGGCAGAGTGTGGACCGGAACAAGAACGGCACGAAGGTAGTACTGGAGGATTTGAACGCGAATTAAAGAAACAAGCTGGCCAGTTTTGGGCTGGCCAGCTATGAGGTTACTTACCGATTTTCTTTGACCTCCGTCTTCGTGGCTTTCGGATACCAAGCTCTAGGAAAAGCTTTTGAGGTCCTTTGGTCCACCCACTTGACGCCCTACCCCCTGCATGCTTTCTTTAGGGAAGCCTTTTCCTTTTCAATCCTTCCAAAATAATTCAGGCAGATCATCGGGGAACTTCCCTCTTGGTTTCCTATCGAATGCGCTAGCTGCACGTAGTTTTGCCCTTTGCCAGCAAGAAACACACAACACCTTTGTGTGCTTCTACTCTGTGCAAAGGAGCAATGCTTAATGTCACAGCAATTACCGAAGACTCTGTACCTGCTAGTAGAGGCGGCCGGCAGGACATACTGGAACCGCGCCGGAGTGGGCTTCGTCAATAGTGACGGGAGCATCAACGTCAAGCTCGATCTGTTTCCCGGCCTCACGTTCAACCTGCGCGATCCTAAGCCAAACGGCGACAGCCACGCTGATAGCCAGGCCGAAGAACCCCCCGCCAGAAATGCCCGCCGAAGGACTGGCCAGTGAGAATCGCCAAATGGCCTCGTAGATTCTGGGCAGTGTACGACGATTCCGATGAACTTGTTTGCGTCACCGTCTACAAGAAGGGCGCTAACGAAGTCGTACGACGCCTTACAAAAGCTGCCCGCCGACCAAAAGCGAAGCCCAAGCCTTCCAGAACTCCCCACAAATCGCCCGCATAACCCGAAAGCGATTGTACGCTCACTCGGCCGCCGTCAAGCGTGAGTTCCCCTACAAGCACTGTCTGACTTGACTGCGTACTCGTTTCGCAGCAGATCAGGCTGTTCATCGGGGTTATGACGGAAGGTTATCTGCATTAAGTTTCTACCCGCCATCGCTCCTTCCAACTATCCCACAAGGGCACAGGCCCATTTCTAAAAGCGGGGCAGCACTGTCTGCCCCCATTTTCTTTCAAAGGAGAATCTAATGAGCGACGAAAATCTCTTGAGGGATGTCTATCTGGGCGACACCGGGTATCGCCTGGTCACTCGCGCTACCCCAGATCGTGACGAGCGCGGCCAAACCTGCATCGCCTATGAGTTCTACAAACCTGATGGCACCGTGCTATTTTCGGCGGCCGATTTCCGGGGCTCTCCGCTATCCGCCGACGACTCAGACGTGACGCTGCAGGCATTGCTAAGATTTCTGACGCTGCGCCCAGGCGACACTGACGCTGACTACTTTGCCAATTACACCCAAGAGCAAATGGATTTCGCAGAAGGTGATGCCGAATACCTATCGCTCTGGACATTTTCGCCCGGCTACGCGTTCGGCGAGAAGGAGAACACAAGGGTTGCAGACGTATCTACGGTTGACGACCTTCCGTTAGATTGATGTTCCCCGACAGAACAAGAGCGGAACCACCTGCCGCTTAACATCAAACGAAAAGACACTATCATCTATGGTGCGCACCCCGCACCGAAGCCGCAACCTAGCGGCTTCTTCTTTCCAAAAAAAAGAAGGGTTTTCCCCTTCTTACTTCTTCAGTATTCGTTCCAGCTTGTCAGTCGCGCCCTCCTGCATTGTCGGCAACACGTGAGAATAGGTATTCAGTGTGAGCACGATTGAGGCGTGCCCCAGGCGCTCAGCTACCACCTTCGGGTTTTCGTCCGCCGAAAGAAGCAGTGTGGCGCACGAGTGGCGAAGATCATAGGTTCTGATATCCTCCAACTTGGCCCGCTTGAGGATCGGCTTGAAATGCCGGCGTTGCAGGTTCCTCAGAGATAACGGCGTACCAACCTCAGAAGCAAACACCAGATTATAGTCCTGCCACTGCGGACCCGCTTTTAGCCGTGTCTCGTTTTGCCTCATTTTGGCTTCTGCAAGCTGGCTTTTCAGGTAGGACGGGATCGGAATCGTTCGACGGCTTTTGGGAGTCTTAGGCGGCGCAAACTCAAATCCTCCGCCCTTCCTGTGGCGAACAAGTGTCTGTTGAATGCTGACCTTGTTCTCTTTCAAGTCCACATCCGACCATCTGAGTCCCAAATACTCCCCCGGCCGCATACCTGTCACAATCGCAAACTCAAATAGCAGCCCATGTGCATCTTTCGCGCACTCCTTAAGAAACCTTTGCGCGCTATCAGGAGATAGCGACTTCATTTCCTTGCCGACCCGCTTAGGCAGCTTCAAGTCCCGCGCCGGATTGCTAGTCAAGAGCTGGAACGGCATTACGCTTCCTTCAAAGCCTTCTGCAAGACCATATGTGCATACTGGATTGTCTTTGGGGAAAGACCCCGCAAGGACATATCCGTTATCACATTTTGGATGTCCATAGGCTTGATGCTTTGTAGCCGTTTCCTTCCCAACTCCGGCCGGAAGTATAGCCGCAGCAGATTCTCATAATCTCCAAATGTCCGATGTGATATCGTGCCCTTTGTCGTTCGAAGCCACTTGTCAAGATAGTCGTTCAAGCTATCCCGATTTTCAAAGCTCTCGGTTCCATCCGCTAGCTGGTTTTCTATCTCACGCACCGCGGATTTCGCTTGTGTCTTGGTGTCTACTCGCCGCCAAATCTCGTGGCGCTTGCCGTCCTTATCCCGGTACGTTTTGCGTGCATAGATTTTGCCATTTCGTTCCTTGTAGCCTTTCATACTTACCCCTTTTTTTCTGTCAATTTGTGAGGCGTCCCCACCGGACGTCCCCACCGACTTCTGAAATTTTACAACCAGAGGCGAACGAGGCCAAACATTAAGTTGTTGAGAAGAAAGGGTTTTTGTTCGCGGGAGTTCAGGGATGTTCAAATGCCAATGACTTTTAACCAGCGGGTCGCAGGTTCGAGTCCTGCACGGCTCATCAATAATTTCAGATAGTTGCGGCCACCGGACTTGATGCGCTTTAGCTCTGTGTGCCTAGAGTGTGTCAGTTTGGCAAACGACAAGTTTTCGAGCTTATCGGCCGCGCCTTGTTGCATTGATGGGAGCGCGTGCGAGTAGACATCAAGCGTCATAGCGACACCCTCGCGGGGCCAACGCCAATTCTCTCAATCAGTACGGAGTGCCTGGTAGGGACAGCGGGGGAAGAAAATAGGTCCAGCTCCGGGACTGGACTTGGATCACGGTTTAACCGACTCTCCTGGATCGACCCCGAAATAACAACGCTCATCGTCGCGGAAATCGGTTTGTGGCTGTTCTTGGCGTCGCGTGATTTTTGAAGTCACTCGCCATGGCGGACTTCGAGAGAGGTCCCCGCACGACGGGCGGCCCGTCACGGGCTCGCCGCGCGCGCCGCTTCTTCCAGCGCCTGCATCGCCATCAGGTACGGCCCCGGCCCATAGCTCACCCTTGCGACGCCGTGCTCTGCCAGTTTTCGCAGGGGCGGAGTGGCTTCAGCGACCATGATGTTGAGAGGGAGTGGTGACCCTTCAGCGAGCCGCGCGATCAGACTGATATCTGCCAGGCCGGGCGCGAAGAGCCCATCCGCGCCAGCCTCTGCATACACGCGTGCTCGTTCCATAGCCTCAACCACCATAGTTTCGTTATGCTGCTCAGGCGGTCGCTGGAAAAAGATATCCGTGCGGGCATTGATGAAAAAGGGGGTATCGGCGGCGTCGGCCGTCCGCCGCGCGCAGCGGATACGATTGGCTTGCTCGGCTGTCTCGCGAAGCTTTCCATTTGCTGGAAAGCTGTCCTCCAAGTTGCAGCCTACGGCCCCCGCGTCAATCGCCAGACCGATGGTCCGACCGACCGCTTCCGGCTGGTCGCCGTAGCCGCTTTCCAGATCGATCGTCACTGGTACGTCTGTCACGCTGACGATCCGACGCAGATTTTCGATCGCGAACGCGAGCGGTATCCGCTCGCCATCCGAAAAGCCGTTTGCATTTGCCACAGACCAACTTCCCGTCGCGATCGCCTTGGCGCCGCCTATGACGATGGCCTTGGCGCTGCCTGCGTCCCAAATATTGAAGAGAACGAGTGGGCTTCCAGAGATATGGAGGGCCCGAAATTGCTCGGCCCTGCGCTTCTGATCCGCCATTCACCTCTCCTGATAGACTCGCGACCTCGACCTCAGGTCGCCATCACTAAACCAACGCCCTCGTGGACAATTCAGCTTGTTATAAAGCTTTGCAAGCTGCCATCGGGTCGACTATTTTGCCGTCTGCCAGTGAGCGCGCAGTTCTCTGTCGAACTCCTCCCAGCGCTCCTCGGGAAAGAAGATTCTCGCGCCATTGAGCTCGACGCGACGGCGGGCGCCGGGGATGTTGTCCGCCAGCCAATGCGACCATTTCACATCAAAGTACACATCATCCGTTCCCCATACGATGAGCGTCGGCGCCTTCAGCCTCTTCAGCCGTGCTTCGATGGCGAGCGTGTGTTTGTTATCGAAGGCTGCTAGGAAGCGTTTAAGGTCGTGCGTGCGTTGCTCGGTCCTGACGAACGGACGCAAGTATTGTTCAATGCTGTCGTCACTCAGCCGGTCCGGGTGTTCATATGCTGGTCCCAGGGCTTGCGGTGACCTAAATACGCTCTTGTCCGACAGCATCGTCTCCAGCGTGGTGCGCAAACCGCCCGCGGCGGCCATCGCCAGGAAGGGCTTGAAGGCCTCGGGCGGCCAGTTGTCGTGAGTGTCGCAGTCAGTGAGTGTGAGGCTCCGGACGCGCTGTGGGTACGAAGCAGCGAAGATTTGGGCAATACCGCCGCCGCTGTCGTTGCCAACGAGATCTACCCGATCTATGTCCAGAGCATTGAGAAATTCGTTGAGCATCTTGGCATTGGCCGTCACAGATACGTCCTGATCTGGCGCGATTTCGGTGTCGCCGTGCGCAAGAAGATCCACGGCTATACAGCGCCGGATGTTGCACAAATCCGCCAATTGATGACGCCACAGATGACTGTTCAGCAGTACGCCATGCACGAACAACGCAACCGGTCCCGTGCCCTGTTCTACGTAGCTGATACGGCCGGACGCGGTTTGCGCGCTACGACGAGCCGGCAGTGAATTCTTTCGTTCCATGACGGATTCCCTCGATACTTTTGTCGACGTCGCCACAGACGCTTCGGCGTGAACGCAGGCCAGCATCGACGCACTCTGATATGACCCAATCACCAACGCTCCGACCAAGAGTCCCGCTGCGCCCCACATTATCCGCTGCTGCTCGTGAATGCTTAAAGCTAACTTGTTCTCGTCCATCGCTCACCTCTTCCTCGACGCCGTCGTGGAGCATCCGCTTCCTTCAACCTCTTTGCGCACTCATCGCAGCACACTTCAACGCTCTTGCCCCCGATTTTCACCTTGATCGAATTGACATCTAGCTTGCAGTCGCAAGCCGCACAAGTTGTCGCAACCATGGCATCAGTCTCCAATACCCGAAGTTCGGGTGCGATCATGCCACGCAGGAGGAGACTTTCGCTTTCAAAATCTTTAGTAATTTTGGCTGAAGAGGGTCTAACGATGAAGCGCCGACTGCCTGAACTCCGAGGGCGACCGGCCATAAGCTTGTCGGAACGCGGCGCTGAAATGGCTGTGGCTGGAAAAGCCGAGATCCAGGCTCAACGCCGTGAGATCCTCATACTCCGCGAGGAGATCTAGCGCCCGCGCGAGTCGCAGGCGGAGCTGGTAGCGATAGAGAGGCAAACCTTCTACTTGTTGAAAAACCTGTGTGAGATAAACGGGGGAGCCGCGCACTTCAGCTGCGATCTCAGCCAATGTCCATCGCCGACCCAGATCGCTTGTCAGCACAAGCTTGACCCGATCCACTAACCGCTGCCGCCCGACCGTAGCGCCCGCTGCGTGGGTTGTACGCGGTCCCAGGGCCCGCTGCACGAGAGTCAATGCCAGGGTCTCTGCTTCCAAGGGTTCGGCAATGTTCTGGCGCAGACTGTGCCGCAGAAGCGCTGCGAGCGCCTGCGTGCGCGTGTCAATCCGTAGACGCAGCCGGCGAAATGCCAGCGTCGCGCTGTCACGGAGAAAGGCACGCGGCGGCAGTTCACGTAGCTCCGGTTCGTTGATGGCCAGCGACAGACTGGCATCGCCGCCCGCGACAGGATGGCTGACTCGGTAGCCTTCGCCGGCGTTGAAGAACAGCACTTGGTTGGCCTCGGCTACGGCCTGCTCGCGCCCAACATGCCGCACGTAGACGCCGCGATACGGAAACACTAATTCTGTGGCAGTCGCGAACTCTTCCGCACTTTGGTTACGGCAGCTGCCACGGCAGTACACATCCCGGATGCCAACGATCTGCGACTTCAGCAGGGACTGAGGCGTTAATTCAGCTACACATTCATTTTTGCTTCTTATTGCCACATCTTGACCTACCGGCTATCAAAAAGCATATCACAGTCATCTTGCTCATAAGATTTGTCCCCCGCCCCAAGCTGGTAGAACCTGGGTGTGGCCTTTAACCAGCGGGTCGCAGGTTCGAGTCCTGCACGGTTCATATTTAGCGTCTGCGTCCTGACGCGCAGCGTAGGACATGCATCGCAGTCGGTCCCTGGCCGCTCCATCTGGTCGATCGGAGCGCTAGAAGAGGTGTGGGACGAAACAGCTAGTGTTGTCGGTCACTAAGTTTCCATTGGTTTCCCGAATGCCGATACCGGCCGACTCCCCATCTATGATCCAACTACCGATTACGGGCCTGTGTCCGTCAAATTCAGGAATGTCGTAATACTTCTGGCAGACATAGCCCTCAAAACCGTAATCACCCGGCGTCTGCTCGAACCGCCCCGGCGCATCGATCTGAACATTAGCGCCTTCGCGAGAGAGCAGAGGCTTCCGGACGAACTCATGCGGACAGGCGCTGCCCGGGGCGGCGATGTGGGCCTCAAGGAGATTTGGGTGGCCGGGGAACATCTCCCAGAGTATCGCGAGAAGGCCCTTATTTGACCACATCATTCGCCAGATGGGCTCCATCCATTCCATCTGTTCGTAGGTCTCCAGCAGGAAGGGCGCGAAACGCTCGTTGAGCATCCATTCGTAAGGGTAGAGCTTAAAAATGGCTCTGATAGCCCGACGCTCTGTGTCGAAGAACTCGCGGTTTGCGAGGTCAAAGTCTATATCGTTGATAAGGACGCCTTCGGTGGCGATACCGGCGCGCTCCGCGGTGTCCCGCAGATAGCTAACCGTCATCAAGTCCTCGAGCGATCCGACATGAGTAAAATATAACGGTCTGGCGTGGATATAGTCTCGAAGCTCAGTCCACTTCGCCACGAGCCGGTCATGAATCGAGTTGAACTGGTCGCGAGGCGTTTCGTGGCGGTTCCGTTCTTCAAGCCAGTCCCACTGGATCACCGCCGCCTCAAGTAATGCGGTTGGAGTGTCCGCATTATACTCTAGCAGCTTAGGCGCTGATTGCCCGTCATAGGCCAAATCAAGCCGGCCGTAGATGGCAGGCGGCTCCTTCTCCCAGGTCCTTTTGATAGGCGGCACGGCCTTGTCAGGAATCCCCATTTGGGCGAATCGATCGTTATCGATGATGAACTGCCCCGCCTCTAAGCAGAGGCGCTGAATTTCATTAGTGGCCGACTCTAGCTCGTCAACCTGATCTGAGGTGAATTCGTAAAAGGCGGACTCGTTCCAATAGACCTGCTCAGGAGTGATATGATGGTAGACCAGACCTAATCGTTCGACTTTAGCCTGCCAGTTAGAGCGTGGGGCAGCCTGGTGTCTTCGCATTGTTACTCACCGGCCTCCCCGCCGCCGCTCGCGCTGCCGCCAAAGCCACCGGGCCCCGCCGACACTCGGCCTGGCGCCGGCGCTACAGAGCCAGTCCGCGGAGCGAAGGAACCTTCCGATGGAGACACGACGGTTCCCACGGTATAGCCTTGCGCGTTGTGAGGCATGTAATACCATACCCACCTGGGAGCATAATTAGGATTAAGGGCTTTCTTCTTCTGCTCCTCTTCGCACTCGCGTGTATCGATTACTGTGTGGGTGTTCTTGTCGATACAGACTTCATCTTCTTTAGGCGTCTGTTTAAGCGCATCCTTAGGCGCATCTTTAGGCGCGTCGTTACAGGCTGGCAGGATAAACATCGCCACAGCCAAAACGATGTTCAACATTATGCTTTTGGATCGTTTCATTGATTGCCCCGAGCGATAAGACGAATATCGCGCAGCCTTCATGACTCGTCGGCCCTGGTCATAGGGAGGCGCCAAATCGGGATTCTGTGCCTTGCTACTTTGTGATAAATGAGAAGGACCTTGTCATTCATAACCGGCGTACTTTCACGCGAAAACTCGCAGAGTACTCCCACTTGTCGCCAAATGTTTCCTGAGGACTGTCCGAGCGCACCTTGGCTTCCACCACGTTGGTGTCAAAACTCACCGGCTCGAACACGTGCATCCCGTTAGCGGAAAAGTAGCCGTGCTTCAGGGCCGAGTGGTAGACCTCACCCTCGATGATCTTTTTGTCTTCGTCGATTCTGAGTTCGATCCCCTGCTTGCCGTCACCGGCTGCTATCGGCATCAGACTGCCGAGTTTCTCTTCGGGCACGGGCTGGTCCGTGATAAGCA
>Ga0207156_10007_pt1 | contig 53952 bp, 61 predicted proteins | sample Alteio_BWMinHeat_24_FD_153514 | JGI IMG/M metagenome (GOLD analysis project Ga0207156, IMG submission 153514) | Enriched cells from forest soil in Barre Woods Harvard Forest LTER site, Petersham, Massachusetts, United States -... | ecosystem: Environmental > Terrestrial > Soil > Temperate forest >...
TTTCAACTACTGTTGCTGAGTAAAGAAACTGTTCTAATAAAAACTCAAAATAATGAACATTAATATACATCGAACCACCAATAGTTCCGGGAATGCCGCTAAACTCTTCAAGGCCAATCAACTCATGATCAAGACAATACTTAATAACCTGTTCCAATGATGCACCTGTTTGGGCAGTAACAAGATGCATATTGTTAACTACGGTATGAGAAATTAATGAAAGCGCCGGCCGAATAACCAGACCTTTCAACCCTTGGTCACTCACCAGAATGTTTGCTCCATGTCCGAGAATAAAAATAGGAATATTTTTTTTGCCAGCCCAGATAACAGCGTGCTGAAATTCTTGTGGAGTTGTAGGTTCACACCACCATTGGGCAGGTCCGCCCGTTTTGAACCATGTATGCGGGCCGATAGGGATATGGGATTGAGTAGTAACTATCATAATGGGTGGGGAAGTGAAGAAGGTTTTTTATATGTTCGTGGCAAATTACGAATAGTTACCGTTTTTGTTGCGACTTTTTCTGCGCAGGTGGTGCTGCAAGTATTATTATGTTGTGTGATGCATGGTGGGCATACGATAATCTGCTTGTTGCAGTGTGCATTAATACAATTACTATAATCATCGTAGGGTGTTGTGCAAAAATCACATGTTGTTAAAATATCAGCTGTGATCGGCATACTAATGCGCGCATCAAAAACATAATTTTTGCCTTTAAAAAAGCCATGGGGAAATTGTTCCGCATATGTATGAATGCCGCCCGTTATTTGGTAAACATTATTAGCGATATTTTTAGATTTTAAATAAGCAGAAGCACGTTCACATCGAATTCCGCCAGTGCAATACATCAGAACATCTTTATCTTTAAATTGCTCAAGAGTAGTATCGATGTATTCAGGAAGATCTCTAAAGTTATTTATCGGCGCCTTTACTGCACCTTCAAAACTACCAATACGAGATTCATAATTATTACGAACATCAAAAACAAGAACATTATCTGTTTTATTATGTAATAACTCATGAGCTTCATGTGGTGTAAGATGGATACCCCCATCATGTGCAGAAAGCTGCGCAGGGTCTATTCCCAATTTTACAATTTCTTGTTTTACTACGACGTTAAGGCGCGGAAAACAGCTTGCATCCCCATCACTTTCTTTAAAATCTATCCCAGAAAAAAGTGGGTGCTCATCTAATGCTTTTTTATATGCTTCAAGCTGTGCTGTTGCACCTGCAATAGTACCATTAATGCCCTCAGAGGCAAGAATTATTCTGCCCGTTAATTGGAGTGAAGAACAGAGATTCTGGTGCCAGGTTCGCAGTTCTTCCGGATTGGGAATATATATATATTTATAAAAGAGTAAAACTTTGCTCATAATAGTTTAAGTATAATGCAGGCGTATGTTCTGACAAGTTTGCAAAGCAAATACTTGTTATTATCAAAAACTTCCCGATACGCTATTTCTATAAATTTTAAAATTATAGGATACGTATGAAATTAAAATTATTATTACTGATAACTAGTTGCCTACCATTAGCTCATGCAAGCGGTGATTTAGTTGTATCGATGGCTATGCTTGAGAGAAATCTTTTTATATTAAATTCAAAATTTCCCCCACCACCACTTCCTCGGGATACCGAGAAAACTGGTCCATCACTTGCAACACTGCCTCTTGAAGAAGTTAGAAATTTAGAGATTGATGATTTGAGAAAAGTTTTACAAGCTTCTTCGCAAGCAGAAATCGCTCACTTTTTAATGGTAAATCAAGATAACATCTTTCTTGTTGGTAAAATAAATAATGCATTAAAAAATTTAAAGAAAGGCCCTCGTCCACCTTCAGAAGCTTCGGGACAATCAATTAGTTCATATTCTGAGTTTGAGCTTTCAAAGCTTCCAGATGACAAACTTATATCAGTTTTAGAAAATTCTACACCAGAAGAAATAAAGAAATTTCTAAAATCTGTTAAAAATTTTGCTTTTGCTGCCAAAATAACAAAATTTTCAAAACAAATTAAAAGAACTTAATTATAGGGGGAAGGCTTTGCCCCGCCCCACAAATAATTTTTATTGAGTTACTCCCATTCAGCTGCAGATGCCTCATCTTCTTTAGTTTCTTCTTGGACACGTTCCATTACTTTGGCAAATTTATCACTAAATACTTTTTGAAATGCCTGTTCCAAGCCTTCTCCAGCTAACGTTGATTTTGATTGTGAGATAGATAATTGAAATTGTTCTAAAAAATCACGCCACGGTTGTTTTATAGCTATGTTAGGGAGCTTTGTTCTTGCTAATGCCATAGTGAAAGCTCTGATAAGATCACCTACTTTTTCATTAAAAACGGCTCTGTTTTTTGGGTCATATAAATATGAATTTTTATATACATCATTAAAAATAAATGCAGCCTTTAACTCGGGCGCAAATTTTTTCCTGAGTAGTTTAATATCATTAAACTGTGCTTGAAAAATAGTAGCATCATTGGGATATATCGTTTTATATTTATCGATAAGTGTTTGTATAACAGTCTTAAAATATAATTCTCGTGGTTCTGTGTATGATGAAACGGCATAATCCAATAAGAGAATGCCAAGCTCTTCTTTAAATTGCTTTTGACTTTTAATCGACGTACTTTTTGTAGCAATTTCTTCAAGAGCATGTTTACCCTCTGCGTCAAACTGTTCCCGGGTGCCTTTTAATTGCTCTATTTCAGCTTTATATACATTTGCTATTTTATTTTTTCTTCCCGAAGATTTAGGGTTTTCTTGAGCGATATTAAGTAAAAAATCGGTTATTCTAGATTTTAATCCCTCAAATGATTTATTAAGTTCGTTTAAATTTTTTTCCAAGAGAATTAATTCTTGCGTAAAACACTCAAGGGTATTAAATATAAAAACTGTCATGATAGATATGATACTTTTTTTCATGCGTTCCTTTCAGATTATTAGGTATTTGATGCTTTTGAGGTTTTGCCGTATGATGAGTAATTAACATTAATCGCCTGTTCTTATAAAGGTTTGAGCATGAAATTATCTCTTGCGTGGATTTTTGATCATATAAAAGGTTCATGGAAAGAATATGATATTCAAGAATTGGTTTCTCGTATTAATAGTACGACTGCCGAAATAGAACATAGTAAGAAAATACTTTATGGCTGGTCTGATATTTCAGTAGTCCGTGTTACGTCTATTAATGAGCGGGGAATTGTAGCTACCAGTGATGAGTGGAAGACGGATATTATACTACCAGTTCGTGCAGATAGTAAAATTGGTAGTTCTTATTTAGTTAAAAAAAGTAAAAAACAGTATGAATGGGTTACGTTAGAGCATCTTAATTCATCAAAAGATGGATATGTTCCAGCTGTAGCTGCTCATAAAGATTGGAAAAAGGGTCTTGAAACAGAAGATTATATTCTTACCCTTGATAATAAATCTATTACCCATCGGCCAGATTTGTGGGGGCATAGAGGATTTGCCCGTGAAGTTGCAGCGCTTCTTAATCTGCCATTATTGCCTGAAGAACGCTTTCTAGAAGCAAAACCTATAAAACATTATGAATCAAGCTCCTTAAAAGGTGCAAATCATGTTTCGCTAGAAATTGTACCCAATTCAGGCTGTGACCGTTTAGCAGGTATGTATATTGCTGATATTACGCAGACAGCTTCTACTATTTTTCATGCAACTCGTTTGAGCCGCATAGATGCACGCCCGATTAATGCTCTGGTAGATTGTACCAATTATGTGATGTATGATATTGGCCAACCGATGCATGCATTTGATGCAGCACATGTTCATGCTCGAAAAATTATTGCTCGTCCTGCCCATGCTGGAGAAAAAATTAAACTGTTAGATGGTGAGACCATCGAATTGCGGACAGAAGATTGTGTTATTAGTGATGATAAAAACTCTCTTGCACTTGCTGGCATTATGGGTGGATTTGAAAGCCGTGTAACCGAATCGGCTCGTCAAATTATTGTTGAATCAGCTCATTTTGACCCGACTCATATACGAAAAACGGCGCATCATTTTAAAAAAAGGACAGAGGCTTCTGCCCGTTTTGAAAAAAATCTTGATCCTTATCAAAATACTGTTGCATTATGCCGTTTTTTAAAACTGATGAATGAATCTGGTATTTCTTATCAAAGTCCTGAAACTATCATTTCTTTAGGAAGCCTTGCTCCCGAGAAAATTCTTACCATTTCTCATGATTTTATTATTAAAAGAATTGGCGCTTCTATCAGCTCTGATGTAATAGTTAGTATTTTGACAAAACTTGGCTTTGGAGTTCAACTTAAGCATGATTCGATGCTATATACTATTACTGTTCCAAGTTTTAGAGCTACAAAAGATATCGCAATTAAAGAAGATATTGTAGAAGAAATAGCGCGTATGTATGGATATGGGGTATTAACTCATTCATATCCCTCAAAAGCGATGAAGCCATTTGATATTGATGATGTTATGCGAACTCGTTCCATAAAACATTATTGTGCTTATGCATTAAAAATGCACGAGGTTGCAAATTATGCATTATATGATGAACATTTTTTACAGCGGCTTGGCTGGGAACCAGAACATGCTGTTATGCTTAAAAATCCTGTATCGGAACATTATATGCGGATGGTTACCTCATTGATTCCACATCTTATTAAAAATGTATACGATACGCATGTTCATCAAGCGGATCTTAATTTTTTTGAATGTGCACGTACATGGACTATGGATACTGTACCTCAGGAATATAAAAAATTTTCTGGAATATTTTTTTCTCAGCAAACAGTCGATTTTTATACGATAAAAAATTATCTTCAATCTTTGTTTAATGCAGAACATCTTATGGTAACATGGCAAAAGCCGGTGTCTTCTCTTGATCATCTTCCCTGGTTTGACCCGTATCAAACGGCAGAGCTTATGTGTGATGGAACTTTATTGGGATATGTTGGTATGTTGATGCCAACATTTTTGCGTACGGTAGTGGAAGGTCAAGCGTGTGCTTTTGAACTTGATGGTAATTTTTTAATCAAACATCCTCACCATCAGTACCAGTTTCAACACCTCTCAAAATATCCATCAGTGAGTCAGGATATTAGCTTATTAGTAGATTCTTCGGTACTGGTCAGTGATATTGAAATGGCAATTGCTCATGCGGATGCACGCATCAGAAATGTTATACTTCGTGATTTTTTTGAAAAGAAAGAATGGGGAAATAAACGTTCAGTAACGCTTCGTTATATTATTAATGATGAAGACAAGACAATGACCAAAGAAGAAATAGAAGCTATTATCAAAGAAGTATATCAAGCAGTACAAAAACTGGGTGCAACAATACGATGAAATATTCTCTCAACTTTATTGTTTTTTTGTTTATCATTATATGTGATACTGTTACTAAGCAATGGGCGCTTCATTATTGTGTAGCACCACGGGAATATGGGCCATTCATAACCTGTGAACTGGTTTTTAATAGGGGTATATCATGGGGGATTTTTAATAATGAAAGTAGTTCTTTTATGCACCTTTTAATTCCCTTTATATCTCTTTTTATTATTTTGATTCTTGGAATATACATGTTCCGCCGTGCTCGAAATGGTTATCCTGTACTTGGTGAACTTCTTGTTTTCTCTGGAGCATGCGGAAACATGATCGATAGATGTCTCTATTCGGGAGTTGTAGATTTTATTGGATTACATTATGGTCCTTATTATTGGGCTTTTTTTAATATCGCAGATATGTGTATTGTCAGTGGGATTGGGATTATGATTATCTATTCTATGAATGAGAAATATGCCATCGCATAAGTGGAATATGCGGTTAGCAACATTGGGCCCCATAGGGTATTTACCGGCACCGGGCACAGTGGCAACATTGTGTACCGTTCCCTTGGTGTTACTTTTGCGTTATTATTTTTTTTTGTATACAAAAAGTTGGTTTTTCCAATGGATTATGCTCATTGTCATAAGCGTATGCGCTTATGTATGTATCAGATATGCTATACGTAAGTTTTTACGAGAATCTGACCCGCAAGAAATTGTTCTTGATGAAGTGGTCGGATTTTTATGGGTTTTTATTTCACTCCCATGCACTCTTAAAACGGTCGCAGGTGGCTTTGTATTATTTCGTTTTTTTGATATTACTAAGCTGTGTGGCATTTCATATCTCGAGAACATAAAAGGCGCCTGGGGGATTGTGCTTGATGATATTGCCGCTGGGATTATTGTTAATATTATTTTACGATATTTAATGTGATGTTTGCTGCTCTCGCTTCTTCTTTTCTTTCACTGATTTCACCGCCGCGTTGTGTTTCATGTATGGAATATATGCATGAACGATTTCCCCTGTGTAATCATTGTAAAAAACGTATTAAGCCCATTGTTACCACAGAAATTGCATTAACGCCCCGTTATTCTATGAAAGTAATCGCTCTTTCTCATTATGAAGAGCCGATTGCATCATTAATAAAAGCGAAATATCATGGAGCTCGTTATGCAGGTACCTATCTCGGGCAGTTGTTGTGGGATTGTACGTATATTTCCACTCTTGATATCGATTGTTTTGTTCCAATACCCTTGCATTGGTCACGGTATGCGATACGAGGATTTAATCAAGCAGAATGTATCGCGCAAACATTGTCATATCTGAGTGGTAAGCCGGTTGCCGATCTGTTGCAACGTACTCGAAGAACAGTAACTCAAGCAGGATTAGTTGCGCTTCAAAGAAGAAAAAACGTGCATGATGTTTTTTCAATAACTGAGAGCAATATTCTGAGTGACAAACATATTATACTTATTGATGATCTCATGACAACGGGTGCAACCCTTCAAGCTGCAGGAAAACTGTTGCTTACAGGTAAACCGCGCTCATTAACAGCTCTTGTTGCCGCACGTGTAGTCTGATTTTTGATTTAGATCTTTTTCTATGATAATCTAGCGCCAGATAGTTTGTATTAATTTCTCATGTAAGGGTTTATATATATGAAAAAAATTATTTCATTATTAGGTGTAGCTGGCATGCTCGTTATGGTGCCCGCATGTGACTGGATGAAAAATTCTACTGAACAAGCACCTGTTGTTGAGTTGGAAAAAGAAGTGGTCGTTTCTTTTGGCGGAAAACCGGTTATTACTGGGGCTGATTATGAAAAAAGTCTTGTAATGTTAATGCAAGCCCAGCCAGCATTTCAACAGATGTTGCCATTTATGGGTGCAGAGCAACAAGCTCAAATTTATCAACAGATTGCGGAAAGCCTTGCTCAAGAACGAGTGATGCATAAATTTATTAAAGATAATGGTATTGATAAAACTGCAGAATTTAAAGAAAATGCCCGCCAAATTCATGAAGCAGTTGATCGCGATCTTGCGATGCGTGCATTCCAAAATGAGATTGTAAAGGGTATTGTAACTACCGATGAAGAAGCTCAAAAATATTATGATATCAATAAGGATAAAGCGGCTTTCAAGCGTCCACCATTCTTGATATCTGCTTCAGGAGTTAAAGCTCAAGCTATTGTTGTGTCGTCTGCAAAGGAAGCTCAAGAAATTGCGACCCAAGCACGTCAAAATCAAAATTTTAGTGCGGTAGCAAAATCATTTAATAAAACAGTTAATGATTTAGGTGCTGTTTCTGCTCAAAGTATGGCGGTAGATTCTACAGTAAAAAATAAGATTCTTGCGGCAAAGAAATTTCCATCAGTAGAAGTTATTAAAGGTTCTGATAAAAAAGAATATGTTGTTAAAATGACTGGCAAGCAAGACGAAAAATTTGCCGACTTTTCACAGCCAGAAATTAAAGAAGCTGTGAAAGAAATGATGCTCGGTGAAAAGTTTACTGATGCTTATAATAAGAAAATTAATGAATTAAAAGCTGAATATAATGTTGTTATTAATAAAGATTATTTGGCACAACGTTCAAAACCTGCTCAAACAGAAGAAACACAACCAGCGCCTCAACCATCACACACTAGTCCACAAGGCGCTTAATTTACGGTATACTAACCAGGGTGGGAAATTCCCCCACCCTGTATATTATAAGAGCTATGAAAAGATTTTTAATTTTTTTAATTTTTTTTACGGGTAATGCGCAGCAGAAACTGATAGATGAGATTGTTGCGATTATCTATACTGGTGAAAAACAGGTTGTTATAGCTCACTCTGACATAAGGCCCGGTCTTGATGGAATGCCACGGTCAATACGCCAAATTATTTTAGAACATCTCATGATTATTGATGGTGAAAAGCTTATCACCGTTACTGAAGAAGATATCGATAGATTTATTTCTCACTTGCAAAAAGAGAATAACTTAACGCAGGATGCGGTAAAATCTCTTTTTAGAGAACTTGGATGTACGGTTGAAGAAGGGCGAGAGCTGTTACGGAAAAGACAGATTATTGATGGCATTCTCGGTTATCGTGTGCGGGAAGATAAAAATCTTAATGTTACCAGGCAAGATGCCCTCGATTATTATGCAGCACACCCAGAATCCAAAGAAGCAACATTTACGTTGGCTCAAACTTTTGTTCCGCAAGAAAAAATGAGCAAAAATGAGCTTCTGCGTTTGAAAAAACTTGGAAAACTTGGTGATACTCTTTCGTGGGATGCGCCATTTACTTTAAAACAATCAGAACTTGCTGCTGATAGACAGTTTATTATCAATGAACCTGTTGGAGCTATCGTTGAATTTGAAGAAGTTGATGGCGGGTTTGATATTACTCGTTTAGTCAGCAAAACTTCAGCCCAAACAGTGCCGGTTGAAGAATATTTTGATGAAATTATGAATTATTTAAGGCAAGAGCGGTACCGGGAATGTCTTGAAAATTATTATTCGATGCTTCTTTCAAAGTATACTATCCGTTTTACACATCCAGAAGATAAAAAGTTAGTTTTTGAACCTGCCTAATTTCCCACCCCCACCGCTCCCAGCCTTCGCTAAAGCTTCGGCGGGCAGGCATCCCCACCGCCCATCCTGAGCGGAGTCGAAGGGTGCAGCGAATCATGTCAATAAAGAAGCCACTATCCCAAGCTCATGCGCTAATGTTTCTAAGTGCTGTTGCAAGTCATGTGTTGAGGGTATGGGAGTAATAGGTTCAGCGCCAATTGATTTTTGATAAAAAAGTATGTAAGGGCGCCCTGTAATATCTTGATGTGGATTCCATCTATGAGTTCCTAAAAAATCAGGAACTTTTTGAGTTATAGCACTATCATTACATTCATACCACATATTATCTGTTTTAACATATGCCCAATAATGGCCAGATTGAATTGTTTCTCCTCCATGTACAGCAACACTGGTAAGTGAGTATCTATAATTATTGTTTTTATCTTCGGTATATTGGGAGAAATCTACAATTTCTGGAATTGAAATTGGTGTTAAAACTTTATTTCCAGATCCATCAAAAAGTTTAAACTGTATGATAATTATTTCAGGTAAATTACTGAGCGTAACTGTTTTATATCCAATAAAAGGTGCTTTGCACCAATGTACTTCATTAGGTGGCAAGAGTTTTTCAGCTTCAAAGTGCTTATTAAGGCAATCAATTAAAGTATGTCCTGCACTAGGCAAACTCAATAATTGTTGTAGAGATGGGTTGAGCTTTTCTGTGTGTATAACTGTGCCCGTGTTGTCTTTGCAACGTATCGTAGGATTTTCTTGGAATTCTACTAATTTTTTAAAATCTGATTTGATCATAAACTCGTTGGACTGAATATCGATATTTGATATATGTTCAAGAAGCGCATTGAGAAGTTCTTGTGCATCTTGTTGTTGCAAAGGTTGTAGATTTGTTCGTTGTACAATAAGCGGATCGATTATTTTCTCATAAAATCCCCCGATTGTATCTTGAGAAATTATCCCCTGAGATTTATCAAGTAGATCAAAAATAGTAATAAGCTCTTGTGTTGGACTACCAACTTTATAATTACTGCGCTCTTTTACAAGAAAATTAACTAATAGCCTGACATAATACAAACACTGAATAGTGGCATTCATATAACATGATGTACCGCAATTTTCTATGCCGACAGGTTTTTTAGCAAAAATATTACAACACAAGAGTAATAAGAAAAAATATTTTTTTTGCTTCATAAGAAAAGTTCCCATTTTAAATAAGCTCTCTTTGTGATAAAATTACATATACTTAATATTCTTAAACTATAATTTTATAACACACATACTATGAACAAAAAAAGCAATCATATTTTATTACTTTTTTCTCTAATAATTTTCTCAAATTTTTCTTTTAACCCGCCAACATTGGAAGAACTCTCGCGCGCAGTATGCCAAAAGCAGTTTGATGCTTGTATAAAACTTAAAGAAGACGGTTTTGTTAATATAAAAAAAAGTGATATTAAAAAATTAAAAAGTTTAACGTCAAAATTATCACGTGATGTTATAGAAAAATTTGATAAATTTTACCCAGTTTTTATAAAAAAACTAGTTAAAGATAATGAATATATTCTTGCTATTTCATCAGATCACACATCATTAATTACCAAACTCAGTAATAGTATACATATTTATAATAAACAAACATTGATAAATACAATTACAGGTATTGATAATGTAGTAGAAGGTTGTTTTTTTTCTTCAGGCACAAATTACGCATTATACGCCCTTGTAGATTCAAGTTCTGAGATTATTATTGAAGGCATTCATTTTAGTAAATTCTCTAAAAAAGTTTATGCAGGAAAATTAGATCAAGCGCCATGTATTTTTGATATTAATGAATCGGTTGAGCGTTTATTTTTTCTCAATGAAAAGCAGGTTGTTGGATTATATGGATATACGATTCTTATTATTGATATAGAGAAGAAAACGCAAAAGAATCTCTTGCAGGGCAATGATGTGAGAGATCGATTTTATTGTCCTGACGTCACAAAGTTTGATGACAACTCACTTATTTGTCAACGTGATAAGAAAATATATGCATTGGATGTAGATACAGAAGAACAAGAGCATATACTTACTTTTGAGGATGAATTTTATGTTGGATCTAATCTTCAATATTCACACAATCAGGTTGCTGGAATTTTAAAAAATCAGCAAAGTGTTGGAGTAAGAAATCTTATTCATCCATTAATGTATAAAAAGTTTAGCGGGGATGAATGTATTTATATATTTAACTTTTCTCCTGATGGAAAATTACTGATAGTTGGAAGTGACAATATGCATGTTTGGAATATAAGCAATGATCAAAAAGTAGCTCTCTTTAATTGTTTTCATATTCCTTCTTTCTATTGGAAATCAACAAGTCTATCTTTTGTTATAAATAATAAGTCAAAAGTGAAACTTGCTCGACTAAAAGATTTAATCAAAGAAAAAAAAGATAAGCAGAAAAAGTAATTATTCCTGCTCTAATTCTTTTTCTTCCAACTCTTGTTGAAATTTCAGGGCTTTTTGCAGTAAAACATCACGACGGTCTTTAAGTTCTGGTTTTGTTAAAAAATAGTTATTAAGAAGGGTTGGTAAATCCATATCAATTTTAAGAGAGGCACGGCGGGTTTTTATTTCTGGTTGGCGTATGGGAAAAATGCCAACTACATACTGTGCATTTGCGCATGCAGCCTGAATTGCTGATATATCAATGGTATCTTTTGTACCCACGGGCAGATGGTACAGTATTTTTATAACTGCACCTTCGAGCGTATGTTTTTTTAATTCAGAAATAATCGTTTGAGTTTGATTGTCATCTGGTTGTAGGTGAACTTCAACTTGTAGAAAAGGGCGCTGGGGAGTTTTTATAAACTGATAGGAAGTTTTTTTATTTTCAATAGTAACATGGCAAAACCCTTTATCTTCTTTACGTTCTCCAAAATCTATACGTTCAATTGAACCCGAATAAACAATAGGGGGATTATTGCCGATATTTAAATTTTGATGCCGATGCAAATGGCCCAGTGCAACATAATCGAATGGTGCTATGCCAAGTTGACTTGGTAAAAATAAAGGGTCGGTACCATAAATTGCCCGTTTTTCTGACCCGGAAAAAATTCCAGAGCTGACGGTCAAATGGCCTGCTAATACTGCAGGAATATCAGGATTAAGTTTTTCCGCATAATCTTTGATAATAGAGCATACTGATTTGCTGATATACGATGTTAGCGCCTGAGCATCCTGAAAAGAACTATTATTTAAACTGAGTGTTGTTCTGCTGGGCCATGGTATGCCAACAATCTGAACAGGGCCATTTTTTGTTGATACTACCAATGATGTTGGTTTTGCAATAACATGAAACCCACCAACAGGTAATTGCCCAAAGAGTTCTAATGAATGCGCTTTGCCAAAACTTAATGGGTTATCATGATTACCAATAACAATAACAAGTGGAATTTCTGCTTTAAATAATCGTAAAAAACATTGTAATAATAATCGTTGTTGTGTAGGGCTTGGATGGGCTGTTTTATAAGCATCCCCCGAAAAGAGAAAAAAATCGACATTATGTTCTATTGCATAATCGATACAAAAATTAAGTGCACGTTCAAAATCTAATAATCGGGAATGAATACCGGTAATTGGATCGATTTTGCCATAATTTTCCATTCCAAAATGTATATCAGCAGTGTGAATAAAAGTAATCATAGATTATTATTCTGATAATGGTTCATCTGTTGGCTGGGCAGCAGTAAATGTCTTTTTGGCCGTCATCATATATTCTTCTTTATTAACTTGTCGTGACCGCGCAAGTGCTAGTGCATAAGCAGGGACATTTTCTGTGATAACTGATCCTGCGCCAATCATAGCATGTGCACCAATAGTGACAGGAGCAACCAGTGAACTATTGCTACCAATAAAGGCATTATCTTCTATAATTGTTTGATGTTTTGCGTGTCCATCATAATTGCACGTAATGGTTCCTGCACCGATATTGACTGAAGAGCCAATCGTTGCATTGCCAAGATAGGATAAATGTTTTGCTTTGCTTCCTATTCCTAGAGTTGTTTTATTAACTTCAACAAAATTTCCAATAATTGCTTTCTTTGCGAGAGTAGAATGGCCACGAATGTGTGCAAAAGGACCAACAACAGTTTCTTGCTGAAGATGAGAATCGTATATAACTGTATGTGGGTGTACAATTATATTATTATCAAGATGCGCATTATGTAACAGTGAATATGCACCAATTGAACAATTCTTTCCTATGACAGTATTTCCTTTGATTGAAACACCGGGTGCTAGAGACGTTCCTTCGCCAAGAGAAATGGTTACATCTAAATATGTTGTATCAGGATTTTCAATATACACGCCATTATGCAACCAAAATTTACAGAGCGCCAACTGTTGTACACGTGTTGCATGTGATAATTCTTCAAGTGTATTAACCCCCTGAATAATTTCAAAGGGGGCTTCGACTGTTTCGATAATTTCTCTGCGCATATTTGCTTCATGAATTAAATCGGTAATATACAATTCACCAGCAGAATTATTTGGTGTTAACAGTGTAAGCGTTTTTTCTAAAAAAGACCGTTTAATGCAGTATATTCCTGCATTAATAGGATAATTGTGAGTGCCAGTAAAATCACGGGCTTCAATAATTTTTATAGAAGCATTATCACGTATCACTCTTCCATACGCATGCTGTGTGGTGCTGGGAACATGTGATACTACAAAGCTGAGCGTTGCATTACGAGTTATGTGCATATCGCAGAGTGTACGAATCAGCTCTTGTGTGATTAAAGGCATGTCACCATTAATAATAAGAATATGTTCTGATGTTAATAAGGGGAGTGCGCATGCAACGGCATGTCCAGTCCCTTTTTGTTCCAATTGTTCTATGTATTTTATAGAAGAATAATGTTTGTTAATAGTTTCTCGTAATTCTTCTTTTTTATGACCAACAACACATACCATGGGAATAGTACAGGCAATAAGTGCTGTAATCGGATAGAGGATCAATTCTTGTCCGCACATTGTTGTGAGTAATTTATTTTTTTCAGAGCGAAACCGTGAAGATTTTCCTGCTGCAAGAATAACTGCCTGAAATTGATTCATGTGGATATAACCTTGATACTGTACATTGAAAATTAAGCGTATGTTATTCTACTTTTTTTTACAAGGTGATTTTATATCTCGCAAAGAGAATAATAGTGTATTTTTTATAAGACGGGGCAATTTCTATCCCCGCTCATCCTGAGCGGAGTCGAAGGGTGAAGTCATATGGGTTGTAGGGGGAATTATGTATTACTGTATGTTACTTATCATGGGATATTGTACAAACTCTTGTGCTATGGAAATAGTACGTCCATGGTTTATCAATTATAAGAAACCCGAAACAAATCTTATAGAAGCGGTAAAAAAAGAGCGCGTAGCTGATGTACGTACATGCCTTGAGAATGGGGCTGATCCTCATATGGTAGCTAATGAAAAAAAAGTTTCTGCACTTCATCTTGCGGCATATCGTTATAATTCTAGTATTGTTGAGTTATTATGCATATATGGTGCCGATCCTACTATTCAAGATATAGAAAAAAAAACACCGCTTCATTGGATTGCTTTTAAGGATAATGGGGATGATTATCCAGAAAAATGTATGCGTACTATAGAAACTTTAATTAATTACGGTGCAGATATTGAAATTGAAGATAGACATTATAAAACTCCTCTTTATATAGCAGTTCAGTGTAATAATTATCCTGCTATACAAACATTACTTATCCATAAAGCGGATGTAAATTGTAAAAATAATAAGGGTTTTACCCCTCTCCATTGTGCTGCTGAATGGGGATACACTGATATTATTAAATTATTACTTGTTTACAATGCTCAACCAGATGCGATGAGTAATTATGGAGTAAAGCCCATTGTTATGGCGCAATCTGGTTGGTATGATGAATCTGAGATACTTATTAGTGAAGCATGTTACTTTAAAGAACGTTTAACAAAAAAACAGCCGACATTGTTGAGAACAGTAATTCGTTATCTTTTTACTTTCTTTAATTACGATGTCATTAAAACTACACGAGTTGTTGCACAAAAATTTAATAGAGTTGATATTTTAGACAAGATTGATACCCATACCTATGAAACATTGGAATATGCGCGAAAATACCTTATAGATTTTCTTAAAGATTAGAAGAATTTCTTTTCAAAAAAAACAAATCATTTATTCTGTATACATACATTTTGAGGACATGAGTGAGCGTGGAGAGATGGCTGAGTGGTCGAAAGCGGTCGCCTCGAAAGCGATTATTCCGAGAAATCGGGATCGGGGGTTCGAATCCCCCTCTCTCCTCCAGCAAAGAGTCGGCCCAGGATATAAATCTATGCTTAAAAAAATCTTATTTTTTTGTTGTTTGATAGGGAATCTTTTTCAACCATATTTGGTAGGTATGATTGATAACCGTTTTCTTGATCAATATCTTTTGTACAGAGACCCCAAAATCTATAATTCAGATAGGCAGCATTATACTATTCAGCCTTTTGTCATGACTGCTCATTCGGGATGGGGTAATTTTGATGATGAAAAAACGCGTCTTTTTGAGATTAATGGTTCATATGATCAGGCTACCATAGATAAAGCGCTTCAAACATCAGGCAGAACACATGAATCACTCTTGAGATCTGATCTCAGTAATGCATTGACGAGTATTCCTTGGTTTATGCGTGGCCGGCTGGAAATATATGGTATCGGATTTCGTGCTGAAGAAATGATAACCGATTGTTTTGGTATCGGAACTGTTCTCTATTATGCTCATGGCCGTTCGCGCATGGAAATGGTTCGTAATAAAGAGACTACCAGAGGTTCAATTCTCGGAGAGGGGGATGAACGGGAACTTTGTTTACTCAATGAAGAAATGCATCAACTTCTTGGAGTTACGCCCCCTTTATGGAGTACAACGGTTTTTGGTGATGTTGATTTGTATCTTATTGGAAAAAAAATATATGACTATGCTTATAAATGTAAGCATATAGAACTTTCTCTTAAATTGGGCACACTGATGCCTGCTGCTCCCCAAAGAAATGTAAATAACCCAGCCTCGATTCCCTTGGGAGGTAATCGGCATTGGGGATTATACGGGTGGGCAGAAGGATACTTTTTATTAAAAGAAGATTTAAGTTGTGGATTGTTTCTTCAAGTAAGCAAACGATTTTCTCGCACTCAATGTATGCGCATACCATCGTTAACTGAACCAACAATCTATGGCGCAATAGTTGGGCCATTCAAGGTAAACCCAGGAGTTACCATCGGCTTTTCTCCTTATGCAACATTTGAACGAGTACGTGAAGGGCTTGGTTTTGGGCTTGCATATACGCTTGTTGCACATCGAGAAGATTCGCTGACGAATCTTGCATCATTACCACCGCACATCACGGTCAATGAAACATTGGCTGAACGGCGTTCCCAATGGAAATCTGAATATGTTACATTACGTGCGTTTTATGATTGTGCTTTCGAATGTGAGATGCAAGGACGAGGAGCATTACCTGTTGTTTCATTTCTGTGGGATATTCCTGTAAACTGGATTATTGCGCAAGGATCGTATAAAACTCATGGTGTATCATTTATTGTTGAAATGCGCTTTTAATAAGGAATTTGTGGTGAATTATGAAAAATCTATTAGTTAAATTTTTACCGGCACGCCGTTTATTTAGTTTTTTTTCTAATGATCTTGCTATCGATTTGGGTACTGCAAATACTGTCGTCTATGTACCCATGCGCGGAATAGTTTTGAATGAGCCGTCTGTCGTTGCAGTAAAATTGCATACTAATCAAGTGTTAGCGGCTGGCAAAAGAGCAAAAGAGATGTTGGGTAAAACACCCGAAAGTATCGTTGCATGTAGACCAATGCGTGATGGAGTTATAGCAAACTTCGAATTGACAGAAAGTATGCTTCGCTATTTTATTCGAGAAGTACATGATAATAGAAGAACATTGGTGCGTCCTCGTATGATTATCGGTGTTCCATCAGGAATCACACAAGTAGAACGGCGCGCTGTTGAAGATTCTGCAAAACAAGCCGGTGCACGTGAAGTGTACACTATTATGGAACCGATGGCAGCAGCAATTGGTGCGGGATTACCAGTTCATGATCCTTCTGGAAGCATGATTGTTGATATTGGTGGCGGTACTACCGAAGTTGCTGTTATTTCACTCAAGGATGTGGTTTTCTGTAGATCTATTCGTGTGGGTGGAGATGAAATGGACCGTGCTATTGTTCAATATGTCAAACGAAAATATAATTTATTGATTGGGGAACGCACTGCTGAAATGATTAAAATAGAAATCGGTACGGTACTTGTAGAAGAACCTATCGAGATCATGGAGGTTAAGGGACGTGATTTGGTAACAGGAGTTCCAAAAACTATAAAACTCACCAGCACAGAAGTGCATGAAGCATTGTTAGAAACGGTGGCAAGTATTGTTGATGTTATTCTTCTTGCACTTGAAAATACTCCACCAGAATTATCATCAGACTTGGTTGGAAATGGTATTATGATGTCAGGTGGTGGTTCTATGTTAAAGGGACTTGATAAACTTATTTCTCGTGAAACTGGTTTACCGGTAAAAATTGCGGAGAATCCATTATTGTGTGTTGTTAATGGTGCTGGTAAAGTTCTTGAAAATTTCGACTTCTTTAAAGATGCATTAAAATAACTATTTAAGTAAATTGTATGAGAAAATTATTATTACTATCATGTATATATTTTTCAGCATTTGGCATGGAGAATTCTATGGATAAAACAGCATTGAATGATACAACAACTATTGCCCATTTAAAAAAAATAGTTTTGGAATTTTCTCAAGAACGTGAGTGGCAACAATTTCATACGCCAAAAAATGTGAGCATGGCATTAGCCGGTGAAGCAAGTGAACTCATGGAACATTTTTTGTGGGTTGAGAGCAAAGATTCTTACACAACTGCAGCAGAAAAAAAAGAAAGTGTTGAACAAGAAGTTGCCGACGTATTTTGTTACCTGTTAACGTTTTGCAATCAAACGGGGATAGATTTAGCTGCTGCGTTAGAAAAGAAAATGGAAATTAACCGCATCAAATATCCTGTTTCTAAAAGCAAAGGTAAAAGTACAAAGTATACTGACTTGTAACTGAGATATTGTATGAGTTACCGTTTTCCACATATTGATGGTATACCGCTCAAAAAACAATTTGGGCAGCATTTTTTACGTGATCAGAATATTATAGATAACATGATTTCATATGTTTCAATTACTCCAGAAACATCTGTTTTTGAAATCGGATGTGGTGATGGAGTTCTAACATCTGCTCTTTTAAAAACACCATTAGCACGGTTGTGGGTTTTTGAGATCGATTCCGAGTGGGCTCGTTATGTCAGAAAAAAATATCCTGATGCACGTATGACTATTTTTGAAGAAAATATTCTTGAAGTTGATTTTTCCCGTTTTGAACCTCATAAACCCTGGACGTTATGTGCCAATTTGCCCTATCAAATTACCATGCCGCTTCTTATGTTGTTACAAAGAAATCGTGCATTATTGCGTGAAGGCGTCATCATGATTCAAGAAGAAGTTGCACAAAAACTGACCCAAACATCGGGCCGTGGGTATGGGTTTATCAGCCTTTTTTTTCAACATTATTTTGAGCTGAAATTACATGATAAAATTAAACCCCAATCTTTTTTCCCGCCACCGGCAGTAGATTCACGTTTAGTATATTTTAAACCACGATTCGCTGAACCGATTGAACAAGAAGAACTGTTTTGGAAATGGATTAAAGCCTGCTTTAAACAGCCACGCAGAACATTAAGAAATAATTTAGCATCATTACATTATCCGCTTAATAAAATCCCGCAGGATATACTCAATCTCCGTGCGCAGCAAATGGACAAAAAACAACTTCTTGAGCTGTGGCATACGATAATAAATTCATAAGAACCCCCACTTCACCTTTCGACTTCGCTCCCAGCCGTCGCTCTTCGAGCTATGGCGGGCAGGCAACATGAGCGGGGAACCAATTCGCTCATCCTGAGCCTGTCGAAGGGTGCAGCGAATTTAAACTAATATTTTTAATTACGACCCATATGCTTGTGCTAATGCTTGTTGTATATGCGCAGAGTGAACTTCATAATTATAATCACGTGGTCGAAGCGAAAGTGCTTTTGTTTGTATCTTTTTAATATGTTCTTTTTTTAAAAATGGTATTTTTTTCTTATTAAAACTATAACGTGGCCGTATAAAAAGTGTACCATTATGTGGGCACATTTCGATGATAATATCGCTTAATTCTTTTGCGTGGTTATTAATAGTATGTATGAGTACGGGAAGGTAACAGACGACTGGTACAGGATAGAGTGGGAAATGTTTACGATATGATGAATTTTCATGTTCAGGCCACCCGAAAAACCACAATTCGCTATGTCCTGGCGAACGATCAACGAGACGTCGTTGTTGTTTCTTGGTATATCGTGGTGGTACCCAACATTGAATTTCTATTTGTTTAATATGTTCAGGAATCGTGTATCGCGAACATGAATTAAACTTTCTTTGAGAAAAAAATCTTTTAAAAGAAAAACAATCCATTCTTTGTACACGATCATTTCTTGAAAAGAAATTGTATATTTTTTTAAACATGGGATGGCAAATTAAATAATCGGTTTCCCGTTGTATTGGCGTTCCCAATAATATTAATTCATCAATAATAAATGTGTCATTATTAAAGAGTGTATTTCTCAAATGGGCAAGATATAATGCTGTATTACCGCCATGGCTGTAACAGAGCAGCCTTATTTTAGGATGCATATTTTCCAATGCAAGTCGCTCTAATTCTTGTTTGAGTTGTGCATAGAATTCTTGAGATGCATCATATCGTGCTGTTGGACTAATAAGTCCTGACCAACCAAACGTATAATATCTATTTTTTTCATGAAAATTTTTTTTATGAATCTCATCAAAAAGTTGCGTGCATAACCATGCACCCCATTCCTGTTGTTCTTGTATTGGGTGAAGACCGCGTGCCTGCATTGGTTGATTGTGGAAAAAAACAGGGTCATCTCTAATAATTTCGACTGTTTTTTTGTAGGTAGAGTTTGAAATATCATCTTGCAAAAGTTTAATAAGCGTACTTATTGCAAAATTTGGCCTGAGTCCTAAAGATCCATGTATAAAAATAGTTATCCATTCTTCTTGTTGCATGGCGTCGTCATCTGAAAAAAGTGAAAAAAATACACATTGGATAAGTAAACAAAGAAACGGGAGAAGAACGACAGTTCGCATAGTAGTCCCCTTACGATGCTTGTACGTTTTTCGATAATGTACCCTTAGTATATCGTAGGGCAATTGCAAGGTTGAAGAAAATTGTTTTATGATATCTTAATAATCTGATTATGGTTGAAAGGTACACATGCGATTTTTTAGAAGAATTGCGGCAAGTTGGAGTCTTGGGCTCCGTTTTTTAAAAGTAACAGGCCAAGTTATCTATGGGGCTTGGAAAATTACTCAATTACCACAACCGATTGTGAGTATATTTGGAGGACATCTTCTTAAAAAAGACACTATATATATTAATGAGGCTCATCAATTAGCAAGTATGTTAGTTGAAAATAACATCTCAGTTCTTACGGGAGGTGGACCGGGCATTATGGAAGCAGCAAGTTCTGGCGCTGCTCATGAACATGACAAACAGATACGATCGATGGCTATCGGAGTGAAGGGTATTAAGGGTGAAAAAGTACTTAATACCTATGTAAGAACTGCTGTTGTTTTGGATTATTTTTTTGCACGTAAATATTTGCTGATAAAATATTCATATGCATTTGTATTATTTCCTGGTGGTTTTGGTACCCTCGATGAACTTTCAGAGTTATTAAATTTAATAGAGGCCGGTACGCGTGTCCCAGCACCAATTATTTTGATAGGTTCAGAATATTGGCATGTATATTTAACATGGATCGATCGTATGCTTAAAGAGCATTTAATTACTCCTGATGGTGCTCGGCAATCTCTTATCGTAACAGATAGTATTGACGAGGCTTTAAAAATTTTAATAAAACATTGTGCAACATGTACAGAAAGGTAATAATGAAGCATTTTTTTAGTTTTTCTATTGTTTTAGTAACAATGGTAAATATATATTCAGAGTCTACCGAAAACTCAGATTCAGTGAAGATGATGTATTCTTTGCAGACATTTAATGCCTGCAAAAATTTAGAACATATACAAAAAAAATTATTGTGCATCAAAGATGAACATATACAAATAATCAGTAAAGACCCATTTATATGTTTATTGTATGATATTATTACCGATGAAGAAGCGGAGCATCTTAAAGCTGCTGCGATGCCAAAAATGAAGCGTTCTATGGTAGGCACGGGAGAAGTTTCAAAAGTGAGAACTTCTTCAAGTGCTATGTTTGCTTTGCATGAAACTGAAGAAATTTGCAAAATTGAAAAACGAATTTCTTCTTTGTGCGAGTGCCCGGTGGAACATATAGAAGGATTACAAGTTGTGTGGTATAAAACAGGAGAAGAATTTAAACCCCATTATGATTATCTTGAAACAGAGCTTAAAAAAATGCATAATTCCCAACGCTTTATCACCTGTTTTATTTATTTGAACGATGTCGAATTTATGGCGGCCGGTGAAACCGTTTTCCCAAAACTTGATATAAAAATACGCCCTAAAAAAAATATGGGCGTATTATGGTTTAATGTTGATTATACGGGTAAAGAAGACGAGCGCATGCTTCACGGCGGTGCCCCAGTGTTACAACATGAAAAATGGGGCGTCAATGTATGGATTCATAATAAACCCTACACCGGGAATGGTATAAATTACTTAGATTAATTTTTTTCTCGTTTAAGCCATTCACCAAGACCATACAAACTTGTATATTTCCAGAGGGGGATTGTATACATAACCTTGTTCTTCTTTTTCTAATTTTTTAGAAAGCTGGGTAAGATAATCGATTCTTTTTTCTAAAGATGGATGTTGAATATCTGCTTGTTTAACTTCATCTTTAAGAATTTCTTTAAATTTTATAAAAGACTCAATTCCTCCTTTGCATATTTGAGGACCATTATGTAAGCAAGCTTTTATATCAGCTTCTTTTTCTTGAAAACGAACTAATTTAAAAAAATTATCAATATATTTTTGAGGATCAGTATCATTATTTTCAAAATCTGGACTTTGAAGATGTGATACTAGAGCTCTTCGTGTCGATAGATGTTTATCTTTTATATGACGATATTCATGAGCAATTATAAATGCTTGTTCTTGAGGCGTATGGAGATTCCACACTGGTTCATTAATAACAATTGTTTTTGGTTGCGCAAAAGCTGGGCTTGGAACAGCTATATTGTTTATTCGATAAAAAGATTTTTTGTTTATTTCAGCAGAGTTTTTTACGAATGTTTGGGCTACAAGCGCCTCTTTTTCTGCAACATCCATTTTTTGTGCATTGAGATTTTGTATAACTAAATCATCAACATGACCAAATGATGATGATTTTTTTTCAAGATCAACTATTTCTTTAAATTGATGATCATCAATGTTATGCATAGCTAAAAGTGGTGAAAGTAATTTTTGATTTTTTCTTTTGAGATAATCAATTGTATGATCTTTTATTGAACGGGAACCTGCCAAATTGTGGAGGTATTGAACAAAATCAGAAGAGCAAGAACTTGCCTCTTTTTTATCAAACTCCATGCCATTGAGGCAAAAAAATAACCCCAAAAATGCTAAATATATAACTTTTTTCATGTGAATTTCCCCCTTTAAATGTAGTACTTTATAAGTATGCCATATATTTCATATTTGTCAATTAAATAATAAAAACAGTAATAAATAGGCTTTTTTTGGCTGTTTTTGAGAAAAAAATGGGGGGGAGGGAAGGGTATAAATTATTTGGATTCTTGAGGGGAGGGAAGAGAATTGTTAAAGTCGAGTATAAACCTTTTTATTTCTTGGGGCACAAACAACTTTACTTCCGAAGTTGCTTCAAAAATATTAAATATTTTAGAGTGTTGTTGATGTGTTGTTTTTGTAAAAAATATGATTTTTGTTATGTAATCTTCTGGATTAGTTTTACGTATAAAAAAAGAATGGTCCCAGGATTCACGCCATGTTTTATTTCTCATATTTTCAGGTGAAGTTACTGATTGCTCAGTAATAATCATAGATGATTTATTCATGGATAATAGTGGGAAAACTGTACATAATGTAGTGATAAAAAAGAGTAATTTCATTGATGCCCCCAATAATATAATATAATACAATAGTAATATATTCTTAGAAATTGTCAAATATAAAAATTCTTATTGTGGTAAAAAAATAGTATTTTTTAAGAGTAGCTTCTTCTATAAAACCTGAATTTTTACTATACTGCAGCCGATTATAGTTAACCAAAGGAGCTTTTTTATGAAATATATCTGTTTGGCTGTGTTATGTGCTCATAATTTTTCATTTCCCATGTTTTCGCTGACTCATGCATATGTTGGATTATCTCAGTCAGCAAAAATTTTTAATAAAACTCGAAATATGGCAACATTTTCCGAAGGGCAAAAAGAATTATTAGAAAAGCGACTTAATCAACTCCAATGCGCATTAGAAAAAGAAGAAGAAAATATAAATATAAAATGTTCATGGTATTGGGATCCTCAACGTTTTATTGCTTATAAAGTTTCTCATGAAATTTTTATTTCTGCATCTATGAATCGTAAACTTCACATTCAAGATAAAATTTTTGAAACTGAATTAATATTATCTGGTTCGAAAGAAGATGTGAGTAAAGAATTTGGCCCCTCACATGCCAAAATTGAATCTGTATCAGATTTTAAAAATAAGTAACTAAATTTTTTTCAACCGCAGAAAATGTCCCAATAAAAAAGAATATTTTCATAGGTTACATTAGTTTGTAAGAAATATTGTGTCTAAAAATAAAATAATAGTATGCTCTTTTTGATTTGGCTTATAAAATATGAGAGGAGTTTTTTCTATGAAATATATTTATTTAGTTTTATTATGCGTGCCTAGTTTTTTATATCCTATGGTTTCTTATACTGATCAGCAAAAACAATTATTACAACAAAGACTTATCGAACTTCAAGCAGAATTAACATTTGAACAAAACAATGTGAACGCATTAAATACACAATTGTTACAATTTGAGAGTAAGGGTTATAGTGGCTTGGCATTGGCTCAAGTAAAAATTCCCTATTCAATTTTAGTTTCTGCAAGCAAGTCACGACAACTTCATATTCAAGATGAAATTTTTAAAATTGAATTAATATTATCTAATCCAAAAAAAGGTTTGAAGGAAATTGATCCTTCACATGTCAAAATTGAATCTTTTGCATGTTATTGATCTAGACCAAAATATAATTGAGCAAGAGTACATGTATACATATCAATTGTGTCCCACAAAAAAGCTTGTCATAGGCAGTAATCATACGTTCAAGTGAATGGGTGCCGGCGGTGTGGAGACCATTCTGGGCATGCTGAAAGCGAATTTGTGAGTTGTGTATATAAAATTCGAGTGCTTGTGTAAGTTCTTCTTGATTTCCTGGTTCTATAACAAGCCCATTAATAGAATGTGTAATAACATCATGCACTTTGTTTTTTCCTGTGACAATTACAGGTAGTTTGTGTGCAAGAGCTTCGAGTAATGCAAGAGACATGCCTTCATAGTGCGAAGGTTGTACAAAGCAATCAAACTGTGAATAATAATCGAGTGCTGGCTTATTAATAATAAAAGTTACTGCAGGTGAAATTTCTAAAGTATCTGCTAATGTACGCAAGTTATTTTCTAAAGGGCCGTGGCCAATTATAACAAGTCGTACGTGAGAAAATTTTTCATAAATACTTTTAAAACTATACATGAGAAGAGAGAAATTTTTTACGGGGACAAATCTTCCCACGGCACCGATGGTAAATGTGTCTTTTTCGCTCCCTCGATACCAGCCGTCCCTCGATACTAATTTCCTACGGAAATTCACTCCCGGCCTTCGCCAAACCTGTTCTTCGAAGTTCGAAGAGCGTAGTAGAAGGCTTCGGCGGGCAGGCTGGGATGAGCGGTGTTTATCCCCGCTCATGTTGAGCTTGTCGAAACATGCAGTGGGCAAAGATGAATGTATTGAATCATGGTGGGCAGGCTGGGAGCGGGGTAGCTGAATGCCATTTGGTATGGTAATAATTGGCGACTTTGCTAAACCAGCAGCTTTGTATGCATGTTCAATTGATGGCGAAACAGCACAGTAGGTAGTAGGTTGTGGTGCATAGCGGTTACATAATGTGCGAAAAAATCCCTCATGTGTCGGCAAAGCATGTAAAGAACAGAATACTGGTATGCGCATATAATATGAAAAAAAACGTGCATAAAGTGATGAAGCCCATAATAAAGCATGAATTGCGTCGGGATTAATTTTTTTAATAATTTTTGAAAGTTCAAACATAAAAAATGGGTCATACCGAATACAATAGTGCGAAGGTGTGTATACTGCAATTCCTAATTTTTCTAGTTCTGTACGTAATGGCCCATCATGAAAATAGATGACATGATGCTGATATTTTCCTGTTGGAAGATGTTGTATTAAAGAAACGAGAAATGTTTCAGCACCGCCACGTTTAAGGCTTGATGTGATATGAAGCAGGGTAATCGGTTTCATAAAGAGGCGAGTTTTGCACGCAATACTTTTTTATCAACTTTTCCCGTTGCTGTCGTTGGTAATTCATGTTCTATGAAATAACGGCGTGGCAACTTATAGGCAGCTAAATTTTGTTGGCATAATGTTTTAAGTTCTTCGATTAAGGTATCAGTTTTTTCACGAACTGCTACATAAGCCACTGGCACTTCTTCATTATTATCTTTCATGCCAACAACACCAACTGCGGTGACAAGAGGATGGCTCATAATAATATTTTCAATTTCTTGTGGGTAAATTTTGATACCTTTATTTATGATAATATCTTTTTGGCGCCCACAAATAATAATTCTTCCATGACTGTCATACCGTGCAAGATCACCAGTATTCAACCACCCATTATGGAGAATAGTACTAGTTGCTTCAGGGGCATTGTAGTACCCGAGCATTATATTATCTCCTGTTACCCATAAGGTTCCTATAGAAGAAAAATTGGTAATTTTTTTGCCGGCTTCATCACGAATTTCAGCATGTACGCCTACAACAGGTTTCCCAATCGTATTAGTTGGCAATGTTTCATCCTGAGCATTAATAGAAATGAAGGGAGATGTTTCGGTCAACCCGTATCCATTACATAATTTTCGACGAAAAATAAGTTCAAATCCCATTCTTATTTTATCAGGAAGAGCATCTCCACCACATACAAAATATTTTACATAATTAAATGAGATGTTTTTGAGATGGCAGAAAAGACCATACAAACCAGGAATGCCAAAAATAATAGTCGGCTTTTTTTCTAGACCATCGCGTAATGCTGTACGGTCTATTTTAGGGATAATGATACTTGTGCATCCTCCCAAGATACCAGTCCAGAGACATCCATTTTGTGAATAACTATGGAAAAGGGGAAGTGCTGCAAAAATTCTTTCTCCTTCAAGAACATCAAGACTTGCAGCTGCTTGGGCAGTATTAGTAAGAATGTTGCGAGAACTGAGCATCACTCCCTTGGGCAGACCTGTAGTACCTGAAGTATATAAGAGTGCGGTCATATCATCGGGATTTCTTTTTTTTATTGTGTATGATAATTCAGAGACAGGTGTAGTAGTATCGATATCCTGTTCACCAAAAATAATATTATGTGAAAGAGATAATGCTGCTATTTTGGATCGTAATTTATCTGAAACAAAAATCGCTTTTGCGTGAGAATCTTGAATAATATGGTGTAGTTCATGCTCATGAAGAAATGTGTTGACGGGAACAATAACAGCACCCGTTTGCCAAATACCATAATAGGCGATAAAAAAGTTAATAGAATTTTCACAAATAATAATAACATTATCTGATACTTGTATACCAGCAGCTTCGAGCTTTTTACTGAATAACGTTGCTCTAAAATGTAATTCTTGATAGGTCATGGCAGAGTTTTGACAGAGCAAAGCTGTTTTGTGGGGCCAGCGGCGTGCAGCTTGTTGCAATAACTCAGCAGCATTCATGAGAACGCCATTTTCATGGCATTGTTTGAAAAAGCGATTAAAACGTTCTACTTCTGTCATTACTTCTCCGTAATTTTTTAACGGTGATGTATAACGCGTACCGGACATGCTGCGGCAGCTTTTTCTATGGCTGGAGAATTTTTTGCAATATCGGCAGATTCATTAACATGAGAAACATCAGTTACTGTAAAAACTTCTGGGGCGATAAATTCACATGTCCCGCAGGTTATGCATCCAGGTTCTATCCACACTTTTTTCATATATTGTTCCTTAACACGTCATCAAAAATAGAGTACCTTTAATGTAGTATAATTATTATTATGGTATTGCGATATGAAAAAATTGCCTCACGGTATTCTTATTACATGTGAAGGTGTTGATGGCTCAGGTAAATCAACACTTGTTGAGCATATAGATACTTATTTAAAAAATAATGGATATGAGTGTATCGCTACAAAAGAGCCAGGAGGTTCATGGATTGGAAAAGGGATCAGAAACTGGGTACATGCATCCGAATATCCTTTAGATTTACAAGCAGAATGTTTTCTTTTTGCCGCAGATCGCGCTCAACATATGAGTGAAGTTGTAAGACCAGCATTAGATCATAAAAGAGTTGTGGTATCGGATCGATGTGCTGATTCATTACTTGCATATCAAGGATATGGGCGTGGGCTTAATGTAGATATGCTTAAAAAAATTAATGAGTGGGCTATGAGAGAGATAAAGCCACATCTTACTTTATATATAAGAGTTGATGCGCATGTAGCATATCAGCGTATTATACAACGGGGAAAAGAGTTAACTTCTTTTGAAAAAGAAAAAATTTCTTTCTTTGAGCGAGTAATTACAGGATATGAGGCGATATTTGCTCATGCTTCTCATATAAAAATTATAGATGGGAAACAACCACAAGATACCGTGATAGCTCAGGGGATACGGTATGTGCAAGAATATCTTGATGGGTTAGCATGAATCGTGACTTATTTCCCGTACAATTATGGGTCGGTGAGCAATCGGTAGTAGAACGGCATGCAGAGCAACTTCTTATGTCAGTGTTATGCGTACATGGTGGTTGCCAAACATGTTCTTCATGCATGAGTATTAAAAAAAAATCTCATTATTCTGTACAGTATATGTCACCTCAGAAAGACGCATATAAAATTGCTGAAGTTGAAGCGGTGTTTAATAGGCCATGGTTTGTGCGCGATGAGAATGATCCATTTTTTTTTATTATTCATCAGGCAGATCTGATACCTTCTGCTTCTTCCCATATGCTGCTTAAACTGTTTGAAGAACCGACCTGTGGATATTATTTTATTATGTTGGCGCAACGGATTGAACTTATTATTCCTACACTGGTTTCCCGTGCTGTTGTTACCCGTTTTGATGGTGAGCATGCCCGTCAGTGGGATAATTTTATTGCGATGTATACTGCACCGCAACAGTATAATTTAGTTCAGTGGAATGATATTTTTGAACGATCGGCCCTTTCAGAATATTCTACTAAAATGGTACTCGATCTTTTGATGCACGCATGGTTAAACAGATACAAAAAGCATACTCTTGAGAAGAATGCTCTTGTTTATGTAGATACACATAGTATTGCTCTTTTAAAAAAAGCTGCTGAAAAATTTCCTTTGCCTGGTAGTATCAAAATTTTTTGGCGCTCACTTTTTTTAATGATGAAATTGATATTAAAAAAATAAGATTACAATTATGGCAGAACATGTAAAACATTATTTAACCTCTTATTTATCACAGAATGCTGATACATGGGCCGTATCTCTTCTGCGTGATTGGGAGATAATACTCGGAAAACTTGCAATTCGGATGCGGCTTGAAAAAATTCAAGGTCAAACACTGATTATTGGCGTATATGATGTTCATTGGATGCATGAACTATTTTTACTTTCTCGTTGTATTATAAAAACGATCAATGATTATTTAGGAACTGCTCATGTAGAACAGCTTAAATTTGTCATGGCACGGAAAAAACAAACAAAAAACAAGAAAACAAAAACCATAACAGATATTTCTCATAATTATAAAAAAACTATTACTGTGCAACAAAAATCATATCTTGAAAATAACATTCATGACCATGAGTTGCGCACCCTTTTAAAAAAACTTTTACAGGAATGCGTCAGTGAATAAACCATGCAGAGTTTTTGTAGCCGCAAAATCGGGCGGGCATATTATACCCGCATTAACATTGGCACACCAGTATCGACAAGAATATCCTGGCGCAACTGTGTTATTTTTCTCGGGAAGTTCAGTGCTTGACCGTAATTTGATATCACATACTGAATATGTTCAAGAATATTTACCCGCATCTAATATTCCTAAAAAAATTTTTTTGTACCCATACTTTCTTGTTAATATCATGTATTCTTTCGTGCGCAGTTTTATAGTATTGCAGCGTTATAAACCAAATTCTGTTATCAGTACTGGTGGGGTGATTTCGATTCCCATTTTTTTAGCAGCCCGTATGCTGGGTATTCCAACATTACTCTATGAGTTAAATGTTGAGCCAGGCAAAGCGGTATATTATCTCTCATATATAGCACATACAGTTTTTGTATGCTTTGATACGACAAAAAAATTTCTTCCCCACGCACTCTGTGCGCTAACATCATATCCATTACGTCAACTTACTATCGTGCCAATTACTGTTGCGCGAGAAAAATTATCTATTCCACAAAACAGTCGTGTGCTTTTTGTGTTGGGAGGCTCACAAGGTTCACGATTTATTAACCAGTTTATTAAGCAGTGGGCAAGTAACTTTATCACTTCACCCTTCGACTGCGCTCCCGACTTCGCTAAAGCTTCGACGGACAGGCAGGATGAGCGGGGGGAGCATGTACATGTTTATAAAAACATATTTATTATTCATCAAACGGGGCGAGCAGACTACGCAGAGATGAAAGAATTTTATGCATCGCATGCTATTCCTGCACAAGTATTCGATTTTATTCAAGATATCGAATATTATTTTTCTGCCTCTGATCTTATTATTACACGCGCTGGTGCAGGTACTTTGTTTGAAATAGCATTTTTTCAAAAAAAAGCAGTTATTATCCCTTTAATCACTCGCGCAACGGCCCATCAAAAAGCTAATGCAGAAGAAATGGCGCGCCTCCACCCAGCTCTTTTTACGATAATCGAACAAACTAGTCTTGAACAAGCTCCAGAAACTTTTAGTATAACTCTAAAAAATAATCTTTGTTGAAAATTTTTAATTTTTATAATATAATTGTAAATTATTATATGAGGGGGATTTTATGATAAAAAAATTAATAACGTTATTACTTGTTTTGATTGCATTTAATACATGTGCGATGGAAACACATACATTTTCCATAGAGCAAGAAGACCAACCTTCAGAGTCGGCCACAACTACAGGGAAAGAGGCGGCTTTAGCACTTGCAAGTTTAAAAGAGAAACCTCACGCATCTAAAAAACATCCTCGATCAGAATCAGGTGAAATTAAGATATCTCACAAAAAAACTGCGACTGCCAAGCAAAACAAACGTTATTGCACGTATAGCAACTGCCCATTTTGGACAGAAGTGCCTTATTCTTATGAAAGAGATCCACTCATAGAGCACATTATCTCTGAACATCGCTAAATCTTGCTGTTCAACTAATGCTAAAATAAATAATCTTTTTTGTAATTTTTAAAATTTTGTGCCATAATAATAATTATTTTTATATTTTTATGGGACTTTCATAATGAAAAAATTAATACTTTTGAGCATCTTGTTATGCGTTGGTACTATGTATGGCATGCAATTAGAATCGACTGACATGGAAACTCATGTTTTAGCACTTAAAAAGTTACAAGAAGAATATGAAATAGTTGCAGCAGCTACACATCTTTCAAATTTAAAAAATTACAGCTTTAAAAAGCCTATAAATAAGAAAAAAAAGATAGCTGTTAAAACAATAGCCAAGAAAACAAAAGATTCAGATTCTCAGCGTGAATTTGTATGTAATGTTCTATTAGAGGATGGGGAAGCTTGTGGAATTTCTTCTTTTGTAAGAAAACACATTTTTAAACATAAGCAGCAAGAGCATCCAGAAGAAAAAAATCGTTATTGTACATTTCGCAACTGTCTGTTTAAGACACCTCAGATATCGCGAGTTTATAAAAATTATAGAAATGATCCTCTCAGAGAACATGTTTCCAATTATCATTTATGGGGAAAAAAATTCAGTGCACATACGTGTCAGAAGTGAGAACTGCTTTATTATAAGCATTCCAAAGTGGGAATGCAGTTGTTGAAGAAAATATATTTTCTCCTAATGGTTTATTATCATCGCGACCTATATATACCAGTGTAGTTAATGAGGGAGTACATCCTGCAAAGTGTACTGTGCGCGCATCATTAGTGGTTCCTGTTTTTCCAAATGATTCGCATGGCATAGAGGCACATGATAAACGTTCCCGAATTCTTGTACATACTTTTTTAAGAACTTCATTAATCTGATCAATAATGGTCCAAGAAAAAATAGATTCGGATTCTTCTGTGTGTTTCCATATTTTTGTACCCCATCTGTCTTTAACCCATTCGATAAGATAGGGTTTTACATAGGTCCCTTTATTATTAAAGATATTAAACATACCTGTAATATTAATAAGCGAACTTTCTACACATCCTAATGCAAGTGATGGATATGCGGGTACTTCAGATGCGACATGAGTTTTTTGTAATAGTACACTGAGCTTTTCAGGCCCAAGACGCAATAATGTTTTAATAGCAACAATATTATTAGAAATTAATAATGCATGGGCAAGTGTCATAGGGCCTTCGAATTTTTTATCAAAATTTTGAGGCTTCCAGAGAGAGTTATTATCAGAGAGTGCAAATGGTTCATCAATTTCTATTTCATTAAGATTGATTCCCGCATGTAATGCCCCAGCATAGAGAAGGGGTTTGATAATAGAACCAAGCTGACGCTGAGCATATACTCTATTAAATTGTGATTCAGAAAAATTATATCCTCCAACGACTGCCTTAATAGCGCCAGTTTTTGGGGAAAGAGAAATGAGTGCACCATCTACATACGTCGATGTTTGGTCTCTCAATTTTTGTATATGCTCTTTAAAAATTGCTTCAGCATGCCACTGTTTTTCTTTATTGAGCGTACTTTGAACAATAAATCCATTCGTATAGAGAGTATCTTTACCGACAAGATTTTCCAGAAATTGGCGCACCATTTCCCGCGCATATAATCCCAATGATGATTCTTGTTCTATAAGTCCTAAGGGTTTATGTACAAAATAATGAAAAGATTCTTCTGTTACATATGTGCAAGCGAGCATTGAACGTAAAATAATATTTCTGCGTTGTAATGCTTGTTCCTGGTGAATTAATGGGCAATACTGATTAGGTGAACGAACAATTGCTGCAAGAAGAGCTGATTCATGAACTTCTAATTCTTGTACATTTTTTCCCCAGAAACATTGACTTGCAGCTTGAATTCCATAAATTCCGTTACCAAAGTATACATAGTTAAGATATGTTTCTAAAATCTGTTCTTTAGTAAAATGGCGTTCGATCATGAGTGCGCATATCTGCTCCTGAATTTTTCGTTTAAATGTTTTTTGAGATGAATAAAAGAGAAGTTTAACAAGCTGTTGTGTAATAGTGCTTGCTCCCTGAACAATTTTTCGTTTGTACATATTAACAAGAGTTGACCTGATAATTCCCTTTACTGAAATTCCTGAATGTTTAAAAAAATTTCTATCTTCTGCAGCTAAAAACGCTTGCACAAGATGATCAGGAAGTGATGAGAATGATACCGGGTCACGGCGCTCAAGCTGAAAACGAGCCCATTCATTCCCCCGATCATCAAGAATTATCGTAGGATGTGCATGAGTGTATTGTTCAAGCGCAGAAAAATCTATCCACTGATGATGGGTAAGAAATATATATATTCCCATGATACTAGAAAGAAAACATGTAGCAATAAGTGCGATTTTAGTAATAGTATTCATACTATTATTATACTCTATTTTTGATATACTGCCTGTAAAAATAGGTGTGAAATGCAACGTATGCAACGATTAACTCTACCGCTGTTATTTATTCTCGACACTTTTGTGCTGATGGTCTGCCATTATCAATGTGTGTACGGGGTAAGAATAGGTTATTTTTCATCTCTTCTTAAAAAAGATATATCTTTTTTTGAATATTGTATGGGAACATCTCTTTTGATGCTCATATCGGTTATTGTGGGGGCGAATCCTTTTTATGAAGTATGGTACACGCTTATAGTAACTGCTGGTATTGTCTTTTTAAAAAGATTTGTTCATGTTACCTCTTTGTTGCAAGGAGGAATTATAGGTGGTTGTTGCCTTTTTTTGTGCTATGCTACAGGGACCTTTGGATACTGGACGTTCTTAAAAGTTATTGCTAATATAATAATAATAAGTATCCTCTCAAGGATATAGTGTTATAAGGTAGTCTAGGCAATCGCGAATAATACAATTATTTGAGGAAAGTCCGGACTCCTAACGGAAAAGATACCTGAGGCAATTCAGGGGGGTGTAAACCTATGGAAAGTACCACAGAAAATAACCGCCCCGCTCTAGCGCATAGCGCGACGGTCGGGCAAGGGTGAAAACGTGTGGTAAGAGCGCACGATTTAAGACAGTAATGTTCTTAAAGGGGTAAACCCTATCTGGAGCAAGATAAACAGCATGTACGGTTTTTCGTTCCGCTTGGTTAATTCAAGCAATAAACATGCGGGTATATCGCAAAGATAAATGGTTGCCATACCTTAAAAAGGTAACAGAATCCGGCTTATTGACTGCCTTATAACAGAGAAAAATAGTATGAATATAAAAGATTGGTTGTGGGCTTTCCCGTGTCTTTTTTTTATCGGTGGCTATCTTCTTATCGCATTCTTCATAAAATCTGATCCATTTTCTATGCCTTCACTCATAGGGCTTTCTTTGCATGATGCATGTGTTACATTAACGGAACATAATCTTAATGGGAGAATTATGTATCAAAAAGATGATCCTGATTTTGATGATGGAACAGTGTTGCAACAAAAACCATTTTCTTCCCAAAAAGTACGGGCTGGCCAATCCGTTTTTCTTGTTATATCACGAAAACCAAAAAATACACGCGCGCCAGGATATCTGGGATTATCACGTTCTGATATAGTATCTCATGCACAAAAAAGTGGAATTAAGCTTAAATTTTTTTTACTCCCATCACATATTCCTACATCAGTATGCATAGCACAATTACCCAATAAAGATGATGAGTTGCATGAAAAAAATATGATACTGTATATTTCAGAAGGTTCGCCTTCGCTCTGTATTATGCCATCATTGTATAATAAAACATTGCATGAGGTTGAAGAATTTTGCCTTCGTTATGGTATGCGTTATACTATCCATGAAATTGGTCTTGAGCATGGGAGTAACAAAAATCGGGTCGTTGTTGGGCAAAGACCACTGGCTGGATCTTTTATTACAACAACATGTCTTCCAGTTATTCATATACAATTACAAGAGAAAGTAGTATGAGAAAATATTTAATTATTTCACTCGTTTTATATTGTGGGCATTCATCGTTATATTCCTACAACAAAGAATTATGTAAGCATGTTGGTACGTTATTAGTATCATCAACAGCGTTATATACAGCGGGAATATGGTTTGCAAAAGAGACATTACGAGATATCGATTATAGATTTATTGAACTTAAGAGAATCTATAACGAACGCCAACAAGAACTTGCGCAATTTAATGAGCTGACACCGGAAGAAATTTCTTTTCTCTCTAAAACACAAGCTCTTGTTGCATTTCCAGAAGTATATTGGCGAGAAATAGCATCAACCGGAATATCTTTTCTTTTATTTTATTACGCAACTCTGTGCGCACAAAGAGCTCTCGGTGATTCTCAAAAAATAATATAAATTACTATTACTGTATATGTTCTTGTGGTGATACAATTTCCGCTTCCATTGCATGGGTATCGATGATGTGGTTGGTTAAATTATCATTTGTTGGGAATGTTTGTTTACATGTTTCATGAGGACATATAAATTTTAAACTTGTATGTTTATTCATAATATGATCTGTAAGCTTTTGTGGAGTTTCAAATGATTGTTGGCATCCTTTAAAAAAACATGCTTCAAAAAAACATACGGGAAATGGTATGTCATGGATTTTTCTGTGCGATTTTACTGATGATCTTGCAGCGAAGCTTTTATTGCAATCACCAAAATTACACCAAAAAAGATTGCCTTGGTGCTTAACATATATATGATCAACAAGGTGCTGTTTCCGCCTAAATTCATTATGACAAAGATGACATTTGTAACATGTTATTCTTTCTTTTAATGTATGCGTTTTTTTGGTGTGAACTTGTTGAGTATGACTTTGCAAGTCAGGAGCCGAATTAAATTGCGCTGGGCATTCGAAATAATGACATATATGTTTAGTTACATCAGGATGCATTTTTTTTCGATGATTTTTTGCAGCTAGTGGGTAAGTAAAATATTCTTTACAATTATCAACATTACAGAAATGGAGATGTTTTTCATGCATACTTTTTTTGTGATAGTGTAAACTAATTTTAGAAGAAAACTTTTCTGGGCAAAGATCGCATGTAAATTTTTTTTTGTCAGATACGCTAGTTCTCTGTTGTGTTTGGGGTTCATAAGATAAAGAAATAATTTCTTGTGGAGAAATTGCCGATACTGGGTTAAGTAGGCTATTTATATCCATGCTATGTGTTGTATTTGCTATAAAACTTATTATAAAAATTACAAATATTTTTTGTGTCATAAATGTTATTCCTGAGTATTTTCTAAACTCTTGAGTGTTCATATGTAGAATGAATTCTAAGCTTTTCTCCATCTATAAAAGATTCTTTGCATCCTTTATAGAAACATAGGTAATCATTTATTTCGTGTGCTTTACTTCGATGGTTCTTTACTGAATTTCTTATTACAAATTTTTTATTGCAATCTCCAAAATTACACCAGAAAAAATTACCTTCATGTTTAGTCCAAATATGATCAATAAGTTGATTTTTTATTGCATATTGTTTTTCACAAAGGTGACATTTATGGTATATTATGTCTTCTCTTAACATATGCATTTGTTGGGTATGACTAGATAACTCAGGACCTGAATCATATTGTTGTGTACATCCATAATGATAACATATACATCCAATTGTATTATGCTCATTTTTTCGGTGCGTTTTTACAGCTAGTGGGTAAGTAAAATATTCTTTACAATTATCAATATTACAATAAAAGATATGTTTTTTATGCACATTTCTTTTATGATAATATAAACTACTTTTAAAAGAAAACTTTTTTGGACAAAGATCACATATAATTTTTTTTTTATCAGATATGGTAATTGTTTGAGATAAAGAGGCAGTTTCTTGCGAAGAAATTGCCGGTATTGGGTTAAGCAAGAATTTTATATCCATACTATGCATTGTGCTTGCTATAAGATTTACTGAAAAAATTATAAATATTTTTTGTGTCATACTATTACTCTTGGATGTTTTCTTGTGGTGATACGATTTCCCCTTCCATTGTATGGTCACTTGTAATGTAATTGATTAAATCATTTGCTAAAATCTCTTCTTGTAAATTTTTAATCGCAGAAGTTGCACTAGAATGCATATTGTTTTGTACTGTTTTCAACTTATGCATTTGTCGGGTGTGGCTTTGCAAGTCAGGAGCCGAATTAAATTGCTGTGGGCATCCATAATTATAACATATATACTTAGTTGTATTATGAACACTTTCTCGATGCATTCTTGTAGTGCAATAATAAGTAAAATATTTCTCACAATCACCAATATTACAATAATAGCGACGTTGTTCATGCTTATTTTTTTTGTGCATACTTAAACCTGATGTGCTGCAAAGTATTTTATTGCACAGATTACACTGAAATTTTTTATGAGGGCGAGTGGGATGTTTATGTAATGAGTTTTGTTTTTCAGGTGAGTGTTTAGATGCAATGTGATGGAATAATTTATCTTGTGTTTTGCATGTAAAATTACATGTTGTATGAAAACAAATATGTTCTGTGATGATATTTTCAGAAAGCTTTACAGTATCTAAAATCATACTATGCACTGTAGCTGCCATAAGATATATTGCAAAAATTAAAAATATTTTTTGTGTCATGCTGATTCTTGTATGCATTCTTGTGGTGATACAATTTGCGCTTCAATTATATGGTCACTTGTGATGTGATTGATTAACTCATCGTCTGTTAGAAATGTCTGCTTACATGTTTCATCAGAGCATGTGAATTCTAAGCTCTTAGGGTGTTTATATCTAGTGTGATTTTGAAGCTTTCCTCGAATTCCAAAAGATTTTTTGCATCCCTCATAGAAACATATGTAATCATGTATGTTATGCTCTTTGCTTCGATGTTTTTTTATTGAGTCTCTTGTGCTGAATTTTGCATCGCATGTATCAATATTGCACCAAAAAAATTTATCTTTATATGGATGATAAATATGAATTGTTTGAGTATGGCTTTGCAGCTCAGAAGACGAATTACCTTGATAGATGCATTCAGGATAATAACATATATGCCCAGTTATATTATGAAGATCTTTTCGATGTCTTTTTGCACTTAAAGTAGTATTAAAATATTTTTTACAATCTTTAACATTGCAATAAAAGCGATGTTTTTCATGTATATTTTTTTTGTGAGTGCATAAATTACTTTGAGAAGAAAATTTCTTTGTACAGCTATCGCATGTAAATTTTTTTTTATCAGATATGATAGTTGCCTGAGGTAAAGAGGCAGTTTCTTGTGGAGAAATTACCGGTGCGGGGTTGAGCAAATAGTTTATATCCATACTGCATGCTGTATGTGCTATAAAACTTGTTGCAATAATTACAAATATTTTTTGTAGCATGGTTACTCTTGGATGTTTTGTTTATCTATTATTACAGCATCAAATGTATGTGTATCGGCAATATGATGGGCTAAATCATTTTGTGTTGGGCATAATTGACTACAACCTGCATAAGAACATATAAACTCTACATTTATTCTTATAGGCTGACGCAATACATTTTTTGGATGTTTATATCGAGAATGGTTTTTAAATTCTTGTAATGTTTCAAATGATTGTTTGCATTCTTTAAAACAACATAGAAAATGCTTTATTTCATGTTCTTTTCTATGTTGTTTTAATAAAATTTTCAGAGTGAACCTTTTTTGGCAATCACCAAAATTACACCAGAAAAAATTATTTTCATGATTAACCCAAATATGACTAATGCATGTGGAACCAGATTCATATTTTTTTTTGCAATAAGGGCATTGATATATTTTGTTATATGCATAATGATTATGGTTAACATTAACATGTTCACGCAACAGACTTTTTGATTCAAATTGTTCTTTACAACCAAAGTAAGCGCACGCATAGTCTATTCCTGTATGTTTTTTTTCTCGATGTATTTGTGCGTTATAAGGTCGACTAAATTTTTTTTTGCAATCACCAATATTACAATAATAGTTTTTGTTCTTTGGTTGAGATGAAGAAACAGTTTCTTCTAATGGGGCATTCAGCAAGAGTTTTATATCCATACTATGCGCTGTATGTGCTATAAAACTTACTGCAAAAATTACAAATATTTTTTTCATAGTTATGAATAAGTAGTAAGTATTTTTAAAAGATAATCTGAAGACTTTTTGTGAGTAATAATATCATACAAGCAGGTAATAAGAGGCGTATATAATTTTTGCGTGTTTGCATATTTAACAAGAGCATGAAGTGTGTTAATAGATTCCGGGGGTGTGGTAAAATGAGTAAGTGCTTGATTAAGATTCAATCCCGATCCTAAGAATACACCAAGTTTGAAATTGCGACTTTGTGAGCTACACGTTAATAATGTATCTCCAATTCCTGCAAGTCCATACACTGAAGAACTATTTCCGCCCATTGTTGTAACAAAAGTTGCCATTTCTTGAAGACCATAGGTGATGCACAAAGCTTGGGTATTGTGATGATATCCCAAGCCTTCTAATATTCCCGTTGCAAGTGCAATACTATTTTTAAATGCAGCGCATGATTGAATTCCAATAATATCGCTCGAAAATGTAAGTGTGAGATACGTGTTATTCATGAGCGCAAAAATCTGTTTTCTGTCTTCTTGAAATTTGCTTGTAATAACAAGCCCTGTTAGTTGTTCAGCTTGAAGTTCACGGGCAAAACTTGGCCCTGATATAACCGCAGTGCGTGCATGGTGAATATTATCTTCAATAATCTGTGTGGGAAATAAAAAAGTTTCTTGCTCGATTCCCTTGCATCCAACTATCCAGAGAGAATTTGAGTTTGTTGAATGTTTTTGTAAGAATGTGCGTAAAAATTGCACCGGAATTGCGACAAAAATATATTCTGACATGAGGGCTTGGTTACCATCACGAGTTGTTTTTATTTTTTCATGTACTATTTTTTCTGAATCATGACACCACAAAGTGACATCAAATCCATTGCGCGCTAACACTAATGCGAGAGCCGTGCCCCATGCTCCTTCACCAAGTACAGAAATTGATGGTTGATAGTTCATGCGCCAAAACGTCGTTGTGAATGGGTGAAAGAATCAACTGCTTGTTGTAAATGCTTTTCTGTTACATCGGGCCAGTAACAATCCATGAAATATAACTCACTATATGCAGCTTGATATAACATAAAATTACTGAGTCTATGAGTATTACCCGTTCTAATAATTAAATCTGGATCAGGAATAGAGGAATTCCACATATGATGTGTAAGTGTCTCATCGGTGATGGTCTCTGCAGGAATATTTTCAGAAATTATTTTTTTTACAGCGGCGTTGATTTCTTGTCTGCCTCCATAACAAAACAAAATATTAAGATATAGGTGCGTATTATTTTCTGTTAATTTTTCAATTTTGTTAAGTGTCTCACGTAATTGAGCTGGAAATTGGGTGCGATCTCCCACAACAACCATCTTAATATTATGTTTTAGGCATTCATCAAGAATAGACCCTGCAAGTTCTTGCGCTAAAATATCGAAAAGATATTCGAGTTCTTGTGCAGAACGTTTAAAATTTTCAAGAGAAAAAGCATAGAGCGAAAGATAAGGAATATTTTTTTTAATACAAAATTGGACGGCAATTTTGACAGCCTCTATTCCTTGTTTATGCCCCAGCCAGGGCTTTAAATTTCTTTCACGCGCCCACCGCCGGTTGCCATCCATAATAATTGCAAGATGATGAAGAGATGTTTCTGTAGATTGGTCAGTGGTGTCTAGTTTTTGTTTTTTGTAATAATAAAGGGCACTTATGCTACAACATAAAATAAGGAGGGTGATTATTTTCTTAATCATGAGCTTTTATGAGAAACGGGGTACATATGCATAAAGTGTATGTTTTACAGAGGACAGCATAGAATAAAGAGATTCCCTTTGGGAAATTATCCATAAACAGGTTCCCATGCATGATGCAATAGTCAACCGTTCAACCATAACGTGTGGAATAAGAGCAATCCAATACTCTGGTAACGTAGTATGTGTATATAACCACAAGACTGAACCGACTGCGTGGGTTGTAAATGTACTTCCGAGTGCATGGGCAAACCATGAGGTAGAGGGTATAAAAAGAGTAATAAGGGGCAGTACCCAAAAGAGGGTATAAGCCCAAGCGCTTAAGCCTACCGGATGCATAAGAAAGAGAATAACGCATAGAATTGGGATGCCCGCACAAGCGATTCTATGATATAAAGAGTTAAGAGCAGAAAAATAGAGAGCTCCACAAAAACTTGGTATATGGTATAATGAAATAAGAGCATCCACTGCTGGAGACGTTAATAATTTATATAACGTACGAAAAAAAACTATTATTAGAGGGGGGAATACTCCTCCCAATCCCGCTAAAGGCATTACTGATAGAAAAATAGTATACAATTTCATTCTGGTTTCCTCTGCATCAATTGATTCATGAGTGTACCATAGAGTAAATTTAATTTAAAGGAGGACAATATGGGATATAAAGCAATTATTTTCGATATGGACGGAACCATTATCGATACAGAAAAATTATGGAAAGAGGCAACCCACAAGCTGATGGAGCGAAAGGGTATCGATTATACCCATGAGCTTAAAGAAGTGCTTCAGAAGGAAATTCATGGGCTTGCCCTGCATAGAAGCTGTGGGGTTATTAAAGAACTGATGAAACTTGAAGATTCACTTGAAGATTTAATCACAGAAAAATCGAATATAGCCTACAGTTTATATAAAGATGGGATCCGTTTTATTGATGGTTTTCAAGATTTTCACCGTACACTTTCTGCGAAAAATATAAAAAATGGTGTAGCGACCAATGCCGATGACATGACAGTCCTTTTAAGCGATCAGGCACTTAATTTGCGCTCCTATTTTGGGGAGCATATTTATGGCATTTCATGCGTTAATAACGTATGTAAACCAGACCCTGCAATTTATCTTCATGCTGCAGAAAAATTAGGGGTACAACCCTCTGAATGTATAGCAATAGAAGACTCTGCCCATGGGATTAATGCTGCCCAGCGTGCAGGCATGTTCTGTATAGGTATAAATACTTCAAGAAATCTTGATCAAATCAAGCATGCAGACCACGTTATTGAGGGGTATGAAGGGCTTGATATCGACGTTTTACTTACCCTTACCAAAAAATAAGTTTTCTATTTGAAATTATTGGTTGACATTTTTTATTATTTATATAGTATTTATACTATAATTAGTAGTAATAGTTAATAAAATGGAGTCAAAAATGTTACCAGGTTTTGCTTATTTAAAATCTTTATGGATGTCTCTCGGATTTCTTTCACTTTTTTCAGTGTCCCAGACCCCGATAACCTATGGACCATCTCTTATGGAAATGTCTCCCACAACATATATTATTGACGTTGATTTACATGGCGTTGTTTTTAATACTGACATAGCCGGTATTTTACGGTACCATAATAATCTTAAAAATCGTTGGACGGCATATGGTCTTTTTGGGAAAATGCTTATTAATGGCGATATCAATAAGCTTCGTTCAACAACCAAAGTTGCCGAACATGGCTTTGATATCTTGATCAAAAAATATCCCGAACTTAATAATTTTAGGAAAGACTTTATTACTCTTGCCAATTTACAAAAACCTAACATAGAAGTTGTCGCACTTCTTAAGGGGTTAAAAGCTCAAGGGTATACCTTGGTTCTCGCTTCAAATATAGGTAAAGAATCATATGAAGATTTATGTAAAAAGTTCCCCGATATCATGGGGCTTTTTGATCTTAATTTCTTAGTAGATCCTGTTGCTCAAATGTACGGTAAGCCAGCCCCCGAGTATTTTGTTGGGCTTAAAAAGTTTATAGCTGACAATGGTCATGCTGGTAAGAATATTGTTCTTATCGATGATAGTGAAAAAAATGTTAAAGAAGCAGCACATCACACTATTTCCGGTATCCTCTTTAAAAATGCCGCTGAGCTTGAAAAATTGTTAAAATCGAAAAAAGCGCTCGCCTCATAATACGCGTATCTCTTTGCGCGGGCCTATAAAATTGTATATAATGAAAGAGTACTTTCATTATAGATAACCTCCATTTCCCCTATCCATGACCTTGGTCTGGATGGGGGTCAACTTTATATACACTGTGAAACAAACAGAATGCCCCCAGCCCTTTATTCATAACAAGAGATTTTTTAATAACTCTTTCGAAAAATTCCATCCTGTTCTGTGGCCATCTTTAAAGATGCTTGTGGCGTCGATTATTACGGGCAATTACTTTAAAAAATTAGAAAATTTTAACAAAAAACCTGATCTTGCCGCGCATAATCAGGTGAGAAGTAATCTTTCTCAAAAAAGTGTTGTGACCTGGATTGGCCATTCAACATTTCTCATTTCTGTACCAGGTTTTACCATAATTACTGACCCTGTTTTATGGGATATTACTTTTTTTCTTACACGAGCTGCTCCTGCAGGAATAATTCCACAAGAATTACCACCCATCGATATTATCTTGCTTTCACATAATCATAGAGATCATATGGATGAAGCAAGTTTACGATTTATTTATAAGCGATTTCCTGCTGTTACTCTTATAGTTCCTCGGGGAGATAAAGCTTGGTTTACTGCTCGAAATATCCCCAATGTTGTTGAATGTGATTGGGGTGATTCTTTAAGTTTTATGTCTTCAGCTCCTGTATCGATCCAATTTTTGCCTGCGCATCACTGGTCTCAACGGGGATTGTTTGATAGAAACAGGTCATTGTGGGGAAGTTGGATGATAACTTCTCCCGATTCTACTATCTTTTTTGCGGGTGATTCTGCGTATGCTTCCCATTTTTCATATATTGGCAACATCTATGCTTCCATTGATTGTGCAATCATGCCTATCGGCCCCTGCGAGCCGCATAGAATTATGAAAACGGCACATTTGGCAGGTGAACAGTGCCTCCAAGCATTTTTAGATACTCAAGCCCGTATGTTTATCCCTATGCATTGGGGAACATTTCCCTTTGGCACCGATTACCCGCTCCTTCCCGCAGAACGCCTTATGCAGGCATGGGATATTATGCAAAAAGAGAATCCTGAAAAATTAGAGGGGAAAATAGTGCGGGTTCCATTTTTGGGCGAAACGTTTGGTATTAATAAAAATTCTTAGTAAGATACGCTCTTCCAGAATCACCAAAAATCATAACAATAAGGTCATCGGGCGTTAATGATTTCGAATATTCATACACAGCATGCCCAACGGCGCCGCTTGCAGGGCCAACAAGAAGTCCATGCTTACGTGCAAGTGTTTTGAGCATAGCGAGTGCATCTTGATCATATACAAGATGAAATTGATCAATGAGCGACGTATCAAGAAGTGGTGCATCATAATCAACACCCATTCCTTCTATAGAATATGGCTGAGGATGCCCATTTGTTGCTCGGTATGACGTTGCAGCATCAACTGCCATCACATTAAGATTATTATTTTGTTCTTTTAAAAATTTTCCTGCACCCGAGACAGTACCACCAGAACCGGCTGCTGCAAAGAAATGTGTAATAGTGCCGTGTGTTTGTTTCCAAATTTCTGGCCCTAAATGTGAATAATGCGCATGTGAATTTGTTGGATTAAAATATTGATTAATCATAAATGAGTTTGGTGTTGCACGGTGAATTTCTAATGCTTTAGAATGATAACCTGACGCATCATCAAGCAGTCGTGTCGCAGGACAAATAACAACTTCAGCGCCATATGCTTTTAATGTTGCTTTTTTTTCTTGGCTTACTTTTTCAGAAACGGTAATAATGACCTTATACCCTTTGACAGCACCGATCATTGCAGCTGCAATTCCTTGATTGCCAGAAGAGGCTTCAATAATAGTACCACCAGGTTTTAGAAGACCTTTTCGTTCTGCTTCTTCAATCATAAAAAGTGCCGCTCTATCTTTGATGCTACCACCAGGATTTAAATATTCTAATTTTGCATAGATGCGTGGAGGTGTTCCAAAATTGACTGCAACAAGTGGCGTATTGCCGATAATTGTAATAACTGAAGAATGCATGTTTGAAAATATCCTGTTTTTTATGTTGATTAGTATACAGAAAAAGTAAATCTGTGCAAAAAAGTTACGATAGTTTCTTGCTCATCCTGAGCGGAGTCGAAGGGTGCAGCGAGTTTTGTGATAATTGCATATACAATCTTTTATGCCGTTCAATCATGGTTGAGATGCGAAACTCATGCAACTGATCATCATAGTTGCACAGCGAATTATATAATTTAATATCACGAGAAAGTGTGAGCATGCCTTGAGAAAGTGCTTGCCAATCTTTTTGTTGATACAGAAACCCATTGACACCATTTTTAATAAGTTCATTAATACCTCCTGTATCATATGATATAACAGGAATTTTCATGGCTCGTGCTTCAACAACTGCACAGGGAAGTCCTTCCCACAAAGATGTCAAAACAAATGCATGCCACGTGCGCATAATTTCATACACAGAATTTTTCCATCCATGAAGTGTAACTGCATGCTGTATGTTAAGAGTTATGAGTAATGATTCTAACTCTTGTCTCAAAATACCATCACCGATAATTTCAAGATGCATGTTATTATTTTTTTGATGTGTTGCTGCAAAAGCGTACAATAAATCTTGAATATTTTTTTGTGGTTTAAAACATGCGATGGTTCCAAAAATAAATTTCTCACACTCATCCTGCTTGCCCGCCGTGGTTCGATACACCCGTCTTCGCTTTGCTGCATGTTTCGACAAGCTCAACATGAGCGAGCTATGCTGGGCACTCACCATGAGCGGGTGACCAACACTGCTCGTCCCTGTCTGCCCGCCGAAGTCTGGGTCTATCGCAGCGCGAATGAGAGAACTTTTTTTCTTAAAAAAAGGGAACAGCTGTGCGCCAGTTTTTTGGTCATTATGAGATACACAAATAAAATGAGTTGTTATCAAGCTGGTAAAAAATTCTAATAAAAAAATACTACACCAAGCACTGCGAGACTGATGTTCGTGAAAACCGTAGCCATGAATAGTGTGCACTCGGTAGTTTACTCCCGCGCATAACGCAGCCCAGCGGCCAATAATGCCAGCTTTTGTACTATGGGTGTGAATAATCAGAGCGGGATATTTTTTTTTGAGCGCACGAATATGTTTCACTATTAAAAAAAAGTTTTTTAATTCATGAAAGAATCTAGATATTTTTATTTCTCGTGTAAGTGTGTCGATTAATATACTATTATTTTTATTATTAATATGTGAAATGAGTGGTCCATCAGAACCTGTTAATAAAAATGTAGTAGTATTGTTTCCCAGTTCATTAAAAAGTGAAAGACATATTTTTTGTGCGCCACCTAATTCTAATTTGGTGATGATATACAAAACATGAAGTTGTGACTGTGACATAGTTATAGAAATATAATAACAAATGCTACAATCAATCCATAAATAGCGCCCGTATCGATAAGTGCTTGGCTTATCGGACTTACCCGTAACAATAATGGATACCGTTCCATATTTTTTCCAATCTCTGTGCATGCAGCGGCAGCAGTTCTTCCTGAGCTGATACCAACTCCAAAAGTACTCATTCCCATCGCGAATGCAGCGGCTAGATATGCAAGGGGAGAATTTGATGATGTATGTGAAGTAATAAGCAATGCCAGTGAAACAACAAGTGTGAAAAATATGGGAGTTTCGATAAGTGCTTGGCTAATCAGAGTAAATGTCGTAATTTTTTGAGATGCTTCTGGATTATTACCAAGTGCTGTGCATGCTGCTGCGCCAAACAATGAAAGACCGATAATAGGCCCTATAGAACCAAGAGCCATGGTAAGGCCACTTGCAGCAAGTTTAAAAAGCTCTTCAGATGATAGAGAAGGTTCTATTGTGCCTCGAATTAAGAGCGCTACAAGAAAACCAAAAATAATTGGCGTTTGTAAAATGGTCAAAATAATAAAGACTAAATTCATGATAGTGCTTTTTAAAAAAGGCTGGCGCGCCAGAGCTTTGCAACTTTCTAATGCAGGATAGGCTGAAAAAAGTCCAACAAAAAAACTGGGAATGGCGACTGCTAGAGCAATTCCTGCACTCGCGTATCCATAATGAGCGGAGCTGTAAAGAAGAAGAATTGATATGAATGTACTTAATATTGCTGCTGTTTCTATGATAACAAGACAGAGAGTAAAGTGTGTTTGTAAAGATGAAGCTGCAGCCGCCTGTTCGTCCATAGCTTGTAATGCAGAGTGTGAGGTCAAAGCTTGTCCTAATGCAACTCCCAATGTAGGAAGTACAATTGAAATAATAATAGAACAGTAATGAACAAGAAGAGGTGTTATCATACGTTTTGTCCTTGAGTGGTATTAAGCGCAAGACTCAAGTAGGTGAGTGTTAATGTTGCAAATACAAATGCTTGGATAAGGCCTTCAAATAAACCAAAAAATAGAACAATGATAAGATTAATTCCTGTGATAATTCCTATAAGTTGCCATATAACCGATGTTTTTAACAAAGATTGCCAGAGAGAACTAATAATTGAACCTCCAAAAATATTTCCAAATAATCTGAAAGAAAGAGATATTATTGTTGCACCTCGGCTGAGTAGTTCAAGAGGAAACGAGAATAGTGCTGCTGCAACATTAAGTATGATTTTCAAACAAAAGAGTATCGAAGTAACTAACGATGTGGGCCATTGTAATGTAAAAGGGGTTTTGAAAAAATCACCAAGATACCGTATCAGCCCATGACGCATTAAGCTTTCTTTTTGAACATAAAAAAATGCGATAAGTGCAAGTCCTAACGTAGTGTTAAGATCTTTGGTAGGTTCCTCAAGGCCGGGAATAAGAATTAAACAGTTACATACTAAGATAAAAATAAAAAGTGAGCTGATAAAAATATAATATCGGTATACAAATTTCTGCAGTGACTGATAGTGGAGATTTCTCATAGAACCCAAACCGATCAGCAGTAATGTTCTTGAAAATGTATTTTTTCGTGAAAGTGCATAGCGGCTTACGAGAGAAAATATCAGAATTATTCCCAATGCTACCCAGGTAAAAATAATAGTATCAGCATTCAGTGCAAAAAAATTGTGCGTAATGCCGAAAGGTGCAAAAGGGCGCCAGATGGTATTATGAAAAAGATCGAAACTTTCCATGATACTTTTTGTAAGGGGGGAAAATACTCTATTTACTATAAATATAGAACTACAGGAGGGTATTGTAAAGATTGGGATTAAATAAAAAGGGCGCATACTATGTGCGCCCTTTTTGTAGTGTAATGAGTTTTTTTAGAACTTCTTGATACCTTTGAGTTTCCAATATTCATTAACGAGTGAATGGGATCCTGTAATGACAAGAAGGCCATTTCGTTCATCAACAGTTTTTTTGGCAAGGTCAAAAGCTTCTTCAAGATTTTTGCAAACACGAGCTTTTATCTTCATGCTCTTGATATCATTGGTAACCTGTTCGGTATCCCATGAAATTTCTTCTTGCAAGCCTGGCATCGCTTCACTGATAGGGCAAATAAAGACTTGTCCTGATGTTTTCTTGAAAAAGTAACGAATAAGCTTTAAAAATTCTTCACTATGCAAGGTATTTTTTGCAGCACCAACGATAATGGTAAGACCTTTTAATGGACGTTGGTAATGTAAAAGACGAATACCAAGAAGAAGATTTTTGAAAGAATCGATATTATTTGCAGTATCTAAGAGTACTGATGGTTTTTCTTTATCAAGAAGTTGGAATCTTCCTGGTAATTCATTAACCACTTCTTTCCAAAATTTTTCAAATGTCTTTTCTGGATTGATATCCCGTTTTCTTTTTTCATTAAGAGTTGGACGTCCTCGTGGCCCTTTAGGTTTGCTTAACAAAGTTCCATTCAAAACTGTCGCATCTTTATTCAGGAAATGTTCCGCATACAGTTCTGCAATTCGTTCTGCCAATGCAGCACATCGACCATGGAGCTGTTCGAAAGGATATCCTAATGGTGCAAGTTTACGAATTGGCATTGCCCATTTTCCATGCTGAGTTTCTGTAATAGATTGCATGAGTTGAAGCGTTGCCTTGCTTTGGTCACCCGAGACAATATACGTATCTTTTTTAACAATACCCATCACTTCTGTAGCGAGTAGTTTAAGTTCTTCTTCGGTAGTTGTTACCGTATGAGGGGTAACACGGGTAATAGCAGTTACTTTAGCATGGCATATATTTGTTGCATCAAATGCCCCACCTTCATGGACTTCTAACAGTGCAACATTGACATTATTCTGAGCGAAATACATTAATGCCATTGATGTTAAAATCTCATGGCTATAGGCTTCTAATTGTAAACTTTCAGCTATATTAATGACTTCATTACCGATTTCTGTGAATGCTTTATTAGATATTGCTTCATTATTAATGGTCAGTCGTTCATTGTAGGTAAGAATGTGAGGAGAATAAAAAGCGCCTACTTTAAGACCTTCTTCTTGGAAAAGACGGGCAGCAAAATGGATGGTAAGACTTTTACCATTAGTTCCTGCTACCAGTATGGCATTAACTTTTTGGGACAATGATCCAAGAGCTATATCAAGTTTTTTTGCTCTTTCTAATGTTTTATGAGAAACATTAACAGTCCAGTGTTTGTCCAAATAGTCAACTATTTCTGCATAGCTTCTTTGCTTTGAAAGTGCTGGATTGCTTTTCGTAATCGACTGTTTTGTGATATCCATGAAAGAGGTCTCCGCTCTATAAACAATTATGATTTTTTAGGGTTGTAGACAAATAATATGTCACATTGAATTATTTTATACTCTTTTTTAAAAATGTCAAATGATGATTTTTTGGTTCGTATATTGTCATATATATTTTCAAAAAAGAAAAAAAATCTTGATATTCTTGAAAATAACCATACAAATTTTTACTAAAATTATGTCAATACATCTTTTCATTGACCTCTTTTCATAAGAAATTGGAATATAAAGGTAAACCGAAGGAGAGGGGTATGAAGAGAAAAAAAAGTATCTATGGGTTTAATCTTATTGAGTTGATGGTAGTGGTAGCAATTATCGCTTTTTTATCCATGTTAGTTATTCCGCATCTGACTCAGTTTCTTGCTCGGTCAAAAAGATCAGAGGCATATATAACCCTGCGTTCATTATATTTAGCAGAAAAGGCTTTCTGGCTTGAGCATGGCGTGTATACAACACTTCTTCAAGGCGCACAAAGTTTAGGCTGGAAACCTGAGGGAGCACTCCATTATACCTATGGCTTTACCGGTGCAGAAGGGCGCAATAATGTTACAGGGTCATTAAAAACGCCTGCTTCAGCTCTTCAGGGTTCACGCGCTGCAGCAGATGGATTTACCATTTGTGCTGCCGGTGATATTGATGGTGACGGGATGCCTGATGTGTTGTCTATTGATCATAATGGTGTTATCAAGATCGAGAAAGACGATTTACAATAAATTTTGGAAAAAAAAGCTCTGTAAAAAAGTAGTAAAAAAAACATAGAACGTGGCCCCAATAATGAGAAAAGGGCCAAAAGGGATCTTGACCATACGTTCTTTTTTAAAAAAAGCTATCAGAATTAGCCCATAGAGTGATCCACAGAGAGACCCTATAAGTAATGTTATCCAGCAACCGGTAACTCCTATAAAGCTACCTATGCCGGCTAAAAGCTCTAAATCGCCTTCACCCATACCCTCAATATTTCGTATGCGCCAGTATGATGCCCGAATAACCCATAATAAGCCATACCCAAAAAGTGCGCCCATAATGCTGTGCGTTACATGTAGAGGAAGAAGACCTAAAAAGCTTGCCATAATCCCGACAGGAATAAGCCCGAGAGTGAAATATCTTACGACGACCATATTTTCGATATCAGTACGTAAAGTAATAATAAGTGCAGAAAAAAAGATAAAATAACTCAACTGATAGATTGGCGGGATAAACATATACACAGCAAGGCACATAAACCCTGTTACAATTTCTATGAGGGGATAAAGAACAGAAATAGATGCAGAACAGCGCCGGCATTTTCCCCACAGATGGAGCCATGAAATAATCGGGAATAAATCATACCAGGCGATCTTTTTTACGCATACAGTACAGTGAGATCGAGAATGTAATGAAATACCTCGTATGAGCCTATAAGCAACAACATTTAAAAATGAGCCCCAGCAGGCCCCCATGATAAAAAGAGCTACTAGAATTGGTCGTCTGCCTTTACTTTATCGATAAGTTGCTCAATTTTGAGCGCTTTTTCAAATTGTTCATCAAATTTAAAGACAATTTCTGGAGTATATCGCGACTGAAAAGAGTCGGCTAAAGCTTTACGTAATGAGGGTTTATAGAGTTTAAGAATTGAAAGCTGTGTATCAAAATGGGCTTGGCCCTGTGGAGAATAAAAATATACATAACAGGTGCCTTTATCTGGTGAAAGAGTAACTCTTTGTACAGAAATATCCTGAATTCGCTTATCATCACGAGCTACTTGCATGAAAAGGGTTGAGATGATACGTAAAAGAGCGGATTCTTTTTGTGCCCGTTTAATATCACTGACAGAAGAATGGGTCATGGATATTAGATTTGTTTATGTGCGGCCATGCGGATCCAATTTTGTTTGATAGCGCGCATCATACGTTTACGTCTTTTTTGTGTAGGAGATTCATAGTACACAATGCGTTTCATATCTCGTACAACACCTTCCCGCTCGATTTTCTTCTTGAGTTGGCGTAAAGCACGTTCGATATTTTCATTCACGGAAATGGCTATATTTGATCTTTTACTCATGGTTAATTTTTATCGTTCTTTATATTAGAAAACTTGTTTGAATCATACTTTTAATAAAAATACTCTTTTCTATAGTTTTTGTCTAGAGGGGAATTCTATGAATAACCTATTCTTCCTTTAATATCAGAAAGCCGAGTTTGTATCGAATCTATGGCTCTGCGTGTTGTTCGAGATGTTTTTTTATTTGATGCGATATTTTGTAATTGCCCATCTATCAGGTCTTGAATACTATCGAGGGTATTCTTAAGTCTTTTAAATGTTGGTGCACGACGCAGGGCGGCAAAATTTCCATCAAGTATGTAACTTTGCAAGGGTGCTTTTTTTTGAGCAAGTTCTTTAAGTGTGCCAATAATTCTTCCCAAGAGATCATTAATGTTCGTGATAGCAGTCGGTTGAGTAGCGGCATTGCCAGGCCATGCGAGGGTACCATTATCATCTACAAGTGGAATAAAATCATCCAAAATAGTATCGAAAAATTCTTGAGCTTGGAGAGATACATCATCTTGATTTATTAATTCTACTTCTTGAATAAGAACTTTGTCTCGTTGGCTTGGTGATACTTTTTGAATTTTTTTCTTAAGTGCTGCTTCTTGATTTTTGCGTGCCCGTTCAACAAGCTGAGCAGTTTCTATATCTTTTTTTGCTTTATTTTTTTCAGCAGTTGATGTAAGTTCAGCGGTTTTTGCCTGCTTTTTTTCTAAATTTCTTTGGGCTATTTCTTCGAGAGTTTCTGCAGCAGCAGAGTGTGCACTTATACCAATAACAATAATATATCTGGTACGCAATAACATACTACCTCCTTAGAATGTTGCAACAACAGAACCCATAATAGTTGTAGCACGGTACGCATTACGTCGTTTTACAGGAGCCTGCCACAAAAAGCCCAGCGATAAGTTAGGAGAAATATCATAGTTAAGCGATACGTTACACACACTACTGAACCATTTTGAATTGCATATCATAGTACATACATCAATATTTGCTGGGTTAGGATCATTTGTCTTTACAACTTTAAAACAATCTTCACCATGATTAATCATGACATATTGTACCCAGACAGAAAGACGGTCAAGGAAATTATAAGCATTCAATGTTGCTCCAAAAAGCCAGTTTGTGCCGGGTTTTACACACAAATTTGCCTTACGTGGTAATATACCAACTTGGAAATTATTAGTAGGAACAGGAACATTGCATTCGATTTTTTTTATAAATTCAGTAAATCCTGCTTCAAACACCAGCTCTACTGTTTCTACAAAATTGAGCGAAAGACCACCATCGATACCCCATGCCCAGTGGCCATTATTTCCATGAGGGAGAGAAAAAAGTTGAGAAGGACATCTTTTTTTACCCGTTGGAGCACTAACAGCACCAACAGCAAATGGAGTGATAGTAAAATATGCCCATGTTGGTCGATCTCTATTAACTTCGTATGTTTTACGCCAGAAAAGATTAAGGCGCGTATCTTCCGCAGATGTTTCATTGTAGTTGCAGAGACTTTGACCAAGCGTTTGTGCAACTAAATCAACTTGATCCATTATATTTTGGATAACGAGTGTTTTGCATAAGCAATCGTAGACACCTATGCAACAATTTTCGGTAATACAATCACCAGAAGAATTATTAATATCACAATCAATAGGAAGAATGCAATCACGTACTGGGCATCCAAGGCCTGTAGCCGAACACGTTAAATCGATAAGACTTGCTGTTTGTCGAAGATCTGCGACGCCTCCTTGAACAATTAACCCAAAATCATAAAACCCAAATTCTGCTTCAAACCGAAGTCCAAATTTTCGATAACTGATAGGAACATCAAAAAACCCAAATTGATGATTTGGATCTACATTTAAAGGATTCGTGATCATTTGAAAACAGGGAACATCAGCAGGACTTGAAAGCAATTGTAATGTATTTGCTAACAGTGTTTGTATATCAGTATTGCCATCTTTCTCTGGATATAAGAGTGCCAACATATTCCAATTGCCAAGAAGATCTCCCAAATTGACCACATCTCTAAAAATATCATTACCAAAATTTGCTGATTGTCTAAACCCGGAAAGAGAAAATCGAAACCTCTCAGGTCGCTTTGGATATTCGTAACACGAGATAACATTATGCGGGCTTGTATGTAAAAAGCCAGGAGATTCCGGCGGATAAATCGGATATTTATTACCGCATCGTATTACATTATAATACCGTGTATTTAAAAATGCATGCGGATCAGCAGTTGTATATACAGGGTAGGGGTCATTTTTTGTTAAATTACTTAAAAAACAATACAGATTCCCGCTCATGACAAGAAAAAAAATGAGCAGGATAGAAGGGAGGAATACTCTCATTACTGATCCTTTCAGATACTTACAGTGATAAGGTATAGCATCTTTATTTGGAGGGAGTCAACCTGAAATTTTTTATAATAATTTAGAAGAGTTCGTGGAGTACGCCATCAAGCGCGCAGAGGAAAATTATTGCTGATGAAACCAGCGCGCCTATGCTGATAATAATGTAAGATACTGTTTGTTCCTGTTTTTTGACAAGAAGCGTTATGATTGAAGCACTGTATGCAAACACAATAAAAAGAGCTGTCAAACTAAAAAGTAAATTAAGGCTTGAGAAAAGAACACTGCATACCGCTATTGCGCTGCCAA
>Ga0207156_10008_pt1 | contig 51800 bp, 54 predicted proteins | sample Alteio_BWMinHeat_24_FD_153514 | JGI IMG/M metagenome (GOLD analysis project Ga0207156, IMG submission 153514) | Enriched cells from forest soil in Barre Woods Harvard Forest LTER site, Petersham, Massachusetts, United States -... | ecosystem: Environmental > Terrestrial > Soil > Temperate forest >...
CAACAATCAGTTATAACTTCACGTATGCAGATCTTAAAAAACTTTTTCATCATGCTCAACTCTGTGCACAACAAGAAAAAGCTTCTGCTATTACCTTCAAACATCTGGGAGAAGGTGTAATATGCGTATTAAAAAATCAAGAACGTCTTGATAAAAATTTGCAGATCCGTATTAAAGTTATGTTAGATCTGTTACATAAAAATAAACAGGAAAAAAAGGGTTTTGCACGTCTAGTAGGTACAGTTCCTGATGAAATTAAAGAACTTATAGAAATGATCAAACAAGATTCTAAATATAAGCAATTTAATCTTAAGGTTCCTAAAGGTATTTTACTTTCTGGCCCTCCAGGTACTGGTAAAACAACACTAGTACGTGCATTGTCCGAAGAAGCAGGTTGTGAATTCATAGCTGTTTCAGGTTCTGAATTTATCGATTCATTAGTAGGTGGTGGATCACAAAAAATACGTGATCTTTTTAAAGAAGCTCGCCAAAAAGCTGCCTTAAGTGAATCTGGTAAAACCATTATATTTATCGACGAAATTGACGTATTAGGAAAACGCCAAGGAAACTCACTTGATTCTACGATTACAGAACTTTTAACACAGATGGATGGCTTTAGCGAAGATGATAACGTTATCGTAGTAGCAGCAACAAATCACCCAGAAAACATTGATACTGCAGTTACGCGTCCAGGTCGTTTTGATAAACTTATAAAAGTAGATCTGCCTGACCTTGCAAAAAGAAAATTATTACTGGATTATTACACTCAGGGAATTCCTGTTGCACAGGATGTAAATAAAGACAAAATTGCAGAAGCTGCTCAAAACTATAGTCCAGCAGACTTAAAAGAGCTTGTACAAAAAGCAGGTTCGTTGGCACTTAAGGATGCTTCTAAAGAAATTAAAGAAAGCCATTTTATTAATGCCATGAAAAAAATGCTTGAAGAACAAAGCATCAAAGGTGATAAAGATGTCCAATCGAAATTCGATGCTCTTGATGTTATTTTTAATGGAAAATCATCAAGTAAAGGGTTTAATAGTCTTGTAGGTCCAATCGATCAAGAAATAAAAGATCTTGTTGATATGCTTTCTGGTACCGTTGACTATGCCTATTTCGGACTTACCTACCCTAAAGGGATCTTATTAGTAGGACCTCCAGGAAGCGGTAAGACTGCCCTTGCCAAAGCTATTGCAGAACAGGCAGGATGCGAATTTATACAAGCAAAAGGCTCAGAATTCATTGAACGCTTTGTTGGTGTTGGAGCTCAACGTGTACGTGATTTATTTAATAAAGCACGCAGCAAAGCACAAGGCAACAGTCATGGCAAAACAATTATATTTATCGATGAGTTAGATGCTATTGGATCTCGCGAAAATTCTGATAATAGTGAAACAAAGCAAACATTGACTGAGCTTTTAACGCAAATGGATGGATTTTATAAAGACGATTCTATCATTGTTATTGCAGCAACAAATGTTCCACAAGCTCTTGATCCTGCATTAGTACGTGGTGGTCGGTTTGATAAAGTCATAGAAATTAAATTGCCTGATTTTGAAAAACGACAAGCGTTATTCGAATATTATTGCAAAAATAGACCGGTAGATTCGACAATATCATTTGCCGATTTAGCAAAAGCTACTGAAGGCTTCAATGCACCCGATATTAAAAATATTGTTAATAAAGCAGCTCAACATGCTATGAGACTTCGCGCTAAAAAAATAACTGCTGCCCATTTAAACCAAGCACTTGCGGAAGTTAAAGCATCTCAACAACACAAAGAACAATCATATTTAGTTCAGGGACAATAAGATGAAAAAAATAATATTCTTTTATGCGATGTTATTACTTGTAGGTAAAAATTACGCGCAACAGATGCAGCAACAACGTCAACAGCAAACTCAGGTACCACAAAACCAGCAGTCGTCACCTGCATCATCCCATGATTTTCTTGCAACCCCTGAATATGCAGCTCTGTTGCAGCAGGAATTTAAAACACGTACACAAAACCAAAAAGATACTGATACTCAAACTAAAGCTGAAACAAAAAAAACAGTTCACGAACGTATATGCCCAACGTGTGGCTCATTAAGTACAACATGTTCTACTGATCAAGAACGATTAAGCCGTGGAATAGTACTTACTTGCGGATGCTCCACATGTGGTGGTAATGGTTACGCTTAACTCATTGCTTTTGTTACAAACGATATAAGAATAATTATTTTTCTGGTAGCACTTTAGCTAAACATATTTTATGTGATGTAATATTATATAAATATATACGAGAATTATCGGTTAAATGCGAAATATAATATTCCGAAAATAAGGTATCATGATTATAAAATCTCAGTGGGTTTTTTAAGCATGAGTCACCAATTAACTTATACATTCTTGGAAGTAGTTGGGGATCGTCAAACGCTTCAGCAAATTGATTAAAATTTAATACAACAGATGTCTGAGCTGGAATAATTTTTTCAAAAAGTGCTATGAGATCTATTTCATATGCAGAAGATTCTTGTTTTTTGTCCAAAGATTCTAATATCTTTTTGCTTGGCTCAGATTCTCCATTTTTAACAATAAGATTCTTGTTGGTTTTATTAATTATCTCAAGAGTGCCTGAATGTATAAAAATAAACATGAGAACAAGAAAAAATATTTTTTTCATAGTCTCTAATACCCCGCTTCTAACAGGATATCAAGAACTCTCTTCTGCACGCAACTGAATCTTAACGGTAGTGTGCCACTTCACCCTTCGACTCCGCTCAGGATGAGTGGGCGGATGTTACCTGTCCGCCGAAGCTTCCGGTTGGCATAGTCTTGACGTAATTAGTTTAGCGTAGGCTGGACACTTCTTTGAGAATATCAATCTGATTAATTTTCTGCTCAAGCCCCGTAGTCATATTTTTTAATGTTACCATATTCTGCGCTTGTTCTTCAGGGCCGATAATAATACAATAGGCAGCGCCCATGTTATTGGCAGCGCGCATCATACTTTTAATCGACGCTTTATCAAGAAATACTTCAACAGTTTTGTTGTTCATTTGGAGTTGATCTGCGATAAGCAGTGCTAACGTATGCTGTTCTTCTGAAAGCGGTGCGATAGCAATAAGTTGTTTTTTATGTTCAATCGGAAGCTTATCTTTATTTTTCTCAAGCATTAAAAGAATTCGCTCAATGCCCATTGCAGCGCCGATTGATGGAATATTTTCACGAGCACCTAATAATGGTGCAAGGCCATCATAACGGCCGCCTCCACAGAAGGCATTTTGAGCACCGAGTTCCAAGCTGACAAACTCAAATACCGTTTTATCATAATAATCGAGCCCACGCACCAACGTAGGTTGGTGGGTAAAAGATACAGAAAGTTCTTCAAGAGTATTCTGCAATTGTGTCCATTCTTGCCGACACTCTGTGCATAAAAAATCGGTCGGCTTTGGAGCATTTTTGTAGAGTGCCTGGCATGTTTCTTTTTTACAATCAAAAACGCGTAAAATATTTTTTTCTTTTCTTATTTTACAATCTGAACAGATGCCCTCAATATTTTTTTCTAAAAAAGTGTGTAATGCTTCTTTAAGCTTTTTTCTATCTTCAGCGCACCCTAAAAAATTAATAAGAAGCGCATAGGAATCAAGTAATAATATCTCATGAAAAAAGCGATCCAGCATCATAATTAATGCAGCATCATGAGCAATAGGTGCAGCGCCAATCATTTCTATAGTTACTTGATTAAACTGCCGATACCGACCTTTTTGTGGCCGCTCATGCCGAAACATGGGGCCATAGGAAAATACTTTCCATGGTTTTTCTTGAATTCCATTATTCAAAAATGCTCGCATAGTTGGTGCCGTTGCTTCTGGGCGTAAGCAAATATATTCTTCTTCGTTGTCTGCTGCCTTAATACTATACATCTCTTTGCTGACAACATCGGTTTCAGTGCCCAATGTTCGTTTAAACAATTCGAGTGGTTCCAAAATGGGGGTTATGATTTCGTTGAAATTATATCGCCCAAGATGCTGTTTTACGTGCGCGATAAAAAAATTAAATAAAGAAAGATCGAGAAGGTCTTGAGTTCCTTTAATACGCTGTATCATGAGTTTTTTCCTACAAACCGTCCAATATTATTTTCTAGTATAGCTGTATACATTAAAAATTTAAATCTCTTATGTATTGACGATACCTAGGAAAGCTTGTTAAACAATAACACATGCAAATCTTTCTATTTTTAAAAGGAGTAGTTTTATGAACAAAAATTTACATCGGGTTCTGCTCATTACTGCATTGGTCACTGGTAATATAGTTGCTGGTGATGCAGTAAGTCAGACTTCTTTAACAGTGAGACCTCAATTTCAGTTGGGTGATCCACTATGGTGTTCATTGTTCCATAATGATCGCATGATGTCATATGAATGTGGTATTCATGGTGCGCTTGAAATTGTACCATTTGGTGGTCAAACAACTCAAGATTGGCGCATTGGAAAATATTTCATGCCATTTAATAAATGCACACTCTTGGCTGCAGAAACTGGCGCAATAGATACACTCAATCGTGACATCGATCCACTTCATTTTAACATAGAAACGATTAATGATGCTTTTGAAAGTATCTTTACTATTACTCCAAAACAGTCTGTTGCTGCGGTAGGTTTTGATTACAAACAAGCGCTGTCAACACGTGAAAGTGGCTGCGTAAAATGGTGGTTAGAAATTCTGACATCAGTTGTTCATGTTCGCAATACGATATGCTTAGTAGAAAATGTTATTGATACTGGTGGCGGCGCTAAGCCAGGCGCTATAGGGCTTGATGGTGCCCCTGTTGTAGGTAACATGACCGAAGCATTTATGCAATCAAACTGGAATTATGGAAAAATTATCTCAGGAAAACCCCTTACAAAAACTCGTCTTTCAGATATCGAACTTATTATCGGTTGGAATGCATGCCATACCGAAATGTGCCATTATAATGGTTATGCTGGTGTGATTATACCAACAGGTAATAAGCCGCAGGGCCGTTATGTTTTTGAACCGATAGTCGGTAATAACCGACACATTGGCATTACCTATGGTTCAAACATGGGCTTTGAATTTTGGAGATGTGGTGAACATTTACTACGTAGTGAAATAGACATTAATGGCCGTTATCTTTTCCGTAACAAACAAATCCGCTCATTTGATTTATATGATAAGTCATGGAGCCGATATATGGAAACTTATTCAAGCATAGCTCAAGCAGAAGCTGCTGCGGCATCTGGTGATGAGAGCTCCGGAACATCCGGCATCAATGTTTTTACACAATGTGTCAAAGTGAGCCCACGTTTTTCTGCAGTCGTTAACTGGGGAATGCTCTACTCATATTGTAATTTTGAAGCTGAATTCGGATGGAACTTCTTCGGTCGTCAAGCAGAACAAGTATGCCTTAATTTTAATACCGATGCTGCATTAAAAGATTCTGGCGGCCTTGGGCAGACTACTATTGCACGAACCATTGGTCATCAATTTGACTGTGATGCAAATCCAGAAATAACAATTCCAGTTGCTAATTACAAACCACTAACAACATCAGATGTTAATATCGATTCTGCTGCAACACCAGCTACTATTTCTAATATTATCTATGCAACTCTTGGTTATAACTGGGACTGTCGCAGACCAATACTTCTTGCTATAGGCGGTTCATATGAATTTTCTCATGTTAACACCGCATTGCAGCGTTGGACAGCATGGGGTAAATTTGCATTTTCATTCTAAAAAATAAAAAGGATCACATGAAAAAAATAGTATTATTAAGCACCTTCGTGCTTTTATATGTATCCTCGAGTGAGGCACTACTGAGAAGTTTGTGGAGAGATTATATAGCAGCAAAGAAAGCATATGCATCTTCGATGAGTAAAGATAACTTTAATAAGCTTAAAAATGCTACCGATGCTCTTTTAAGTGCTCCTAAACAACAGGTTGCAAGTAGTTGGATAACTGATGCTCAAAAAACTGCACACGAGTTTAAGTCAGAACTTGAAGCTGAAGAAGTATCCGGTACAGGGCCAAGTGCGGGATTGACGCCGGCTGAAAGAGCACGGGAAGAAAAGTATTGGGATTATGTATTGAAGGGTGTTCCTGAATTATTTACAGAACCCGTAATAACCCCAACACCTACACCAACACCTACTCCAACTCCGATTCCTACACCAACGCCGCCATTAACAACAAGCCAAGAAGATGCTGTACTCATTGGTAAAAGTCTTGATGCTACAAAAGTAAGTGCAGATATGGCGCATAATAACGAGATTTTTAATCATGCACAAGAATTTTTAACAATTAAACATCCAGGATTTGTTGCTAGTCTAGAGGCTAAAGATGTTGCTACTAGATATTGGGACTATCTGGATGCTGTTGCTAAAATGGATTTTATGGCTAAGCAGCATTTTGCCGATGTGCTTAATGAGTTAAAGAATACATATCACCTTGTTAAGCCTGTAGTAACTCCGCCTTTAACAGTAAGCCAATTAGAATCTGGAGAGTTTGGGCATAAACTTGATGCCAAACAAGCAGGTGCAGATGAAGCTCAAATTCAACAAGTTGTTAACAAAGCGAAAGAATTTTTAACAATTAAAGTCCCAGAAGTTATAGCCTATTCACCAATTAAAGATATTGCCATTAACTATTGGAATTATCTAGATGCTTCTCTTAGCAATATTGCTGCTGGAAAGAATATCAAACTCAAGCAAGAAATTGTTGATGTGCTTAATAATTTAAAGAGTACATATAATCTTAGTAGGATCGTAACAACTCTACCGGTTGTAACTCCACCAACTCCAACACCTACTCCAATGCCGACTCCTACACCAACTCCTACACCAATACCAACACCGACAGGTTTAACTGCTGATCAAGAAGCATCAATAATATTTGGTGATAAATTAAGAGCTGATTCTGTGCCTTCAGGTAATGATCTGCAAATTGCAACTATTTTTAATAATTATTTTAATAATCAAAAACAAAATCTAAATACATTTTTAACCATACCTGTAGACCCTACTACGCCTAAATATGCTGGGATGAAAGCAACAGCTGGTAACTACTGGCGATATTTTAATAGGATACTTACAAATATGGAGAAAGCTGGGACCGATAAGCTTTCAATGTTACCAGTAGTTACTGAACTTAATTTGATAGTTGGTAAATATCCAAGTGCAGGTAAATATATTGATCCAAATCAATATAGACCAACTCCAACTCCACCACCAGCACCTGCTCCAACAGGACAGAAAGCTAAAGATTTTACAGGTTATACAAGTCAACAAATAAATGATGAATTGGAAAAAATGACTGAGGATGATCTTCTTCTTAATCCAGACCTAAGCAAAAAAGATGCAGCAGAGCAATTATGGCTGAATATTAAGGCTGCTATTGAGCATGGAAAAACTGTTGGTGCGAATCAAGTATCATTGCAAGCAGGCGAACAAGATCTCAAGACTTTAAATAATAAATATGGATTAGGAAAATAATTATATAGGATGATCATAATGAAAAAAATATTGTATCAATTTTTGACTCTCGGAATGATCTTTTCTTTGAAAGGATTAAGCAATATACAATACTTCAAAAGTGCAATTCTTGATAAAAATGAAGATCTTGCATCTGTAATTTATTCAATTTTGGAAATGAAATTTAAATCCTCATCTTTAGAGTTATTTCAAGAAACTTTTGGTGGGAAAATGCCAAAACCTATGGGCGGTGGAGTTTCCTCAGAACTTCTTAAGGCTGCTTCAAAGCAATTTCAAGATGCTGCAGCTGCTGCTGGAACCGACAAAGCAAAAACGGTTGAAGTTTTGCCAAAACTTTTTAAAGAGAAAGGTATGTCGGGTGAATTAGTACTTGAGGCTGCCAAAACAGAAGCTGGAAAAGCTGACCCTACATTAAAAAAAGCAATCAAGACTGCACTTGAGAATGCTGCTAATGAGATTATGGATGCTGCTAATACTATAATTATAAAATAAGAGTATATTTCAAAGCTCAGGGCTGGTGTGAAAACCAGCCCTGTTTGTTTAAAAAAAGCCCTATTTTTAGCTGTTTTTACCCTGTACTCACTACCTCCAAGATTGACAAATATTTAATATAATATAACCTGATAGTTAGTATATTGCTTATTGCGATTATACCTAATGGGAGGTTATTTATGAATTTAGCTCAAAAATCGGTTATAATGGCTGTTTTGGCAGCTTTTGCCATTCAGACAGCCCAATTACAAGCAGAAGCCTGGTATCAGCGTTTTTATGCCCAATCTGCCCAAGTCTTACAAAAGGGCTTGCAGTCAATAACAGGCTGGATAGGTAAAAAAGCTGAATATTTATCTACTCTTACTAAAGATTCTTTTAATATTCTTACCGATAGGGCAACAGGGCTTTATAACACTAACCCTCTTACCTGCAAAATCGGCGCTGCGCTTGTTGTAGGTGCTTTTTCAACATATGCGTATTATAATTACAAAAAAAATCATGAAAATAAACAAAAGCAAGAAGTTAATAACATAGACAACATCGAATCCAGCTCATGTTCTGAAAGTGATTCAAGTGGAAGTGAAACTCCTGAAGATGAATTAAGTGAGAATGAACAAAAAGTTCAGCTCAATCCATGCGAACCTGAAAATGATGTGAAAGAAGATGAGACTGCATTATTTCCTGATGAGCGTATGTTTAGAGCAAAAATTGAACATGAATATCAAAAAGATATTTATACAAAATTAAGCCATGAAAAGCGAAAGATAGTTCATCAATATTATGGTGAAAGTTCTGGTAACATGGACATAGCTTTTAAAAAGTTCATTGCTATGGGAGATGCTTCGCAAGCTGTTCAAGCTGCTGTTCAAGCTCAACATGTTAAGAAAAAAGTAAGATTTGCTAAACGCAGAAAAGTAATAAATTTTCACATTAAACAATAAGGGACATTTTTATGAAATCATTATCTAAAGTAGTTATAGTCGCATGTGCTCTGTCATTAGCGGCGGCGAATGCAGAGATTGTTGCTCAAGGAGCACCAGCTTTTGAGCGTATGCATGGCATGTACAGCACTATTGCTGAACAATGTACAAATGCAGCTTCGACTGTAAAAAATACTGCACAGAATATTATTGCTCCTGCACAACCATCACTCCCTCAACGTATGTATGGTTATATGGCAGAAAAATGTGCAAAAGTTGCATCTTCTTCTCCTGCAACAATATTAAAAACCTATGCAACAAAAGCTTCAACGAAAGTTAGTGGTTGGCTTGGATTAACGCCATCATACTATGATATAGTTAAAGCTGGTTTAGTTGCAGCGAAAGATAAAGTTGTTGAAACTGTTAATACAGTTACAACTAGTGAATTTATGAAAAATAATGTTGATCCATTGATTGGCAAAGCACAAGATTTATATGCTCAGCACCCTATGGCAGCTAAAATAACTGCTGGTGTAGCAGCTGGTGCAGTTTTCTTGTACACAACTAACAAGATTATGAAATCTTTTAGCAAAAAAACTGAATCAAAAAAATAAACTAATAATTAGTTTTTTAGAATACGAGGGGCTTTAAAATCCCTCGTATTTTTTTGCAAAAGCGCGTACTCGCTCATACTGAGCGGAGTCGAAGTATGCAGCGAGAGAAAAACTCGACAGATATAAAAACATCACGTAAGCTCCTTGTCAAAAAATGGGAGCTATGAAAAAAACTATTCTCATCACCGGTGGTGCAGGATATATCGGTTCTTGCATCGCGCTGCATCTTGTTCATAATAATTATACTGTCATTATACTTGATCATGTGCGTAAACTTCCTGGTGCATTACATAATAATAATGTAATTTTTTTTTCATCTGATTATGCAAATCCAACATTACTTACTCATATTTTTAAAAATTATGTAGTTAATGCTGTTATTCATTGTGCAGCATTTATTAATGTTGGTGAATCAGTGCGCGTTCCTGATATATATTATGAAAATAATGTAACAAAAACCGTACGCCTTTTAGATAGTATGCGCACGTATGCACATGTGCCGCTTATTTTTTCTTCAAGTTGCGCAGTGTATGGTACCCCACACATAGTACCTATTCCAGAACATCACCTCAAAAATCCAATAAGCCCTTATGGAAGTAGCAAGCAGATATGTGAACTTATGTTGGAACAGTATGCACATGCTTATGGATTAAATTATATTGCATTACGTTATTTTAATGTGGCGGGCGCATGGCCTGAATACGGGCTTGCTGAACATCATGCACCAGAAACTCATATTATTCCTCTTCTATTACGCGCTGTTTATATGAAAATACCTTTTACTATTTTTGGAACAACATTTGAAACGCCCGATGGTTCATGCGTGCGTGATTATATTCATGTCAGAGATATAGCAGATATACATATTCGGGCTCTTGAATATCTTTTTGCCGGTGGTACATCGGCAAGTTTTAATATAGGCAGCGGAATTGGCTATTCTGTTATAGAACTTATTAAACAGGTACAAACTATTACTGGGCATGAAATTCCTATAAAATATGCATCTTTTCGCGAGGGTGACCCGGCACAACTTATCGCAGATATTCAACATGCCCGCACAACACTTGCCTGGAACCCCCAGTTTTCTTCTCTTGAATATATTATCAAATCTATGATTTTAGCGCAGTCCCAGACCGCTCATCCTGCCATGTCCGCCGAAGCCTTTGGCGAAGGCCGGAAGCCCTGTCGAAGGGTGAAGCGGATGCTGCATGTTTCGACAAGCTCAACATGAGCGAAGAGATAAAGATGGCAGAAACTATTGACTTTAGAATAACAGTTATAGTACAGCAATCTTTCAATAATTATTGCAAATAGAAAACATTATTTGGTATGCTAGAAATAGAGGCTGTTATACCCTGAAAGTATTTGAAAGGTTATAAAAACTATGAAAAAATTAATTAAGAGTCTGTGTTATACCTTAAGTGTAGCATTTTTTGCGGGCGTTAAAGGTTGCCCATATACATTTATCAACGATAGTAATTCTCCTATTTTTGCAGCAGAAGAGATTGAAAAAGCTCAATTTGTTGCACCGGGAAAAAAGATTACTATTGAAGCTCCGATGAGTATGGAGCACTCGCATCATGAAGGTGCTGGGGAGCATGAATGGAATGGTCACGCGCCGATATATATTTATAAAAAAGATGGTGCTGAAAATTTTACGCTTCTTTATAAAATAATAGAGAAGGCATGTGGTAAGGGAAGCATTATAAAATATAGTGATCTTGAAATAATGTCTCGCGGTACTATACCAGCAGCTGGTGTTAATCTCGGACGTCTTGAAGTGAAGCGAATAGATCACCCTGAACGCAAAAAGGCAAAAATAAATAAGTTGACTGTTAAAGGAATGATGTCATAAACCAAACAAGGAGAGAGTGATGAGTAAACACAATAAATACAACCAGTTTAATGAAGCTGGTAAAAAACACGAAGGTTTTTCAACTGATAAAACTCGTGAAGAATCTCGTGAAAAGAAAGATGGTCGTGAAGAATCCCGTGAAAAAAAATACGGTTCAGAAGGTTCTTTTAATAAGCAAGGTCAAAAAGAACATGAAAAACGTGATGGCCGTGAATGGGAAAGAAATAAGAAAAAAGGTTCAGGTACTGATAACGACTGTTATTAAGTTAGCAAACTGTTATTATATCTGAATATAAAAAGGGAAGAGCAATCTTCCCTTTTTTAAAGTTTAAATTTCAGGGTAAGATTATGAAAAAAATTATATTATTTTTATTAATAAGTATGTTTGGTTGTGCAATTCAAGCTGCACTCATAGATCGGGTTATAGTAAAAAAAACTGATGCTGATGTCCATTTGGTACAAGCTGTTATGAATGATAATCCTGCTGGAATAAAAAAAGCTATCGAAGAGGGTGCAACTCAGATCAACTCCCACTATTTTAACCCGCTTTTTTATGCTGTTGCATCTAATAATAAAGATCTTGTTAAATTTCTTTTAGAACATGGCGCCAATCCAAATTTCAGGAGCCAGACAGGCATGACGCCTCGTTCATATCTTCAAATGCAAACCCATACTCCTATCAATCAAGAAATAGCCGGCTTATTAAAAGAATCTGAAGAACTTTATAAACTCAATTAAAAAAGGGAAGCTCATGGCGCATAAGAAAAAAAATGCATACAAAGATCAAATAAAAAAACAAGCGGCTGAACGCGAGATACTTATGCAGGAATATAAAAAAAAGCATAAACGTATTCCGCGAAGTTTAAAAGAAGACAGAAAACACCAACGTAATGAAGAAAATCAAAATTACTGCACCTGTTATCCAAAAGATAGGCTGTAATTATTTTTTACCGTGGCATTTTTTATATTTCTTACCAGAACCGCATGGGCAGTCATCATTTCTTCCCACTTTGTCTTGGCTACGTTTTGCACCACTTTCATCATCAGTTGATGCAGAACTACCTGTCATATGCAATTGTTCAAGTTCATGCTCACGCTTAAGCTCAAGTGCCTGTGTATCAAACTTTTCAAGATTGATATGGAAAATATGATGAACAATTTCAAGTCTGACATGGCGCATCATATCTTCAAACATGGCAAATGCTTCTCGTTTGTATTCGATGAGAGGATTTTTTTGCCCCCAACCACGTAAGCCGATACCCTCTTTTAAATGATCCAAATTGAGCATGTGCTGCTTCCAAGCCTGATCAATCGATTCTAACATGACCCATTTTTGAGCTTCACGCAGCATTTTTGAAGGATTATCATTACGAGTATTAGTAGAGCTATGGGCATTAATATATAAATCGTATCGTTTAAGAAGATAGTTTAAAATATCTGAGCGTAATGTTTCGCTATTTTTGCTTGAAAAATTTTGACGTTTCAATTCTTCCAAAGGTACATCAATCATATGACTGATTGATGTGAGAATGCTCTCTGTTGCTTCAGGAGTAATTTCTCGTGCCTGAACATGATGAGCAACAATATCAGTAACTGTATCACTGATTAAATCACGTACCAAATCATCGCTACTTTCTTGGCCTTCAAGAATAATTCTACGGTATTGATACATGACAATACGTTGCTGATTTAATACATCATCGTATTCCAAGAGATGCTTTCTGACTTCAAAGTTTCTCTTTTCAACCTTCTCTTGAGAATTTTCGATGCTCTTAGAAATAAATCGATGTTCAATCGTTTCATCTTCGGTCATGCCAAAGCGTTCCATATTCTTCTTAATACTTTCACCGCCAAAGATTCTAATAAGATCATCTTCAAGTGAAAGGTAAAAGCGGGATTCACCCGGATCACCCTGACGTCCAGAGCGACCGCGCAGCTGATTATCAATACGTCTACTTTCATGCCGTTCAGTACCAAGAATATATAAGCCACCAGCTTGAACAGATTCTGGCGTTAATTTAATATCAGTCCCACGGCCGGCCATGTTGGTTGCGATAGTAACATGTTTAATTTCACCAGCATGAGCAATAATTTCTGCTTCTCGCGCATGCTGTTTGGCATTTAATACTTCATGCGGCACACCATTTGCTTTGAGAATGTTGCTTAAAAGTTCCGATGTTTCAATAGCAATAGTACCAATAAGAACCGGTTGTCCTTTTTCATACCGTTCTTTAACATCTTTACTGATCGCTTTATATTTTGCATTTTTAGTTAAAAAGATAAGATCGGGTTTGTCTTCCCGAATCATCGGCTTATTAGTTGGGATGCTGACAACATCAAGTTTATAAATACGATGGAATTCTTCAGCTTCCGTTGCAGCAGTACCGGTCATACCCGCTAATTTTTTATATAATCTAAAATAATTTTGTAACGTAATAGCGGCAAGCGTTTGGCTTTCACGTTCAACCGTCACACGCTCTTTTGCTTCAAGCGCTTGATGGAGTCCATCGCTATATCTACGGCCGACAAGAATACGGCCGGTAAATTCATCAACAATTAATACTTCATCATCTTTTACCACATAATCAACATCACGCTTAAATAAGGTATGTGCGCGTAATGCCTGGTTAATGTGATGCAATAATTTAATATTTTCAAGTGCATATAAATTTTTTACGCCATATGCAGCTTCAACTTTATCAGTTCCCGCTTCAGTAAGTTGTACCGAACGTTCTTTTTCATCAACTTCATAATCGATAGTTTGTTCTAAGCGCTGTGCAATCGTATTTGCCTGAGCATATAGAATGCTTCCTTCATCAGAGCTGCCGGAAATAATCAGTGGCGTTCGCGCTTCATCGATAAGAATAGAGTCAACTTCATCAACAATGGCATAATTTAAATCTTTTTGAACATAATCTTCAAGCCGGAATTTCATGTTATCCCGCAGATAATCGAACCCGAGCTCATTATTAGTCGCATATAAAATATCGCATTCATAAGCACGTTTACGTTCGATATCGTTCATATTATTTTGAATAACGCCAACGGTGAGCCCTAAGTGCTGAAAAATTGGCCCCATCCATGCAGCATCACGGCGAGCTAAATAATCATTTACGGTAACTAAATGGGCTGCTTTGCCGGTCAATGCATTAAGATAGAGTGGCAATGTTGCAGTGAGCGTTTTCCCTTCACCCGTTTTCATTTCAGAAATTTTACCTTGGTGCAATATAATACCACCAACAAGTTGAACATCATAATGGCGTTGGCCAAGCTTGCGTCGAGAAGTTTCTCGTACAACAGCAAATGCTTCTGGCAAGATATCATCAACAGTTTTGCCTTGAGCTAACTGTTCCTTGAGCTCAATAGTTTTATGGCTCAATTGTTCATCAGTTAAATCAACCATACTCTGTTCTAGAGCGTTAATTTCTTTTACTAATGGTTGTACTTTTTTTAATTGGCGCGCATTGGCTGTTCCAAAGATCTTGGCTAGTAACTGGGCGATCATCCAATATCCTTATCTGATGAAGCAAAAGTGATAAATTTTAATAAACATATAAATATCGCTCAGTATAACACAATAATAATCCGGCGTCATTTTTTATATAAGAACTGCAATAGTCATCTGCCGCTTGGCAAAAGCACCGTCTCGGCGGTAGGAGCATAACTGGGGCGAGCAGATGGTGCACAGATTGTATGTATAATTTATGTGTTCTTTTTTTATTCCAAGCTCTTGTAATTGTAATTGGTTTAATAAAGGGACATCGCAGTATAATTTTTTTTCGTGTGCGCTGATTACATGTGTGGCATGTTGTGAACTATGAGTAAGCTTTTCAACAAAATCTTTTTGAACTTCATAGCAACAGGGTTTGGCGGAAGGGCCAAAAAAAATTTCAAGATCTTCTGGCTGTGTAGTATGCTGTGCTTGCATTGCTCTAAATGTTTTTTTTGCGATTTCTTGTATTGTTCCGAGCCACCCTGCATGTGCGATTGCAAGAGCATGATGTATTGTGTCATAAAAAATAATGGGCAAACAGTCTGCTGTATTAACACCAATTCCGCACCGTGGCACATTTGTTATCAAAAAATCCCCTTCGAGTGAATAGGGCTCAAGCATTGCATTGCTTGAAATATAATATCCGACATCACTATGTGTTTGCTTGAGCACAACTAAGTGCTTAAGATGTAACTGCTGCTGAGCTTTAATAAATTGCGCTTGTTGTAACAGTTCTACACTATTTTTGATGTCATAAAATTCCTGCGGCGCAAATGCTTCCTGCTGCGTGCCAAACGAGATAATAAAGCGCGAGCTATTGTGCAAAAGCATCTTTTTTCTTTTTCTTTTCTTTCAATAAATCTTTCCAAAATGAAAGTTTTATTTTTGTGTTGCCAATTACTAGCGAATTGCCACTAGGTTTAAAAAAAATAGATCGTATGGAATATATATTATGCATGGCGTTAATTATTATGCTCAACTGTTTTTTCTCCCACTGTAATAAATATATTATTGTGTAACCCCGATCGACAGTGCTTGCGATTGCAAGAAATTTACTATTCGGGGAGAAGGCTAAGCGCTCAATACGGTGTGGAACTAATTTTTCTAGATAAGTCATTTTATGCGGATCATTATAATCCCAAATACCAAGTACATCTGGATTTTCAATAGTTGAAGCAATATAAGTTTGAGCATGAGTTATTATGAGAGGGCAAGAGCAAAGGTGTTTATCAATTTTTAGGACATGACATGCTGTTTGGTCTTTTACATTATAAAGCTCGAATTCTGAGTTTCCATTGTAACATAATAAAGATTTCTCATCCCATTGGGCTGTATGATAATGATAATAATTAAAGTTTTTCAGCTCCTCTAGTGTTAACTTTTCTTTTTCAAGGTCAATTATGTGGGCATTAAATAGATTCTGTATGATTATCTGATTGTTATTGAGAAAAAAGAGAGGGCATTCGGCATTAGGGTTTTGATTCTTATAATCCAGCTCATGTATCTTATCATTTATCGAGAGAGAAATCGTCTCCGAATCTTGTATTACCCATGATGTTTGATCTGGTGAAATTGCCCCTTTCAATAATGAACCAAAAAGGTGTGCCGTCCCTTCTTGGGGATCTGTTATATATGCTGAACAATCAGCTGCGACTGCAATAACCTGATCTTTTGATAATAACTTTTTACTATATGAACAGGGAACATCAAATTTTTCACGGATGTCGCGTGGTAATTTTTGTAAGTCTTTTTTTATAATTTCCAAATTGCTTTTTTGTTCATCAATTGAGCCATCTTTTTTGAGAACAATATTTTTTCGCCATTGTTTATCAAGAACAGCGCAGCATTGCTCAACAAGTGTTGCAGGCTGATGCATGCAGTGCATATATAATGGGATAAGTAATATCAAAAGAAAATATTTATTGCTGGGCATTTTTTTTCTTTTTCTTCTTTTTAAATAAATCTTTAAAGCGAAACAATTTGATTTTCATACCTTGATCAACATCACCATTTATAACAAAAGATTTTCCATTAGGCTTCCAAGAAATAAAAGGGACATACTTGGTGTAATAGTTGGTCATGTTGTAATCATAATGGCCTATTATTTCTTTTTTTTGAACATTGCACAAGTATATTTTGTTACCAGGATGTTGTGTAGCATATGCCAAGTAATTTCCGCAGGGGGAAAAAGCTAATACTCGAGCTTGTTCTTTATTTGGTACATCTAACTGGATAACTTTATTCGGGTCATTAATATTCCAAATTCCTATTTTTCCACTTTTTTTGCTTAAACGGGCGGCAATTAATTCTTGCCTATGTGAAGTTATAGAAGATTGTCTTGCTAAACGGTCTTGCTGAACTGGTATGGATTTATTTATTTTTTTGGAATCGATATTAAAAATTTTAATGGCATGATATTCGGAACACATTAAATTATTTTCATCCCACTTTTCAACATCAATATAATGATAAGCAAAATTTTGAATGGCTTGTGTTATAGCTTGGTCAATAGAAGCTTCGTATGCTTTAAAACCTTCATGAATAATAAATCGTTTTTCATTGAGAAAATATAACTTACCGATATGTGCAATGCCCAGGTGTGTAGACTGTAATGAATCTTTCACTGTTGAGTGAATAAAATTTTCATCATAACCCCACACCATAGAAATATTTTCGTTTGGAGAAAATGTTCCATTAAAAAATTTATCAGGGTTAATAAGTAGAGATGAACTTTTTTCCAAATTTTTATTTTTATAAAAATTTATTCTATTTTCGGGCGTTTGAATAATATATGTTGAATGATCAGGAGAAATGCCTAGAAGAGTTCCTTCAAAAGAGGCGATGCTATATGCATAATATTTATCAAATTTTCTAATAATATCTAGTGGAAATTTCTGCAAATCTTTTTTGGCTTTTTCTGGATCATTATCCCATTTTTTATATAAAGTATCTTTGCAGAGCTCGATAAGTGTTGCAGGTTGGTACATACAAAAACTTGAAAAAGAAAGCAGGTTTAAACAGAAAATTATTTTTATGTTCATGATTCTAGATTGTTGTAGTAAAAAGTAATTTTCTGTTAATTATAAATGTATTTATAATTTATAAAACAAAAAAGGGCTTACATAAGCCCTTTTTTAAATAAAATTGAACAACTATTTAGTTATCTTTTTGCTGTGCCTGTTTTTCTTTTGATGAGTCTTTCCAACATGAGAATTTTATTTTCATTGCCGTTGATTTTTCAAAACCATTTATCATTAAGGATGTCCCCTTGTGATCAAAAAAAATATATTTTATTACATAATCACTACTACGATTGCAATCAATTATGGCATTTAACTGGTTTTCTTGCCATCTCAATAAATATATTTTCCAAGGTACAGATGATGCAGCTATTAAAAGCTTGCCATCTGGGGAGAAAGTTAAATCAGCGATACTACTCTTTTTAACTAATTGTTCAAGATATATAACATTTTCAGGATTATTATAATTCCAGATACCAATTTTACTTGTATTATCATTTGCGGCAATATAAGTTTGAGCATGAACTGCTAATCGATCTGGAATATCTTTAAATTTAGACCAGTCGATATTTAATGCGCAGCTTGTTTTACCACTTTTTACATCATAAAACTCTAATCGTTCTTTGTAAACATCATAATAAAGTAAAGATTGTTCATCCCATTTTATTATATCGCGATAAGCAAAGTTTGGTAGATCTTCCATGGTTAATGTTTCTGTGTTAAGAATGTAATTTTTAAGAAAAGAATGAAAAATTACATTCTTATTATCGAGAAAAAATATGCGATCTCTATCTGTTCTTGGCAGTTTAATTGTTGATTTTTCATTTTTATCGATAAGATGCAATATGCCTTCATTAGATTCTGTTATATATTTTGAGCAATCAGGCGCAAATGCGACCTTCTTATTTGTTGGTACTAATTTTATGCTATAAGAGGGGACATCAGTTTCCATGCCAAAGCTTGAAAAACAAAGCATGCTCAAGCAGAAAATAGTTTTAAGATTCATAGTAACTCTTTCCAGGGTAGCTATGTTAAATGTACTTGCGTGCCAATTATAATATAATTTATACAAAACAAAAAGGGCTCGCCCGAGCCCTTGTGATAAAAATTAAAATAAAATATTAATTATTCTTCTGCTGTGCCTGTTTTTCTTGAACCATGCGGCGTAATATTGTTGGCACTTCTATATCAGCTTCTGCTTCGGCTGAAGATGCTTCTTGAGGAGCAACAACTACACTTGGTTGTTTTTCTTGAGCAGATTTTATAACAATTTCTGGTTTAGTTTCATGCACCGGTGCTGTTGGTTTTGGTTTTTCCAGCACACGTTCAAAACCGGTTGCAATAATGGTGATAGAAATATCCTGCTCTGATTCATCAAATACTAAGCCCATAATAATATTTGCATCCGGATGTGCTTTTGATTGCAATTCAGATGCCGCTTTTTCTACATCATCAAGACTTAAATTATTGCTGCCAGTGATATTAAGTAAAATTCCCTGTGCGCCTTGAATACTGTGTTCTCCCAGGAGTGGCGAAGATAATGCTTGATTGACCGCATTAAGCGCGCGATTTTCCCCTTGCGCTCTACCACTACACATAATTGCAAATCCTTTGTCTTTAAGGATTGCTTTTACATCGGCAAAATCAACATTAATATGTCCTGGATTGGTAATAATATCATAAATACTCTTAATGCACTGTGTTATCACGCTATTGACCATACCAAATGCATTAACGAGTGAAACTTTCTTTTGGTTTCCGTCAAGCAATTTTTGGTTTGGTATTACAATAAGAGTATCAACATTTTTTTGCAATGCTTGTACTGCCTGTTCTGCTACTTTTGCCCGGCGTGAGCCTTCAAAACTAAATGGCAATGTTACAATTGCGATAGTTAAAATAGACCGTTCTTTTAACGCTTGCGCAATGACCGGTAATGCGCCGGAACCAGTGCCACCACCAAGACCACCAACTAAGAACACAATATCAGCGCCTTCCAGTTCTTTGTAAATTGTATCAAGATCTTCTTCCGCAGCGCGCTTGCCAAGATCAGGGTTTGAGCCTGCACCTAATCCTTTTGTTACCTTTAAACCTAATTGGATGTTGATTGGTGCTTTTGATGTTTGTAAGGCTTGAGCATCAGTATTTGCTGCAATAAAATCTATTTTTTCTAATTTTTGGTTGATCATGCTATTGATGGTATTTCCCCCCGCGCCACCAACACCAACAACTTTAATACGTGTTGTAGCATTGATTGCAGGTACAATACTATCTTTATCGAAATCTATCATATGCTCTCCTTAAATATATTTCCCCCAGAAATTCCCCTTAACATTAGCATGTTGCTTATGCGCAGTGCAATTAAATTGTGTTATGTTCAAAAATATTATCAATAATTGAAATATATAATTTTGTAACTTTAATTGTCAAAAGTAACGTGAATATGTATAATTCAAATAAATTTTTTTCAAGTTTTTTCTTTAGGGTTCTATGAAAAAATATCTTGTATTTATTTTTATCTTTATCTTCTCTATGCATGCTATGGAAGATCTGCAAGAATTTCGCCAAACAAATTTTGCAACATGTTGTTTAGCAGCTTTGCAGACAGGACTCATAAAACCTACAACACCTCAACATGTACCACACTGGCCATCGAGCATTGCATATAAATGCCGAACTATAAAAAGTTTGGCTGATGGACCTTACAAAGGTCAAGAAGCAAAAATAATTAGCTCTTTATGGTCCATGCATGGTATAGATACCGTCGAAAATACTCATTATGTCTTTGGCACAAAGCTACCGTGCTTATGGCGTTTTTTTTTCGAAACTGATACTGTAGATGCCGCTTCTTGGAGCCCTTTATATTATGGAAAGATTATGAATAAAGAAAAATATATTCTTGATGATGATGAAAATATTATATATCACACAAAACCTGATATTGGTGGTGGATGTATTATTTCTGAATCTTGGCTATCCAATGAAGATCGGAAAAACCTCGTAAATTTTCATCGTTGGGAACTTGGCGTATTATTTAATACAAAAACGCTTGAAAATCAATCAGCTCTTCAACAAAAAATTAAAAATGAATTACAGAGATCATACCTACGGCATGAAAATCCCTTCCTTATGGCGGTAGCTTTGATGGAATTTAAAAGAGATTCAACTACTCAATCAGATAATAATATTTTTTATCATAAAATAATTGGCTTTATCTTTAATGAAACTTTTGGTCAATTAGATCATAAAAATGCTCTTATGTGCTTTGTAAATGTACGGAAAGCCTGTAAATTATTTAATAAGAGTATGGAAGATTCTGTACTGCTCACTTATTTTAAAAACTGTCAGAATGGGAATATAAAAAAACTTCTTGATAAATATATAGATAAAGGCAATATTCATATGGTTAAAATTTTATTAGAAGCCCAATAAATATCTTTAAAAGAAATCAAACACCCAGGATTTCATGCGCCAGAGGATTCTGTTAACCAGCGGACCGGAAAGTTCATGAATCGATTGTTTTCTATCTTTTTTAAGTGCATGAATTAACAAACCATAGGCTGTTGCATACATAGGATTATTAAGTGACTCTTTAAATGCGACAGTTATTTTTGGTTTACCAATACGCACGGGTACAGAAAGGATCGATTGTGAAAGATCAACCAATCCTGCAAGCAGTGCACCGCCACCGGTGAGAACTAAGCCGCTTGTCATTGATGAAGCAAGATTATATTCCTGCATTTCCTGATACACAGCGTACAAAAGTTCCTGCGCGCGATACTGCAAAATAGTATGAATATCTTCAATAAAAATATGATGTTTTTCTTCGTTATTGAGTGATTCTATTTCAATATGTGTCTGTGTAAGAGATTCATGATGTTGAAGGCCGTATAATTCTTTAATTCTTTCCGCTTCTTTTAAAGGAGTTTTTAAACAATGAGCAATATCACTAGTAAAAAGATTTCCTGCAATAGGAAAAATTTTAGTATGGCGAATAGTTCCTTGATGATACACTGCAAAATCTGCCGTACCGCCGCCGATATCTAAAATTCCTACACCAAGATGTAATTCATCAGATGTTAAAATTGCATGAGCTGAAGCTAATGGCTCTAAAACGATATCACGAACTTTAATGCCTGCCATTTCTGAACAGCGAATAAGATTTTGAACTGATGCGATATTTCCTGTAATAATATGCACCTGCGTTTCAAGGCGTACGCCATGCATATCTAATGGGTCTTGGACATGATGATGCCCATCAATAACATAAAATTGTGGCAAAACGTGTAAAATTTGTTGGCCTTCTGCAATTGGTATACTTTGCGCTGCTTGTACCACTTGCACCATATCATACTGTTTAACAGAGCCATGTTTAATAGGCACCATGCCCCGAGAATTAATCGATTGAATATGACTTCCTGAAATACCAATGTATGCCGATTCGATCGTATGCCCGCACATCAACTCTGCTTCACGAACAGCACTTTTAATAGAAGCTACCGCTTCTGATATATCAATGACCACGCCACGCGCGAGCCCATGTGATGGTGCTTTGCCAATGCCAATAATTTCAAGAATGTCTTGATGAGCTACAGCAACCAGTGCACAAATTTTTGTAGTACCAATATCAAGTGCTACATATAAATTGTCTGAAGAAAAATTTTTCATACGCCCCCCTTAATAACCCGTGAAAGAATGTTATAATTTTTAAAACGGATATCTAATTTCCATAATTTTTTTTTATCTTCTATAAACTGATAAAAGTAATTCAAGAGTGCATTAAGTGGGACATCAAATTTCGTCATATGCCCAGTTACTACCATCATAGTTGGATATGCGTGGGGTTTAATAATAATTTCCATTTTATTATTCCATACAACATCGTAATCTAATAAAAATCCTGCGGGTAAACTGTGCATAAAATTTTTTATATCAGCAAAAAAAGCATCATCATACTCTCTTTTTTCTGTAACGTGTACTGTTGGGACATGTTCCATATATGCATTATCATAAAGATTCTCATGTATAACATGACCATCATGCGTCATAATAACCGTTGAAGATGGCAAAAATATACGCAACCATGGTGGTGATGCATGTAATGCTATGTACACAATTCCTGTTGGTTTATACCGATACGTTAATGACGTTATTGAAGGGATCTGTGTAGTAAGATTATGAAAAATAGTTTTTGTATGTTCAGTTGCAAGTATGTGCGGCGTAATAGTTTTAGAAAGTATCGCTTGTGCCTGCGCAGATAAAAAAGAATCATAATGCATAACGGGCGCAGCTTTTTCTTTGTACGTGAAAAAAAAATACGCTTGTGCGCATATGCTACTGATAATACATGTAATAAGTATGTACCAACGGTACCGAATAATAACCACCCTATTGCCCCCTAACACCTTATTAACGAGCATACCCCTGTTATGTTCATAACGTTTTTAGAAGGACGGTGTCAATAGATTTGCCCAATAGTATTTAAATTTTCTTAATCGAATGGGCTACTAAAAATAATAAAATTCCTGCGGCTACCGAGGCGTTATAAGAAATATCAGGTGTGCGTTGTGGAAGAGTAATCTGTTCGCCAGATTTGAGAATTTCTGATGAGATTCCTGTGGCTTCATTACCAATCACAATACATAATGGTGATGAATATCCTACATGAGTCGCATCGTGACCACCAAGTGTTGCAAGGTAAATGATATATCCTGCTTTTTTAAGTTCATTAACGGCTGCCGAGGCAGAAGGAGCTTCATAGAGTTCAAGATGTTCAACGAGCCCAGCAGATGCTTTGTATGTTGATGCATTGAGTGGTGCGCTATTTTTTTTGCACACAATAACGCCGTCAATTCCTGTGCAATAGGCAGAACGTAGAATAGCTCCAAGATTACGAGTATCTTGCACTCCATCAATCATAATAAGAAAAGGTTGTTTTGCTGCATCAAAAAACTTTTTTCGAATGGGAAGTGGTGCGGCAAAAGCGACAACACTTTGATGATCGGTAGTTCCTGCCATACGGTGTAATGATTCCCGTGGAACGTAATGCACAAGAACATTGGAGGGAAGTAAGCGTTCAATAAGAGACCATGATTTTGGTACCGGTTTTGTAGTATAAATGGCATATAATGTTCGTTTTTTTGCCTTTAAAAGTTCAATAAGAGGGTGAATGCCAAAAACAATTTCCTGAGGGACTACTTTTTTATTCATGCAATTTATCTTGTTAAAAGAAAGAGAGACGGGTACTCTAATGTACTATACCGCATTTTTGTGAATTTTAATAATTTTCTCAATGAATCATAAAAATATAAAATTTATTGTCTTTATTGTTTCTATTCTCAGTTTTTATGCCATTTCTCGGTCATTAGAACTTTTAAGGCCCATATCATGGATAGATTCTGGTGCTTATGCTCGAACTGAGCTTATTAATGCGCATCACGCAATAAAAAAAGCATTATTTTCACCTGATGATAATATCAAGCGCATTTTGATAGGTCTTATCGCTGAAGAACAAGAATCGATCAAAATGGCCGCATTTTCTTTAACCGATATCGATATTGCACATGAACTTGCGGCAGCATATGCCCGTGGAATTATGATAGAAATTGTCGTTGATGGCAAGCAAGCTGATACCGATTATAGTAAAGTTTTTTCTCTTGCAAAATGTCATATTCCCATTTTTGTGTATCCGAAAGATGCAGAAAAACGATGGGATGAAGATGGAAGACAATGGTACTCACTCATGCACAATAAATTTATTATTTTCGGAAAATCTCTCACAGGCAAAAAACTTCTCTGGACTGGCTCATTCAATTTTACACGCTCAGCTTCTTTTTATAATCAAGAAAACGTGATTGTAGAAGATGACCAAGATCTTGCGGATAGATTTGAAGCCCATTTTGAACTTCTCAAAACTCGCTGCAAAAAACATACACGATACGGCTGCCAGGCATAACCCCCTTCGAGAGTGCGAGGAGGGCCTGCCCTACGAAGCCTTGGCGAAGTAGGGCTTCATTACTACGATTCCTTCTTAGCATGCATAAGGCTATGTCTTTTTTTTAAAAAATCAACTTTTATAACTCAGTGTATATTATTGCTATCTGAATTAAAAATAGTATACAGTTATTATATGATAGGCGCTTTATAATTGGGGATAGTATGATTAAGCATATATGCAGCATAATTTTAATAATATTTATGTGCACATATAGTATAACTGTGGTTGGAATGGCTCAGCCAGCAGGACAGCCTGTACAGAAAAATACTTTAGATTTTCCCGACGTAATAATTAAATTGCAAGATTTTCTTGCAACATATGTCATAGCGGCAGCATCTGCTGATCAAATTGCTCAACAAGCACTTGAAGATATGCCATATCGAATTTTTAGTTTAAATAAGGCTCAGATTGGTGAATTATTAAGCGGAACTTTTGCGCAAGGTTCTATTGATAAAGTAAGAGCTCACCAAGCAGAAGTGAATGCTTATTTAGCAAAATTAAGCACAAATATTAAAAATTTGCCAACAGTTATTCAGTCGATAAGTTTCTATACTAATGCATTAAAGAATGATGTTCCAGCAAATTTTATAACGGCAGTTGATAATGCACAAAGATTTGTTATAAATAATCAAAAATTTGTGTCAGACTTTTCGGTAAAATTAGATAAAATAATTCAGGATCTTATAGTGGCACTTAATTCAAAAATTAAAGCTAATATCAGTAATGATGCTGTTAATCTTCTCCATCAACTTGGGGATGTGTATAAACAAAATAAAGATGAAGTTGTATCATTTATACAAGATTTACAGCGGGAATATAAGCCACAATTAAGTGAGTTGACAACGCTGATACAACAATTTAAAGCTGTGGATTATACAAAAAACTTTAATATGGACATGATAAAGAAAGACATAGCGACGTTAGCAAAATTATTTTCTTAAATTTTTTACAAACTCTTTAATATCGTTTGGCAATTCGCAGACAAAAGAAAATTCCTGTTCATTATAAGTAAATGCAATTTCTGATGCATGCAAAGCTTGGCGGTTAATGAGACTTGAAGCAGTTCCATACACGGTATCACCCATAATTGGGTGGCCAATGCCTGCCATATGTACGCGTAACTGGTGTGTTCGCCCAGTGATAGGGCGCAGTTCGGTAAGAGCGGCATCTTTAAAATACTCTTTAACCATATAATACGTAGCAGCAACACGGCCGGAACCATATTTATGGGTCATTTTTTGCGGCTGGGTGCGGTCGCGCTCTATCTTAAAGTCTACATACCCTTCAGGTTCTGGAGCACCGGATACTACAGCGAGATATTTTTTATGAATCTTACGGTCTTTAAAGAGGGCAGTAAAATACATATATGCTTCTTGAGTCTTGGCAACAAGTAAAATACCTGAAGTGTCTTTATCAAGCCTATGAACAATACCTGGACGTTCTGGGGCGCCAACAGCATGAATAGCTGAGTACATAATTTTTAGCCAATCTACAACAGTAGGCATCACCTGTTTATGGGAAGTCGGGTGTACAAGAACACCAGCAGGCTTATTAAGAACGGCAAAATCGCTATTTTCGAAGATAATTGAAATACCAAGCTGAGAGATATCCCCGCTCTGTATAGCGGGTGTGGGAAGCGCAATTGTACACATATCCCCTTCTTTTAAGATATAGCTTGGCTTACTTAATGTGCCATTAATAAGAATAGAACCCTCATCGATAAGATTTTTAAAAAAATTTCTCGATTGGCCAAACTGTGTACATAAGAATTTATCAAGCCGGTTACCAGCCTGGGATTTCTGAATTATAAGGTCATTCATGGCTTCTTTGGATTAAATTGAATATGAGAAAATATCTATAATTTTATAATAAACAAACTGAAATTAAAGTCAAATGGACAATAGTGACTGCATCGTTTATTCTAGGGGATATTATTATCATACCTGTGAGGAAGAGATGTCGCTCCATAGAATTTTTGAACAAATCCGTCTTAATATCGATGTTCTTCTTGATGAAAAATCTGAAGTGGGAAAAACCCTGTGGCATGAATTGATTAAAATGCACCCTGCCGATATTGCCCAGCTTCTTTCTTATGTAGGGCGAGAGGATGCAAAAAATATCTTTTTACATCTCAAGCAACATCTTCAAAAGGCAGTATTTGTGGAACTTTCTAATCGAATGAAAGTTTTCTGTTTATCTTTTGTTGATGATCATGCGCGAAGCTCGCTTTTAAGTAGCCTTCCTATGGATGAGTTGACCGACTTTTTTGATGAACTTTCTGATGAAGAATTAAAAGAATATCTCAAGCTTCTCCACAAAAATGATCGAGAACAAGTTCTTTCATTATTGAAATTTAATCCGGAATCTGCTGGCGGTATTATGAACACCAATGTCTTGACCCTCATGCAAGATTTTACTGTTGAAAAAAGCGTACAAATTCTTCAACGACTTCAACCTGATCGAGATTTGCATCAGCAAATTTATGTAACTAATCAAGAGAATCAGCTCGTAGGTCATATTCAGTTAGAAGATTTAGTCTTGAAAAACGGCAAAGAGCGCTTAGCATCTATTTTAAGACCCAATAGTTTAATTGTGGATGTTGATCAAGATAGAGAAGAAATTGCCCAACAAATGGTGCACTATAATTTAATGACAGCACCGGTTGTTAGCCATGATGGTATTTTTTTAGGTGTTATTTCCAGTGATACTCTTGTTGAAGTTATCGAACAAGAGGCGAGTGAAGATATTTACCGAATTTCTGCATTAACTCCTATTAAAAATACCTACTTTGAAACATCTTTTTTTAAACTTTTTTACCAGCGAGTTTCAATATTAATGATCTTGCTTGTACTGCAATCGTTTTCAAGTATCATTTTGCAACGCTATCAAGCAACACTATGCGGTTTTCTTATGTTTTATATTACCATGCTGATCAGTACCGGAGGTAACACCAGTAGCCAAACGTCTGCGCTTGCAATTCAAGGCATGGCAACGGGGGAAATTAATGAGACTAATCGTTGGCGTTTTGTGGCAAGAGAATTTGGCATGTCTCTTGTTATCGCATTAGTATTAGGCATTTTCTCATGTTTTAGAATTTATTTTACGCACGGTAATCTCTTAGAAAGCGTAGCAGTAAGTGTTTCTCTTGCCGTCATTGTTATGGTTTCCGTAATTCTTGGGAGCCTCATGCCTCTTATACTCAAAAAACTTAATCTGGATCCCGCTCACTCAGCAGGACCACTCTTGGCAACGCTCATGGATATTATCGGTTTATTAATTTATTGTGGGATTAGTTATTATATTTTCCTGTAACTGCGCTATTTCCTTGACAAGAATCAAAAAGATAGCCATCTTTGATGCATATTTTTTGAGGGTGATCTCTATTATTAAAGGTTTTGTGTATGTTTAAAAAATTAATAGTATTCATGACAATAAATGCTGCTCTTGGCTTGTCTGCCATGGAAATTGATAATCAAGTTATTTCTTTTAAAATTCCAGAAATTCCTCATAGTACGGATAATATCGATTTTGTTAAAATGTGGGGGCGACTTAATTGTGAAATTAACCGAAAACAAAAGAATACGAAAAATATCATACTCCTTGTAGATCAATTGAAAGTGCTTACTTCTGTAGATAAACCGTTTTTAACGGAAAGCCAAAAACAAGATTGGAAGCAAATTTTTAATGCCATGGGCGGTAGCTCTTGTGGTTCTTTTGCTTCGTTGTTTAATGAAGAAAATTCTGAATATATTGAACAATTTTTTAATGAACTAGATGACTATGCGTATCCTCTTAATGCGCATCGAATAAGACTACAAACAATTAAGTGGGCAAAAGAAAAAGTACGTACCTCAGGCTGGGAGCTAATATGGCCAGATATACTAGAAATAAAAAAAGATAGCGCAGATGTTGTTAGAACATTTACACCGGATGAAATCAGAGAAACACGCTTAGCTGTTCTTAAGAAAAAAAGAAATAAAGCTTTAGGAAAATTAGAGATGGCTAAGCTGACAGCTCCTGAAAAATTGCCAACATTGTTTACGAAAAATATTAATGATTTATGGTGTAGTTTTAATAATAAAACTATAGCTCATGTATGTGAAAAAGTTGATTTAGATGGATTAAAAACCGTATTTATGTACTTAAACGTATCTATGGGGCTCGATTTTGAATGGTTTAATGGTGAACAACGAGAAGCTCTTGAACAGATGCTCTTTATGGCTGATAAAGAAATTTGGGAAAAAGAAGTTGACTCTAAAATGTATTATAGGTGGTATGTGGCCGTAATCAATCAACTAGAAAAGCATATACAAAATAATGGGGGACAGGATCTTTCTTGGCTTAAAAGAGTTTTACCAAAAGAGATTCCTGCTGTAATCGAATCATGCCCTTCAGTCGAAAATCTAAAAAACGCACGACTTGCAGCTCTTGCAGTGTTCAAAAAAGAAGCTTTAGAACACTTCAATGATTATAAAAAACGCCCTCGTTACAAAAATCGTGCTCAAAAAACAGGCAATGATGATTGTGCAATAATTTAATTTGAGTCTATGAGTAAAAATTTTATTAAAAGCTCAAAGCTCAAAAATATTAGAAAACATCCTGGATTTTTCAAATTACCATTTAAATCAGGCTTTTTTCTTGACAAGAAGCGAAGAGAACACTATCTTTAAATAATATTTTTTACGAGCCGCTAGCTCAGGTGGTAGAGCAACAGCCTTTTAAGCTGTGGGTCGTTGGTTCGAATCCAACGCGGCTCACCAGTCTACGCTCCTTTCGGAGCTACGCCTGGCAAGCCAGTCAATTTTTTCTACGTCCCTATCGTCTAGCCTGGTCTAGGACATCGCCCTTTCACGGCGGAAACAGGGGTTCGAATCCCCTTAGGGACGCCAAACTTGACTATCGGCGTGCTTTAATATCAAATCAAATGGCTTTTGTGCCTCATAGAGCACATTTTCACCCTCGATTCTGAGGTTCGAAAGTACAAGCTTGATCAACTGTCGTCTTTCCTCAACTTCAGAACTTATAAACAAATCATAAGCTTTATTGCTTAGATCCAAAAGATATCTAGCAGTTATATAATAATGATCTTCTGCTTCTTGTAGCTGTGATAAGCGGATGTTGATATCATTCATCTGATCACGAAAAGTTAAATAGAATCTATCATAATGTTCGTCAGTTATACGACCTTTTAATTTATCGAGATAGAGCTTGTCCATCATTGTAGTCAGTTCTTTTTGCTTTTTGGTAAGTTCATCAAAATGTTTATTGTGAAATTCTATTTTATTTTGATGCACTTCATTGAGCGTGCTAACTATCAACTGCATAATATCATTAGGAAACTGTAACTTCTTGAAGACTTGTCCTAACTGCTCAGTAATTTCTTCTTCTCGCAACCATTTTGCACCATGCTTACCGTTATACTGTGTGCAATGGTAGTAGATATGTCCCTTGTGCTTTTCTGGCGTTATGGCCAAACCACAATCTCCGCAACGTAATAAACCACGGTAAATATATGGTAACCCAGCGTATTTAAATCTTTTTTTGTTAAAGCCGCTTTTAATTTCTTGAACTTGATCAAAAAGAGCTTTAGTGATTAGAGGTGGGTACTTATGATGATACATCTTGCCCTTAACCACCATCATTCCATAATAAAAATGATTATTAAAAACTTTATCTAGATAACTTTTTGACCAATCAATCCCGTATTCATCTTTAAGCTTCTTGCAAAGCAGTTTCAGTGAATAAGCGCCAGTAGCATACAATTCAAAAGCTTTTATGATGATATATGACAAATGTTCATCAACAATAATATCTTTCTTCTCATTTGGAAGTGTAATATTTTTGTAACCAAAAGGAGCTTTGCTGGTCCATTCACCATTACGTAGCTTTTGTTCATTAGCGCGCTTTACATTATCACTTATTGCATCGGAGTAATACTTTGCAAGACCAAGACTAATACTAAATTGGAATTTTTGTGCAGCAGAAATCTGACTGTTTAGAATCTGACCATCTGATATAAAGTGTAATTCAACTTCATCTTTTAAAGCTTTTTCATAAAGAGCGGAAACTCTTTTATCAAACATGTTTCTGGTAAGCCGATCCACCTTATCACAACAAACAACTACTTTTTCTTTTTGCTCAAGAACAAAATCAATAATGCTATCAAACTCATCGCGCTGATCTTTATAAGCACTCTCATCAAAGCTACAACTTTTAATAATCTCGAAATCTTTATTTTGGCAGTATTTTTCAAGACGTGCTACTTGTGCGGGTAAAGATAAACCAGCTTCTTTTTGTTCTTCAGTACTAACTCTCGCGATGATAATTGCTTTCATTGTTTTTAATATTTCTTGTATTAAAATCTATTTAGAAAATTTTCTCTTAAGCCATACCCACCAAGTTGCATTTTTATCATTACGTATTTCATCTGGTTTATAAGTCCATATCGGGTCAATATTATCTTGCCACCGATATACTATGGGTTTTAAAGTTGTAGTTTGATCCACCGGCCATTCTTCCGTTACCCAAGCTTCGCCTGTATATGAATCAATAACGATTGCTTTATCATTTCCATAACTAGATACCCGATACTTACTGCGTTCTGGGCGCAATAACATGAGTCCAAAAATAATAGCAAAAGCTAAAATCCAATTAGTGTTATTATTCATCATCATCTCTAGTTAACTTCGAGCATAAGGATTAACAAATTTATATCCATTGCTTGGCTTGAAATAACCATGCGTACTTTTTGCTTTAATTCTACCAGTTGATTTGCTAACTTTACCAAAACCATCATAAGCAGCTTTTTTCGGAAATAATTGATTGGTAAAAATGAAGCATATAATGACAAGCAATGTTATGTAATATTTCTTCATGTTTTCTTCTTTCTTTAAGAACCTAGTTCTTTTTCATATAACAAACGTATGCCTTCACATAGGAGAGAGGATCGATCTGTTTTTTTGCGATCCCTAAGGCGTTTAATGAAGATCTCGTCTAAGAGTTGTTCATCTTCTGGAGACATATACAGGGTGGTTTTTGTTTTTTTTTGCGCAGTTGTATCTTCCATGATTTACTTTCCATTATTAAACTTTTCGTATTTTATAATTATCTCTCCTTTTTAAAAGAAGTCAAGATTGCTTGGAGTCATAACTACTTGATGTTAAAATGTGATATGATACACTGGTTAATAGGGACTAATTATGTATTAAATAACCATTTCTGAATTTAGCGGGGCTTTAAATGACCAAAAAGCAAATTTTTATATCGGCAGCTGTATTTATCGGATTCTTTATTTTGCTCAAGGTGGGCTTGTTATGGAAAAATGCTAATACAATTCATATTTATACAACCGAAGAACAAAATAGAATAAATTCTGAAACTACTTCTGATTCAGTCGAATTTATTTATACCGAACAAGAGCAGCGAGATATAGCAAAGTGGAAAAACAAAACAATGGATGATCTCGTAATGGATGCTATGAATGGAGATAGAACTGCTCTTCATAACTTGGGTGAGTGTTTTTTCTTAGGATTAGATTTTCCTATAGATGTTCAAAGGGCAAATACCTTTTTTGCTAGTTCAGCTTCACTTGGATTTGCTCCAGCATTAAACCAGATATCTCAAATGTATATTAATGATGAATCTAATGCTTTCTTAGGACTTGTATATAAAAATCTAACTATTTCATTTGGTCATACTGAATTTACCCGGGTTTATCATGATTTTAGAAGTAAAATTCTTGAAAATTCAGCTAAAAATGGTCAAAGAATTCTGAATGAAATTGAAAAAATAGCGGCACAAAAAAAAGTTCTCATCTTAAAAAATCAGAAATACGTTCAAGATAAGCAAAATAATAAAGAAGCATGCTGGTTATCATTAAAAAATATCACAGATGAAGATTATCAATATGATAATGATTATTGGTTAGATGTTTACAATGATGATAATGAAAAGCTTGATTTTTCTGAAATCAAAGGGCGTGATAACATTTATCTGGACAAGCTGCATGGTATTTATTATCAAGCTATCACAGCTGACAACAAAGATTTTGACCTTGAAATTCAAGAAATTATAAAAGAGATGAAAAATGATTTATATTCTAATTTGGAAATTGAGATACTCAAAAAACAAGCAAAATCTCAAGCTAAAAAGAACTATAAATTTGTTTGCAAAATAGAAAATGATGCTAAAGAAGCGAAAAATAATATAAAAATGCTTGAACAATATGAGGATTCCATTTAAGACTCCATCAGAAAAACTCTGGACATTTCGATAAAAAGGAAAAGTAATGACTCATTGGGGATGGTACTGGAAAGTTCAGAAAAAGCACATGCCAAAAACTAGTTGTTCTGCATTGTGGTTATGCGAGATAGATTCGTTCGAAATGTTTAAGCATCAAAAACTTATTCAGATTGTTCGAGATTCAGAGAGCCGTGTTGTCTTGCAAATTCCGAGATATAACCTTAAAGCAATTCTTATGGAAAATGATAGCCTCAGTGTAGTTTATGATGGCGGTTCTTATATCATTCTTGTTGAAAAGAAATCATGTAATTATGGGGGATTCTATTATTTTTTTCATTGCCCAACATGTAACATACGCATGAGAAAACTGTATTGCGTTGAAGGTAAATATCTCTGTCGGAAATGTGCTAAGCTTGGATATTATTCCCAAAGGTTGCGTCCATCTAGACGTTCTATGTATATGAAAATAAAGATTCAGGAAAAATTAGAAAATCGTGCCGGTTCTCTTGAACAAAAGCCACCACGAATGCAAGAACATATCTTTCAGAAACTCAGAAGGCAATATGTTAAATATGATGAAAGCCATATTAAAGAATTAAATAAAGAACTTCTTTATTGGTTTGGAGTAAAAGGTGATTGTTACTTCCCTCCATCTGGTATGTTAGATGCGTATGTTGAAAAAGAAGAAATAAAATAGATTTTCATTAACAAGATGTATCATTCAAATTGAGAAGAGTCATGATATTTCCTTTCTTCGTCCATGATTAGTCCAAGGTGAGTTATCTTTAAAACATTGATTCAATCAGCTTTGTCCATGACGTCCATGTAGTCCACGTTATTTCAGAGCAAATCTGTTTACTGCCACTTGATGTGATAAGTATTTTTATTGCATCTAAGTGACATGGACATCATGGACATCGTGGACTACCATTGTTATAAAAGCATTTTCAAGATCTATTATCTTGGACCATTACTGGACGCTATTGCATTAAAGAGTTTCGTAATCATCAAAAATATGTTCTGGTTTTTCTTTAAATGCCTTACTGAAGTCTTTTCTTGCTTGTTCCAAGGATGGAAATTTATAACATCGTATGCGAGATTTACCGCCTGGCCGTATTTCTTCTACTGAAATAATTAATTTTTTTACTACTCTGCAAAATATCTCCCTTCGTAGATCATCTTCTCCGCTATTTTTACACCAAATAACATAATCTTCATAAACAGAATCCTTTGGTATGATAGCTTGCCATACTGGCGATTCATTTTCTGATGCATTACCTATCGAAAATCCGCCTTGATCGAGCGCTTCATATAAATATCTGTGTGCCGAATCTCCGCTACGCATTTTTATTGCAAAAGAGTTTGAGCTTGACGGTAATTGCCTTGGATCAAAATCAGTTAAATTCTCATGCAACAAATCAAATAAAAGAGCTTCATAGCCTCCATTGTGCGATTCTTCTATTATAGCTTTGAAATATTCACGATCTTCCTTATGACTTTCTGACACACGTAAAACAAAAAAACGGCGATCATCTGGATCTAAATGCACTGGCCAATCTTCATTACTACTCAAAATTACGTGTCTATAATTACGCACCTGAATACGATCTTTTCCTTTTCCTTCAATGAAACAATCGCCCTCAGTAATCATAGCTTTAATCGTACCAATATCTTTCTTATGACCGCCCCACAATGCTTCATTTGCATGAATTAATACAGCATTTTTTAAATGTGAATTAAAGTTAGAAACAAGTTCTGAAATATTACTGAGTTGAACATAATGAGCTCCTAAGAGAACTCCAAGCGGTTCGACAAATCTATTTTTACCAACGCCTTGTGAACCGCATAATACAATAGCAGTGTGTACGATATGTGGATATTGAAAAACATATGCCATCCACTTGCGTAGATATCGATAAGCTTCCTCATCTCCATTGCATATATTTTCCTTAACATGTGCCCAATATTTTTGACAATCACCCTCTATTGATTTTCTTGCGAAACCTTTCCAAATATTATAGAAACCTTTTTTAGACTCAGTTGTTGTTGGATCAAAGATAATACCATTGTATTTACGACGCTTAGAACTCCTTAGCCAAATATCGGCTTTACAGCGCTCCACACCATCGATACACATAATATATTCATCTTCATAAAATGTTCTGAACGATTGTCGACTTTCGAGAGAAAAATCTCGTTCGCCAAATATATTGTTCTTTTCGGTAAGAATATAGGTTTGTTCTACACGCACAATTGCGTGATTCGTGTTAAATTCTGCAATCACATCATCTTCTGCCCATAAAAATTTCTTACGTTCAGCGAGTTCTTTGTATTGCTCTTGCAAATCAATAATCCTTGATTGCACTGCAGTATCAAGAGAATTATCAGGAGTAATCTCTAAAAATGTGTCCCAGGAAGAATCTTTATATCCAATGTCGGTTTTTTCATTTTCAAGTTGTTTAGCCTCTTGCATCCATTCTTTTTGTGCTGCTTCTAGAAGTTGATTGCGATTTGGCTTGGGTTGCTTAACTATCTGTTTTTTGGTATTATTGCTCATCATAAAATCCTATTTGCTTTGAAGCCATTTGCGTTTGCCTGCTTATGGCTTTTTTGTTTTTATTAATTACTCATTTTTTATTACATTCTAAGGCCTATCAGAGACTTGGCTTGTAGATTGCATGATCTCATTGGCATTACCTGAATCTTATTTATTTGCTGTCGCATATTTTTTCCTTACGTTTTAAACGTTGATCGATAGTTATTAATAATGAAAACAGATCTCTAAGCCGTTTGAATTCTTCTTGTGAGAGGGCGCGAGAAGGCTCTTGATCAGAGATGAGATTTGAATTCAAGATATTTTTTCGTTCCATGATGGAACAATATATAACAATCAAAATAGCTGCTACGAGCTCGTATTATAGGAACAATAAGATCTGTGATTTTATTCGATAATTGGCTTCTAGTCGTGTGATCCTATAATTTTTTTGTTTATATAAGAAAAAAATAAATTTTATATTATTTGTATGGTTGGATGAGATGGGCATAAAGAGGATTGGCTTTAATGCAAGAGTAGCCTTCAACTTTAATTAATTCTTGTATGCCGAATTTCTGGAGTTGAAATATCCGTTTATTAGCGCGTTTAAGCTGGTTTGATACTCTGTCATAAGCTGGTTTTGTGGCAGGGTCTTCTCCTAAATTCTCGAGATCAAATTCTTTCAAAGGTTTTTTAAGAATAATATTTAAGATGTGAGCGACTTTTCCAGTGAATGCTAATTGCTCTTCATCATTTATAAAAAGTATCAAGCCTCCCTCATCTTCTTGTGTTTTTGTGTAGATAAAGCTGATACTTTTAACTTTGACAAAGGCTAAGGTATTAGTAGTAGCTAATGAAGTTATAAAATAATTGCTTGCGCGATAGACGGCTTGATGTACAGTTTGTGAATTATGATATTGTGGGTTTTTTGCATAGCTTTTGATTCTTTCGATGCTTTCTAATATTTCTAATTTTTCATTTTTTTCTTTATTTGTTTGCTGCCAAAGACGATAGGATGGAGTATTCATAATTTTATTGATTTTATCAGCAATACTTAAATGCCATAAGCCTGGACTTACTCCTATTGGAGGGTCTTGTAAGAAGATTCGTAAAGCGAAGCGTAATCTTGTTTCTTGCCAATAGAAAGGATTTGTTGCACTAAGACCTTCAGTTGCTTTACTCATCATTTTTAAGTGATCGGTTATTTCTGGATTAAATTCTTGTAATAGCACATATTCTATACAGTTGAATTCTTTTCTAATGCATGGCTCTAGTGCAGATGAGTTTTTTGAGCAGGCAATGATTTCTTCATGAAGAAGTTGAATAGATTGTCCTATTAGAAGATCATCTAAAATTTTTACTAAGTCATTAATTGGTTTTTTAGGATATCGACATTCAATTAACGCCTTACAAGATTTTTCCTGAATTATTTGTAGAGTTAGAAGAGTATTCTGCATATTTATATTTTTTATTTCATTATATTTTCTAGTTTGATAGCGTTCTAGAACATGATTATTCTTTAAATTCTTGCTATATTATATTGTATATAATGCTAATTATACACAATATAATAAGGTTTATTTATGAATGATTCTAGTATCGTGCCTGAAATTACTGATGAACAAAAAGTATTAAGGTCATATTCCTTTAATGAAGCCCAATCAATAAAAAAAGAAGCTATTTGGCAGAATTTAGCAAGCATTACTGTTGAACAGGCCTTACAAGAATGGTTTAAAACTTTAGGAATTTTAACTGCCAAGAACTATACAAGTGGCATGAGCATGTTGTCTCATTCCTACTTAATTAACACTAAGGCTACACTACAAGCCTTTGCTCTAGTTACTCATGACGCTGTTATTGATAGAATTAAAAATCTTCCCGAATTATCTGAAAGTTCGAAACAAGCACGGGCTGCATGCTATATATCATTTACACGATTTTTAGGCCGCAGGACACAAGGCATTATTAGTAAAGCCATACCAAGCCGTGAGGGGTCAGAGAAAACGTTCTATCGTGTTCGTGAAAAAGTTTCTACTGAGGCTATGACACGCGCCCAATGGGGAACATTTCTTCATGAGCTTAATAAACTCAATCGACGTGACTGCTTAATTGCAAAGATCATCTTGCAGGGAGGGAAACGTATGAATGAAGTTTTATCTTTGCGTACAGAGCAGATTAATTATGCAGTAAATGAGATAACGTTTCATCAGTCAAAGACAAAAGGCTATGAAAAAGAAACAGTTATTACCTATCCCTCATCAGTGATAGATGAATTGAAAGCCTATCTTGATAATCGACAAGGGATAGTTTTTGTGACTAAATATGGGCAGAAAGTTATGCCTAATCAGCTAGCGATCACTTTTGAAAAGACAGGTATTCGAGCAGGCATACCATTTAAAGTTACTCCTCATGTATTAAGAGCATCTGCCGTTACTTATCTTAAAGGTGCAGGTTTTGCTGATAGCGATATAATGAAAGTAACGGGCCATGCATCAGCAGAAATGATACATGCTTATGATAAAAGCGAACGTGCGCAAAATGCTAGCAAGAAAATAAGTTTAGTCTGACATTTTTAACTCTTTATTATCGGTAAAACTTCGTACTTAACGTTGATTAGCTTGAAAAATTGGAAAACAAATCATTTAATTTTGCAATTTTCTTTGAGATGGCCTCAAATTGTTCATTTTGATTATACATAAATTTTATATATTCTAGATCTTCAATGAAATTATGAATACCATTTTGTAATTCCTGAGGAATATCATTTTCAAAACTTGAATAAATTGCATTTAATGTATTTTGAAATATTATTAGATTGCTTTTTCTATGCAAATACTCTTCACAGGTTTGCTTAATTTTTTGCATAGCTTTTATAGTTTGAACATTCATTGTTTTTTTACTTTTTTATAAGGATTGTTATAACAATATCATTTTCCAAAACAACGCTTACATGATCAACAGTCTTGCTGATTCTTTCAACGCCATTTACAACTCTAGTTTCACTAATAATACCATTTGCTATAACATCTTCTACGACATTTATCGGAACGCCTCTACCCTCGACACCCATCATAAACGAAGCGCCATATCCTTTCGGAGTCATTCTTTCTATTGCATGCCTAGTATATAATCTATTGTTAATTTTTGCGTATTCTTTTCCATAAATTTCAATCTTATTTAAATCTATCCAATGTCCCCATCCTACTTCTTTATGTATAATAGAGTTAATTTCTTTGCTAATACTTGTTCCAGTTTCTTGTACTGTCTTTAAAAACTGAGCATCTTGTTGTACGGCTTTTATAGCAGTGCTGACGAGTGTTGGTTCTTGTTCAATGGTTTGCATTGTCATATCCATAACTTCTCGGGCAAGAGCTTGTTTTGGATTTGCAATAATATTCTCTATTGCCGAAGAAGCAACTGCGATACTCTCTTTAATTCCTAATGATGCGCCAAGTGCTTCACCTAAAGGACTAAGCATGGCGCATTCTGTAAATAGTTTTGTTACAGCTTTAACTTGATCACGAAGCGGAGGACGATCTTTAAAATAATCTTCCATTGCTTTCTTGCTATCTTCAGCCCACTTGGCTTCCAATTGCTTAAATGCCTGTTCATTACCGCTCACTAGTATTTCGTAATTTTTGCGAGATTCGGCGATAAAATCACTTATTGCTAATACTGCATTATTGAATGTATTTTTTACGTGAACAAATGCTTCTTCTGGGTACAACACCGCATTTACGACAGTTCTTCCCATCTCAATGGTGGATCTGACACCTTCAACAGGACCTTCTCCAGCAGCAAGGACTAAATCGCCAACGCTTTTTGCATAATTAATAACCGCATCACATGCTAATTTTGCGGAAATTGCGTGAGATAATTGGTGTTGCTTATTAAGCTCACGTCCAGCAGTGTTGAGCACCAAAGCATCTTTTAAAAGGTGCTGTACTTGAGGATTTGACTGAGGAATAGAGCCAATTCGATTAATAGAATCTATGAGTTGACTATAAACATAGAGCTGTGCATGGTTTCCCTCATACGTAATTGCCATTTTATTTTTAAGGTTAACACCCAGCTTTTCAAGCGCATCCCGCGTTGCAGTAGTTAAAAAGTAGGTTTTCTCATGTATTGCTCCTTTTTCTCGAATTGAACGATCTACAGCTTTAATTAACTGAGAATCGCGAGCAGTATCTGGTATATTTACAACTTTGCCACTATACATATGCTGTGCAATGTCACGAAAATCTGTAAGTTCACGTTGAATAATTAAATTTTTACATTCATCAATTGCTCTACAAGTAACTTCGTGCTGAATATCTTTCTCTCGATGAGCTATTTTTGCTGCAAGTTCTGCCTGTGCATGCTCTTTGTAATGCGCTTCAACTTTTTCGTAACCGCGCCATTTTCTCAATACTTTTGGAAGCCATGCTCGATTTAGTGTGCCTTTAATATTTTCTGCAATAGTTTTATGATGATGGCTTTCTAAAGCATATTTTACTTTTTCACGATGTAAACTTTTTTTCTGTTCCTCTAGGCTTTTTAAAGATTCTTTACATTCAATAAGAGATTGGGATGCGAGTTGATTTTCTTCTTGAATAACACCTACTGTTTTTATATATTCTTCATTAACAGTTATCGCATGTTTGAGAACTTTAATGTTATCATCTGCTTGTGCTAATGCTAGTTCTGCTTGAGCAACAGCTTCTCGGAATGCATCAACACGCAACATGGTTTCCCATATCTCTCTATCTTCTGGATGGCCTTTAATATGAGGATAATCGGGCATTTCTTTTTTTATAATTTTATTCAGATCATTATTTCTTTGGTTGAGCTGGTCCTTTAATTGCTTGCGTAAATCTTGTGATTCATTGAGGAGCTTTCGCTTTGTAGTTGTATCTTGTTGCAGCTGCTCTAAGGGTTTATTTGTAATTGATAATTCGTATTCCTTAATACGCTGGAGAGTTAATGGTTCTCTTGTTTTATTAAGGTAATGTTCTGTATTTTTTATTAATCGGTCAGTATCAGTTCTTTTTTGAGAAAAAAATTCATATCCATCTGGTTTACTTAATCGCTTCTGCATTTCCGATATAGACACGTGTGGTTCAGGTCTCGATTTTGAGATTCTTGCATAGATATTTCCATAGGAAGCAGTAGAATGTTGAAAACTAAAACCTGGTGTTCTTGTAACAACATTGCCTGATTTAAGTGTCGCTTGTGTATCAAAAGATACATTGGGTTGTTTATAATTTTGAGAGTTGTATTCAGGCAATATATTTAATAATCCCTTATCAAGCGTATGGTCAAAAAATGTTACAGGTAGTTGCAATCCTGTTGCTGGTATATTATGAGTTAAAGGTGCTGGTGTTGCTAAATTTTGTTGGTGATCATACGGATGCATGATCACCATTGAATCAGGTAATTCAATATGAGAAATTGCTAGCGGGTCGTAATTTTTTTCAAAAAAACTGTTTATTTGCCTATTATTAAAATGCTCAAGATTATTATGGTTTGATAGGTTGATCACTAAAGATTCAAGGCGATTATGCCTTTCCATGCCATATGAAAAATTGATGTTTAATAGGCAAGTAAACAAAAGAATGTGTATCATTGTATTTCTTTTAAATAATTGTACAACTGTTAGAGCTTGGTTTTATTGCGCTTGCCGCTTCTTCATAGGTAATATTTTCATTTTTTTTAATTTCATAGAGAACGGGTCGCATTTTTCCAGATGCCTTGTTTGTATCAACTGTTTGATCCAATACTTCTAGTTGTAACTCGCGGTCATATATTTCTAAGGTTCTTTGATGTCTCTTATTTTGAAGGCTTTGTATTTTATTTTGATTACGATCAATCATATGAATAGCAAACTGAGTTACATTAAGCGCAAGTTGAGTAAGATTACCGGCTGATCCAATTATTCCATGTATCAAGCTGATATAAGGAAGAGAATAATGAGCAAAATTTATAGCTCTTTTTCCAAAATGTTCATGAGAATTTTTTTTATTACGATTCACAAAATGCAAAAGATCATGAATAGTTAAAATATAATTTTCTCCTTGCTCACTAAATACACATGCATCAGCAGTATTTATGGCTTCAGTGATGTTTCTTCGATTTATGCCCTTACTTGCCGCAATAAAAGTTTTTGTTGCCTGAAGCTTGTCTTGTATTGGCAAGTTTTCAAATGTCCTTTGAACTAATTTTATATGTTCTTCATTACTCATGCTTTTAAATTCGATAATATTTTGATTAAATCGATCTAAGAATGCTTTATCTAATGAATCTTTATCATTAGTTGCAACAAAAACACATAGCAATGGATTACCACTATTTTTTTGTAATTCTGATAGAAGTGAAGTAAGAGTGGCGCGCGCAGGACGAGAGGTACGCTTATCTCTTTGCAATGAAATACCATCTACTTCATCGACAAATACTAAGGTTACTCTTCCATTTTTGTCTCGTGTATTCAAAATTTGGGTAATCATTTTGGAACTTCGCCCATAGAACTCATTTTCTAAATCACCGGCTTTTAAATAAATAAAGGGCAACTGGAATATCTTATGAATTTGTTCAACAAAAAAAGATTTACCTGTTCCTGGCTTACCGAAGAGCAAGAACTTGTTAGGTACTTGTTTGTTGGCTTTAATAAAACGTTGTGGATTTTCAAAGCATTGCATTGCTGTCATAAGTTCACGTGGAAAACCTAGTGGAAATAGGCGTAATATTTCTTCAGTTGGTGATCCATTACATTTATATAGTGGTGGTTCCTGAGGAGTAAGCAGATTTTGATGATAATCATCATTATTATCAAAATTACTTATTTTAGGTGATTCATTGGTATCTAATATTTTTCCAATGGCACATTTTTCCTTATAATCGATAAGGTTCAATATATCATGTAATTTTTCTTCAGATGTTTTATTATTGGTTAAATTAAGCGGCTTATGAGGATCACTTTCCATACTGAACAATGAATTTGTCAGAAGTAAGATATAAAAAAGTAAAAAAATATTTTTGTATAATTTCATAATGTCCTTGTTGTTTTAAAAATATTAACTATTAGTAAAAAGAAAAATAGAAAATAAAAATGCTAAGAAGCGTAGAAAAAGAAAATTAATTTAAAAATAGTGATAATAGATGATCATAGGATAAAACTTTCATGGTTGGAATTCACTGCTTGTTCTAAACAAAAATATCAATATTTTTTTAAAAATCAACTTATTAAATATATTTTTTTATAAAAACTTCAGATTGAATTATTAATATGGTCCTATTCCAACTCTTTTGGCGAGTTCTTAATGCGCTGATAATTGTATATTAAAGCTTGAAAACACCGTTTGAATATTCTGTAAACTAAAATCGAATTTGATCTCTCTGTTCCTGAATAGATCCACGAGGGGACGCCAGTCATTTCCTTCAGAAATGACTGGCAGGCCAGTCTCTGTATTTAATAAATAGAAATATGTTTTACGTTTACTATCTTAGATCTCAAATTTATTCCGAAAAAACTTATATAGGTTTTACTTCAAATTTAAAACAACGATTATTAGATCATAATGCGGGCAGAATATTTTTACGACGCTATTTTAATACTAGTGATGTTTGAATAGGATGAATATTTAGATATACTATCATTGTCGAAATTAATAATTCTTTTGGAATACGATGAATACTAATAATAAAGCAAAAATTTTCATACTTATTATATTTGCAAATTTTTTTTATCTATCAATATATGCTATGTTTAGAGGAAAGGTTTCACATTATATACAAGATTATTATACAAGTATAAATAAAAAATTATTGGAAGCTGCTAAAAAGGGAAATGTTAGTGATATGGAACATTTGCTTGAACTTGGCGCGTCAATTGAAATACGGGATAAAGAAAAAAATTGGACTCCATTACAATATGCGGTAAATGCTTCATGTTCTAATGGAGGTATTAATGATGCTGTAAAATTTTTATTACAAAATGGCGCGAGTGCAAATGTTGATCATGATGATTTTCCTTTACGTATTGCTTGTAATTACCGTAATACAGAAATGGTAGAATTACTTGTGCACTATGGAGCGGATGTTGATAGGTTTATCAATAATAAATATAAATATACACAACTTTATTATGCAGCACAGAATGGACAAGAAGATTTAGTAATTGTTCTCCTAGCTTATGGGGCATCGGTTGAAAACTCTGTTATTTTACCAGGATGTGTGCGGCCAATGGCGGGATTTTTTTGTCTTGGTAATTATAGAACTTATGTAAAAACAATTAAAGCCTTGACTTATGCTGGCATAGATCCTCAAAAAAAAGATGAATTTTGCCGCATACCATGGAAATTAACAGATGATAAATATGTTCAACAAATACTTACAAATCCTATCAAAATAAAAAATTATTGTACCGAAGAAGAAAAGGAGGAATTTGAAGAGATGATGAAAAGCCGACGAATTATTTTGATTAAAAAGCATTGTACTGATAACAAAGGTAATGTATTGAATCAGTTAAAACTTCGAGAACTTAATGGAAGGTTTCCATCGAAATTTTTAAATTAAATTGAATATTGCTAAACTTGATCGCTAGAAAAATACAATTACTAGAGAAAGAAAATATGAAAATAATTAAATATATTTTTGCATTAATACTTATTACAAATTACTCAAAAGTAGTCGGCATGGAATTTGATAAAATAAGATGGTACCAAATTCAAGAAGCGGGCAAAACAGCAAATATAAAAATGGCACAGGAATTGTTAGATTCCGGTGTGAATGTTAATGTACAAGGAGCTTTGGGTTATAGCATGCTTTTGCATGCCATTTCATATCTGCATGAAACAAAAGATAATAAAATCCCTCAAGAAACAAGATTAGAATTTATAGAGTTTTTGATACAACAGGGAGCCGATTTAAATCCAAAAACTGATAGGTGGACAGAGGTACCAATGTTAATCGCTTCTTCAAGTAACATTGGTCCAGAAATTATTGCTTTATTTATAAAGTATGGTGCTGATGTAAATATAACACATTTTGGTATATCTGCGCTTCATTTAGCAGCCTTGAATGGACACTTAGATACAGTAAATTTTCTTTTAAATCAAAAAAATATTAAAATTAATGTTACAGATAAAGCAGGCCGAACGCCATTAATAGAAGCAGTATTTGGTGGTTATACAAAAGTTGTAGAAATGCTACTTAAGCATGGGGCTGATATAACCATAAAAGATTGTTCAGAAAGAACAGCATTAGATCATGCTATTTCTTCTAGTTTTGAAGATGGAGAATGGCGAGATAAATGGCAAACTATAAAAATTTTACTGAACTATGACCACGATAATATTGAGTTAAAAAAAATCATAAGAAACTATAAATTCAATGCAATAAAGGTTCTAAAATAGCCATTGGGTTCAATCAGGCCGAATATTTGCAAAAAAATAAAAATTTATATTCCAGAAAGTTCTCATGAAAAAATTAATATTATTATGTGTAGTTAATGTTTTATCTATACAGGCAATGGATATGCAATCTACGATACATGTAACCGCGACCGAAGATTTATTTAAATTAATACGAGAAAAGGATGATAGTAGCTATGAAATACTAGAAAGTGCCATTAAAAAAGGTGCCGATGTGAATGCGATAGATAATTGCGCGGGCCGTGTCCCTTTAGCCCAAACAGCTTTATTGGGTAAATGTTTGATGTTTAATTATTTAGTTAAAAATGGGGCATACGTAAAACCAGAACTTTTGGGATGGGCTATTACAGGAGGTCACTTTGCGATGATTGAAATGTTACTCAAAAAATACAAAATTGATGTCAACGCGATAACGAATAATTATACTCCTTTGCATCTTGCTATACGTAGAGGCGACAAACCACTTACAAGAATTCTTCTTAATGAGGGCGCGAAAATTAATCCATCAGATTATGGGTGGGGCTCTGAATTTGATAGTATTCTTAGAGAAGAAGGAAAGGAAATTCATATTTAAGTGGATGGCTTTCAAAAAAAAGATTCTAATAAAGATTATGAGAAAAAATAAATTTTAGCTATAATAGATAATAAAATCTAAAATAAATCCATTTATTATCGAAAGATTATCATGAAAAACATGAAATGCCTTTTCTTATTATCTTTATGTACTTTTACTCTTGTGCCTTCAGATGCGCCTACAAAAACCACTGATTCAAAATTTTGGCAGAAGACTTTATATGGAACAGTGATTATTGGTGCAGCAGCGTCATTTATTTTCTGGCTTCCCGGCACTATGCAAACAGTGGAAAGACATGGAATTTCAGGTGCAATAGCCTCTACGCATATACCACGACTTGCTATAGATGTCCTGGCAATTGCAGCTTGTGTTAATGCATGGTATCAAGCTGATAAAAAAGAGATCTCATGCAATTGTCCAAACAAAAGCGAAGGTTACTATATACCTGTGCATGATAAACGTAAAATTTCTGAAGAAATTGTACTAAAAAGATCCAATTAAAAATTTTGTGCTTTCTCAAACCTATACCAATCAATTATTTTTAACTGAAGGGGAAAATATGAAATACCTGTTCTCATTACTTATGATTACATCGTATGCAAGCTATGCAATGAGCGAAGATACAAGAATAAATGATGAACACATCGAAGAATTAAGAAAAATGTCTTGCGAGGTAGCTCGACGAAGAATTCTTAGTGGCGCATCACTTCCTACTACAGAACACAATGTTTATGGAGCTTTTGAATTTATTTTGAAACATTGTTCCCAAGAGAAAATATCCCTTAGCGACCATAAAATCTATTGATTAAGAAAGAATATCTAAATTTTTATCCAATTATTCTCAAAACGATGAGAATTTTTTGTTTTATTGGTTTAAATATTTTAAAGGTATTACGGGTAATTCATTGGCATCTTTAAAAGAATCAATGTTTTCAAGATCAAGATCAAAACCAATAAGCGTCATATAATTGCGATATTTATCAATATGGAAATCTTTATCAACTCCACGCTTACTCCATAGACTTACTGGCTGTTTCAAATGGAAGATTGCTTTATTAAAGTTTTTACTAAAATCTTTTATCACATCTAATTTTTCTTGTGCTTCTTTTAATTTGCTCTGAGATTCATGCAATTCTTGCTGTTTTTCTTTTAATGCCTGTCTGCACGCCGCCAAATATCCAATACTTAAACCTGCAGCACCGGTTATAGTTGGTATTATTATTGATCGGTCAAAAAATGCTAGATATCCGATGCCAAAAACTGCTGCAGCACTCATTCCGGCTAGAGCGGCATTTTTTGCTGATGAGCGATTTTGATTATCGAAAAAGCTTTCCCAGGATGCTGATGCAGAAGTTGCTGTAGCTGCAACTAAGAAGATAAGTAATAATTTTTTCATAAAATAATATCCTTTAATCTAGAAAATAAGTTTTTATAATTATATTTATATATTTTGTAGAATATAATATTATAGTAAAAAATCAATATTTTTTTACAAATAGACAGTATGAATATCTATGAAATTTTATTCTAACTTACGCAGCATTTATTTATAATGTTGCTCATAATGAAGCGAGTGAAAATGAAGAATAGAGAAATAAGTAACAATATGTTAGCAGAAGAACGTACATTACTTGCGGCAGAGCGTACCTTTTCCGCATGGCTCAGAACAGCACTTGCAGCAATGGCTGGTGGGCTTGCAATTTTAAGATTAATTATTTTTAAGACTGATGTTCATAGAATAATTGGGCATATTATTGGAGAAACACTTATTCTGTGGGGATGTTTATTAATTGTTTTGTCATCAATTGATTATAAAAAGGCACGCGATACATTACATATAAAAAATTATAAAAGCTCCTCAATGGGATATATACTAATTATCATGCCATTATTAATAATATCCGGATTGCTTGTTTGGGTCACATTGCCATAATTCTTGATATTTTTATGTATTAACAATTGGTGTAAATTGTTCTAGTTTGTAAATATCGAGTTCTTTTTCAATAGTTTCTACTTTTTTTAATATATTTTCAAAACCATGTTCACCAAAAAGTTTGCGCTCTGATTCTTCAAAGAATTCGCTGAGTTTTTTAAATTCTTGTTCGCTTATTAATGAACGAACTTGAGGAAATAATATGGTATCTTCACGGGCTTCATGAGGACGATACATTCTAATAAATTTTTGTAGTAAATTTTTTATAATTTTTTTATCTTTTTGTTCTAGGGATTTTTTTGTAACTATTTTTGTTAATTGTGCTGTGATTTCTCGGCCTTTAGTATGTTGATCTCTGAGTGTTTTGACTAAACGAACATCTTTTTTATTTTTTTCAAAAAGGGGAAAAATATAATTTTCCTCAAGCTTTTCATGATAATCTTCGATAAATACTTTTATTATCTCTAATGCATTATTAAGTATTGATGCTTGAAAATCAGTTTGATTATCAATTCTTTTTATAATTTCATCATAAATTAAGAGAACACGATTAAGAATGCCATGTTCACGCATTAAATCTTCTGTGCAGGGAATTTCAAATTCTTTTTGAGTATTCTTCATAGCTAATTCCTCTTGAGTATGTGTAAAATAGAGAACTGATACCGCTAAAAAATATAATTTTCGCATTATTCCCTTTTATTAAAAATTGAGAAAACCATTGTGATGAAAGTTTTGCGACAATTTCCAATTTAATTAAACTCAAAGAATTCCCAGCTGGTCATTGAATATCATAATTTACTAAAATTATAAAAATTATTTTTTTTTAGAATATTACATTATTATTTCTTGAAACAATAATTTTAATTGAGTTATTATTTTACAATGCCTATGAGGAGATAATAATGCCAGAATTACCAGAACTTGAAGCATTCAAATGGTATGTCGATTCACATTGTTTGAATAAAGTTATTTCTCAAATAACATCCAGTGATACCAGAGTTATCAAGGGTGTTTCATTTGCCACATTTAAAAAGACATTAATTGGTAATAAATTTACCCATGCTCAAAGGCGTGGAAAGTACCTTATTATTGATATAAGTTCGACTGACAAAAAATTAGTGATGCATTTTGGGTTAACGGGGTCATTGGAATACACGAAAGACCCTGATCTTGATGTGCGATTTTCGGTAGTGAGATTTATTTTTAAAGATCATTCAGTTTTACATTGGAAAAGTATTAGAAAATTTGAAAAAATTTGGTTGGTAGATACCATTGATGATATTAAGTCGCTTAAGAATCTTGGGCCAGATGCATTAGCACTCTCACTTAAAGAATTTACAGATATTATTGAAAAAAATGGATCAAAGAATATTAAAGCATTTTTAATGGATCAGACACGAATTGCTGGGATTGGTAACGAATATTCGGATGAGATTTTATTTCAGGCGGGGATAGATCCGCATCATAGTGTTAAAGATCTTTCTAAAACTGATATAACACAACTATACAAACAAATACATGCAGTTTTAACCTATGCTACAAAATTAAGAATTCAGGATGTTAAAAGAGCTGTGCCAGACTTTTTTTCTCAGAAAGATAGAGAAACATTTAAATCATCATATCTTCAAGCACATCGGCATATTGACATGATCTGCCCAAAAAATAAAAAACATATACTTAAAAAAGTAACTATTGCGGGAAGAACGACCTATTATTGTCCCAAAGATCAAACATGAAAATTTGATCGAAAAATCTACTCATTAAATTTATAACCATTCGGGCCGTGTTGGTATTCACCTTTTGCAACTTTGACGATAATCCCTTTTTCAATAAGTGTTTTTTTATCAAATGCATGCCAACGTGGGTGTTTTTTAAATTTTTTTACCAAATATGCTAATTGATTTTCAAATACAGCACTTTGTATATGAATTTTTTGGTTACAGGTAAGAATAATCTTTGTTTTGTCACCAGCTGTAAATGTCAGCTCATCGCCATCTTTTTTATCACGTAATAAACTTAATGGTAATACGTCAGGAAATTCATTAAATTCTGGTAGGTAAAGTTTATGGCGCGATGAACCATCACCTTCTAATGCGCGCACGCTGACAAGTGGTTCAGATTCGTTCATCTCCAAGCCAAGTGCTTTTTTTATATCTTTTTGAACATATGGTGAATACGTAATATCTTCATGCGGATGAATAACTAAAACTCCCTTGATAACTTTAGCAAGATATTCAACATTATTTGCAGTGAGCAGTTCGGTATTTTCCATAGCGATGCACAGTGCTGGAAATAATAATAGACCAATAATTTTTTTCATGTTACGTCCTGTTAAGCTTTATATTTATCATAATACTTTACTCATTATTAATTTTTTTCTAGAATTTTGCAATCGGTATTTTTTACAAAACTTATTACAAGGAATTCATGAATAAAAAATTATTTTTAATTGCAACGGTTCTTACATTCAACATGTGTAGAGCGATGAATGAAACTCAAATAACCACACAGCCTCTTATATACTTTCCCGGTACTCAAGTTGTTTATATTGGGGATTGTGAAACAAGAACTCACCTTGAAACAATTTTTAATGAAAAATTTCCATTTAATACCGTATTTTTTAATGTAGATTTCAAAAATATAGAGTTGCCTCAAACATGGAAAGAAATAGTACTCAGTTGGGTTGGATTACAGAACCGCTACAATACTCTGCCACAATTTGTTCCGTATGAATGTATTAAAGATCGCCGTGAAGAAGATTCTCTTTCTTTAAAATTATTTGATAAAGAATATACATTTTTATGCCGGCAAAAAGCATCTAAGGGTTACCGTGAATCAACTTTTGAAGATATGGTAACTGATGGTTATCAAAACTTTTTGAACAATGCAAATTGTTTGCATGAAGGCAAGCAATCGCTTTTTGATGCAGAAGTTCTTGAAAAAAGAGATTCTCTTACTCAGCATGGAAAAAATTGTACGCCCGATGCAAAAAATAACTGAAAAAAAATATCACATGAACAAGAAACTATTTTTAATTGCAATGGCTCTCACATTCAATGTAGCTGTATCGATGGAGGAAGGCATAACTCGTCAACTTGCTACAATTATTATTACTGATGATCAAGAAGAACAAATAACAACGAGGCCAGTTGTCTGCTTTGACCATAATTTTGTTGGTTATATTGGGCAATGTGAAGAAAGAACAAAAGCAGAAGAATTTTTTGGTAAACAACTTCCGTTAAATACGGTATTTTTCCAAGTAGATTATAAAAATAGAAAATATTTGGGATTAAAAAGATTTGGTATTCTAGAATTCATTCCCTATGAATATATTAAAGATAAAAAAGAAGGTGATTATATTGAGTTATCTTTAGATGGGAAAAATTATCCTTTTTTATGCTTACAACAAGCATCTGATAGTTATAATCAATATGCTTTTGAAGTAATAGTGCAGACACAGTATCAACGTTTTTTAAAGTGTGCTAATTGGTTGTGCGCTGGAGATCAGGTGCTCTTTGAGGGGCACGTGGTTGAAAGAAGCTTAACTCAGCATGGAAAAAATGGTACGCCCGATGCAAAAAAATAATTATTTAATTTTTAGGAGTAATAACGTGAATTTTTTGAAAATATTCTTATTATCGTGCATGATTACAGGCGGTCTCAAGGGAATGGAAAGCAGCGCCGCTGCTTTTGATGCCGTGTGGCCATTTGAAAAATTGGGAACCAAATATGATGAAGTTTTCAGTGTATTGGCGCCGGTTTTATATACGCCCGGTGCGAATCATCCAGAGCCGAGGATAGAAGTACTTGATGCTGTAATAGACTATCTGGGAAATACTGAAAAAAAAGATTCTCTTTCTCCAGAATTGAAAAATGCGCTTGATCGTTGCAGGACTTCTCCACAGCAAATAAAGAAGACGGTGAAAGTACTTTGGTATGTTTTTTCAGAAAATCATGCAGACTATAACAAACCTCATAATTCTGCACATGGCTGGGGTAATATTTATGCCTGGGTGCCTAAGAAACAGTCCTTGGTTTATGAAGAGGCATTACGAAATAAAGCTATTATCGCTTTTCATGGCTTGGGAGATAATGCTAACAATTTTAAGGATTATATTAAGCGTATTGATGACAAAGCAGCATCATTTGTGCCCGATTTTCGTGATCGTTTTATAAAGAAAACATTAAATGCGGGTACTGAACTTGAACTACTTATGGCAGGATATCA
>Ga0207156_10009_pt2 | contig 48928 bp, 43 predicted proteins | sample Alteio_BWMinHeat_24_FD_153514 | JGI IMG/M metagenome (GOLD analysis project Ga0207156, IMG submission 153514) | Enriched cells from forest soil in Barre Woods Harvard Forest LTER site, Petersham, Massachusetts, United States -... | ecosystem: Environmental > Terrestrial > Soil > Temperate forest >...
CCGCACGTTTGCCCTGAACGCCGACAACCCCGCCGAGACGCCCCGACCCATTTGGAGCCGCAACGCGCAGGACAGATACAAAGACCCGGGCGATCTTCCCTTTCAAGTATGGGCGTCGCCGAGGCTGAAAGAAAGCGGTCCAAGGGCTGTGTGGTTTCTTGCATGGCGTCTCTCCTGCTCAAGTAACTGGTTGATCGTGGAATGGCTTGATAAGGCGTCTAAAGCGTATTGAGAGGGCCCGCTCAAGTCAAGATGGATTATGGGAGTTGGAAGTGGGTGAAGCGGGCCATCGTGCAGTCGCAACATCCTCTGATCGGCCTCCGTGATGAATATCGCGGTTAATTGCGTAGTCGCCGGTCAACAGTCCTCATTTCAATCGGTCGCCCGCGGAATCCGTTGATCGCGTTGATCGTCCCCGCCTTTCCATTCGTCCGTCAATCCATTATTATTACGCCGCTCCTTTGGTTCGACTTTCCCGCGGCGCAGCTCAAGGCGGGAGAAATTTCAGCAAAAACCTGAATATGGGCGAAGCACCAAAAAACGCCGTCGAAATGCACGGCATCACCAAACGATTCGGCGAGGTATTGGCGAACGACCATATCGACCTTGTCGTTCGTGACCACTCAATCCATGCGATTATCGGTGAGAACGGAGCCGGCAAATCGACGGTGATGAATATCCTCTACGGCTTTTACACAGCCGATGAGGGCGAGATCTTGATTGACGGCGAACCGCGCGCGCTTAAGAGTCCGCGCGACGCCATTGCGCTGGGCCTCGGCATGGTGCATCAGCACTTCATGCTGGTCGAGCCGCTGACCGTTACGGAAAACATCGTGCTCGGCGCAGAACCAATTGCAGGACTTGCTATCGATTACAAACGGGCGCGCGCGCGGGTGCGAGAGCTTTCGGAACAGTACGGACTGAAGATCGACCCCAACGCCACGGTTGGCGACCTTTCCGTCGGCCAGCAGCAGCGGGTTGAAATCCTCAAAACCTTGTATCGCGGCGCACGCATCTTGATCCTCGACGAGCCGACCGCCGTGCTGACTCCGGGCGAAGTTGAGGAGATGTTCGCGATCTTGCGCGGACTCCGCGCTCAGGGCAAGACGATCATCATTATTACGCACAAACTGGCCGAAGTGCTGGCGCTCTCCGACAATATAACGGTTATGCGCGATGGCCGCGTCGCCGGCAATCTGCCGACGAAGGAAGCGACGGTCGGAGGGCTGGCTCGAATGATGGTCGGCCGCGAGGTTTTGCTGCGCGTGGACAAAAAGGAGGCGCATCCGTCTGGCGCTGTTTTAACCGTGCGCGACCTCTCATTGCGCGGACGCGAAGGCGCCGCGATACTGGATAAAATGTCATTCGAGGTGCGCGGCGGGGAGATTCTGGGCATCGCCGGAGTTGAAGGCAACGGACAGACTGAATTGGTCGAAATACTTGCCGGCCTGCGCAAGGCAAGCGGCGGCCAGGTCCTGCTTGAAGGCGCCCCGATCGACGCTTTGGATCCCTATCAGCGCCGGCTTCGCGGTGTGGCTCACATTCCAGAGGACCGCCATCGGCGCGGCATGCTGCTGCCGTTCGACCTGGCCGCGAATTCGATCCTCGGCGTCCACCGAAATGCGCCGATGTCCGGTCCGGTGCTGCTGCACGGTCATGTCATAACCACGCGCGCAGACCGCCTCGTGCGTGCGTACGATGTCCGGCCGCCGGTTGTTGCCCTTCCCGCGCGGGCCTTATCGGGCGGCAACCAGCAGAAGCTGATCGTGGCGCGCGAATTCGACATCAAGCCCCGCCTGGTTCTCGTGGCCCAGCCGACGCGCGGGGTCGACATCGGCGCGACGGAATTCATTCATCGCAAACTCGTCGAACTGCGCGATGAAGGCGCCGCCATTCTGCTCGTTTCGGCCGAACTCGACGAAGTGCGCAGTCTGAGCGACCGGATCATCGTAATCTATGAGGGACGGATAGCCGGCGAAGTGGATCCGCGAATTGCGAGCGAAGAAGAAATCGGCATAATGATGACGGGAGGCCGGCCCGCTGAGACAGGCCCGGCTCCGGTTCCAGCTTTGTTGCCGGATGACGCCCCGCTTTCGGCTGATTCGCGATGAAGGCCCGCGATAGATCCCCGGACCCATGAAAAATGTGGCCAAGAATTTGATGTTTCCATTGATTGCCGTGGTCGCGGCGTTTCTCGTCGGCGGGGTCATTGTGTTGATCGTCGGCGACAGTCCGCTTCTGGTGTACGAGCTGTTTTTGACCAGCGCATTCACCGGTGCTGACGGCATTGGCTACACGCTCTTCTATGCGACGCCGTTTATCTTTACCGGACTGGCGGTGGCTGTTGCGTTTAAATGCGGCCTCCTCAATATCGGCGCGGAAGGACAACTGATCGTGGCGGCTTTCGCAGCTGCGTGGGTCGGACTGGTCTTGCCTGGTTGGCCGGCTCTGCTGGTCGTGACGCTTTCGATCTTGGCGGCGATGTTGGCGGGAGGAATCTGGGCGGGCGTTCCGGGGTTGCTGAAAGCAAGATTTGGCGCACACGAAGTCATCACCACAATAATGATGAACTTCATTGCGGCGGGCCTGATCGGTTGGTTGACTCACGATCACTTCCGCAAACAGGGAGACCCGATTCTCGAAAGCCTGCCGATTGCCGAGATGAAGGATGGCGCGCCCGTCGGTCCACATATTCCGCGGATGTCCGCGATTCTGGAGCCTCTGGGTATACATTTTCCCGCCCGTTTGCCGCTGAATATGGCCTTCTTTTTCGCGCTCGCCGCCTGCGTCATTGTTTACGTGTTTCTTTGGAAGACAAAATGGGGATACGAGTTGCGCGCCGTGGGCGTGAGCCCTGGAGCGGCGCAATACGGCGGTATTTCAATCGCTCGCAACATCGTCCTGGCCATGTTCATTTCCGGGATGCTGGCCGGGATGGTGGGGGTGAACGAAGTGTTGGGCTACCGGTACCGATATTATCACGACTTCTCGCCTGGATACGGATTCAGCGGTATAGCGGTGGCGCTGCTTGGCAGAAACCATCCGGCCGGGGTGCTGTTGGCGGCGATCCTGTTTGGCGCACTCACGCGCTCAAGTCTGTTTATTCAGATTTTTACCGATCACGTATCCAAGGATTGGGTAGTGATATTGCAGGCGACCATTATCTTGTTCGTCGCGTGCGAAGCGGTGTTTCGAGGCGGCGCGCTACGGCTGTTCCGCGGCAGCCGCCCATCGGTGGCAGGCGAGTAGTTTCTGGTTTCTAGTTGCTCTTTTCACTCGTCACTTTTCACTCTTAATGCTGCGAAACCTTCTCAACCTATCTCTGTTGGCCTCGATGGTGCGCTATTCGACGCCGCTGATTCTTGCAGCATTGGGCGGGATGTATTCCGAACGCGGGGGAGTCATCAACATCGCGCTTGAGGGAATCATGCTGGCGGGCGCGTTCACTGCTTCCGTCGTGACGATATTCTCGCACAACCCATGGGTGGGGCTGGCGGCGGCCATGTGCGCCGGGTTGTTGGTCGCTCTGATTCATGCGGTTGCTTCGATCGCTTGCAGGGCAGACCAGGTCGTGGTTGGCGCCTCGATCAACATGCTGTTCTTGGGAGTGCCGGCGCTGGTGTCAGGCGCGCTGTTTCAATCAACGGGGTCTACGCCGCAACTACCGCGTGAGCAGACGCTGCCGGAGATGCATCTTCCGCTCATTGACAAGATCCCGGTCCTCAGCCAGTTATTCTCGGGCCACACCGCGATCACGTACATCGCGTTTGCACTCGTTCCCCTAAGTTATTTCGTGCTGTTTCGCACGCGCTTCGGGCTCAGGCTGCGGGCGGTCGGGGAGAGCCCCGAAGCGGCGGATACGGCGGGCATCAGCGTGTACCGAATGCGGTGCGCGGGCGTCTTATTAAGCGGCGCTCTTGCCGGAATCGGCGGCGCGTACCTTTCGATCGCACAGAACTCCCTGTTCACACGGAATATGACGGGAGGCCGGGGCTTCATTGCGCTCGCCGCGCTGATCTTCGGCAAGTGGCATCCGGTGGGCGCCTTTATGGCGTGTTTGCTGTTCGGTTTCGCCGAGGCTGTTTCCGATCAGCTTCAGGGGGTCGTGCCGATTCCTGTGCAATTGATCCAGATATTTCCATATGTGCTGACGCTGATCGTCCTGGCCGGCTTCATCGGGCGCGCCATCCCGCCCCGCGCCATCGGAACGCCCTATGTAAAGGAGAGCCGCTGAGCGCGGAGCCGCGGCGGGAGGCGCCGGCCGAGGTTCCTCTCGACCCTATTCCCCGTAACCTGTCACCTATAACCTAATTATGACAATTTCACTTTTCGAGAGAGCGACAGAGGCGGCGCGTTACATCGGCGCCAGGTGCGATGCGCGGGCGCCCCGGATTGCCGTGGTGCTTGGCTCGGGGCTTGCCGGGGTAGCCGATGCCATCGAAGACGGCGTCGAGATCCCGTATAGCGACATTCCCTTCTTTGCGCACTCGACGGTGGAAGGACACGCGGGAACGCTCCTCGTAGGGGCGTGCGGCGGAATCGACGTTGCTGTCATGAAGGGCCGGTTCCATTTCTATGAAGGATACACGATGGAGGAGGTCACGTTGCCGGTCCGCGTCTTTTCGCAGATGGGCATCCGCTCGATCATCCTCACGAATGCCGCGGGGGGCATTGCAAAAGGGCTCGCTCCCGGGTCCCTGATGGCGATTACCGATCACCTCAACCTGATGGGAGACAATCCGCTGCGCGGGCCCAATGACGAACGCTTTGGCCCGCGCTTTCCGGATATGACCGGCGTCTATACGCCGGCATACGTGGCGTTAGCGCGCGAGGCGGCCCGCGAGATGGGCGTCGTCTTGGTGGAAGGCGTGTATGCCGGACTGCGGGGCCCTTGTTTCGAAACGCCGGCGGAGATACGAATGACGCGAAACCTGGGCGGCGACGCGGTCGGAATGTCCACGGTCCCTGAGGCAACCGTAGCCCGCCACTGCGGTATGAGCGTGCTGGCGTTTTCTTGCATCACCAATGTCGCCGCCGGTCTTTCCGGCCAGGAACTCAACCACGCGGAAGTGCTCGAAGTGGGACGCGAGGCTGGGCCCCGATTAGCCGAACTGATCGTCCGCATTATCCCACGGTTGGCTGCCCTGCAGACGGAACTGGAACCGCGTCCGGGGACAGAAGGCTAGGCAGCGCCAGCGTCGCGCGGGAACAAGCAATATGATAATTGGCATCAGCGGCGGCACCGGATCGGGCAAAACAACCGTTGCGCAGAAGATTATCGCCTCGGTCGGAACGGACAAGGTCGTCTACCTGCAACAGGATGCGTACTACCGCAGCCTGGGTGATATGCCTCTGGATCTGCGCCACAAGGTCAACTACGATCATCCGGACGCCTTTGACACCGAACTGCTGATCAATCACCTTGAGGCGCTGCGCGCCGGCGAAAGCATCGAGCAGCCAATCTATGACTATGTAACGCGCGCGCGCCGGCCTGAGGCGATTCACGTCGAACCGCGCCCGGTCAACATCATCGAAGGGATACTCGTCTTTGTTAACTCTGAATTGCGCGCGCTGTTGGACCTCAAGATCTTTGTCGATGCGGACGCGGATATTAGGTTCATAAGGCGCCTAGACCGCGACGTGCACGAGCGCGGCCGCAGCGTCGAGTCGATCATAGCCCAATACACAACCACGGTTCGACCGATGCACCTCCAGTTTGTCGAGCCTTCGAAGCGGTATGCTGATATAATCATTCCCGAAGGCGGCTACAATGAGGTTGGCATTGATTTGATCACGGGAAAGATCAAGTCGATCTTGAAGGACAGTGGGGAGTGATTAGTGGGGAGTGATTAGTGGGGAGTGATTAGTGGGGAGTGGTTAGCGGAGAGTGCTTAGTAGGCGCGGGGTGCAAGGCGATTTGGCGTACTCACGGATCCAAGCTACAGACTAACCACTCTCCACTAACCTCTGGGTTTAGTATGTTGAAAGACGAGGAGCTAATCGAACTGGCAATGGAGGCGCGGCGGGCGGCGCACGCGCCCTACTCGAACTTTAGCGTGGGCGCCGCGATCCTGGCCTCCGATGGCAGGGTATTCACCGGTTGCAACATAGAGAATTCCACCTACAGCCTGTCAATATGCGCCGAGCGCGTGGCGATCTTCAAAGCGGTGAGCGAAGGGGCGCGCGAGTTGGTCAAGATCGCCGTCGTGGCCGATACGGAGAACCTGACTCCTCCTTGCGGATGCTGCCGGCAGATGATCTGGGAATTCGCTGGGAACGACACCGAGGTGATTCTCGCCAACTTGAACGGCGACGCCCACAAGTTCGACATCAGAGAGCTGATTCCCCAGCCTTTCGATGCCCGTTTCCTTGAGGGCGTGCGATAGCAGTTTCCTTATTTTCGAATTGCTCTGATGTATAATTCTTTCCCGTGGCTTGAGGCAATCAAGCCCACGCTGAGCGGAGCACACTGTTTGAAAAGAGCCCTATCCGTTTTTCTTCTTCTTAGCGTTTACCTGGGGGCGCCGCCGCTGCGGACAAGCGGCGCGGAGCGCGTCGACGTAATCGTTCGCGGCGGCACAGTGGTCACAATGGACGGGGCGTCTAGGGTTATCGAAGATGGGGCCGTGGCCGTCCGCCGCGAGCGCGTCGTCGCGGTTGGAACGGCAGCGGAGATCGCCGCCAGGTACGCCGCCGCGCGCACCATCGAGGCTGGCGGCAAAGTCGTTATGCCCGGACTCATCAATACGCACACCCATGTGCCGATGGTCCTGTTTCGCGGCATCGCCGATGACCTGGTCCTGCTCGAATGGTTGCAGAAATACATATTCCCGGCGGAGGCAAAGAACGTCGACGAGCAATTCGTGCGTTGGGGGACCCGCCTTGGCTGCCTGGAGATGATTCAGGGCGGGACGACGACCTTCGTCGATATGTACTATTTCGAAGATGCCGTCGCCGACGAAACCGCGCGCGCTGGAATGCGCGGGGTCTTGGGCGAAACCCTGATCGATTTTCCGGCGCCTGACAACAAAACGTGGGACGTCGGCATCTCCTACGCCGAGCGTTTTGTCCAGAAGTGGAAGGGCAACCCGCTTGTGACGCCGGCAATCGCGCCACACGCTCCGTACACGGTTTCAACGGATCATTTGAAACAGGCGCATGGGCTCTCGGTGCGTTTGGCCGCGCCTCTGATTATCCACGTCGCCGAGGACCAGGCCGAGATCAAGACGATTCGCGAGAAATACGACGCGAGCCCGGTCGCGTATCTAGACAGCATCGGCATCCTGGACGAGCGGGTCATTGCCGCCCACATGGTGTGGCCCACCAATGACGACATCCAGACGCTGGCCCGCCGTTCGGTTGGTGTGGCGCACTGCCCGCAATCCAACATGAAATTGGCCGCTGGCGTCGCTCCCGTCCCGCAAATGCTTAGCGCGGGGGTCGCGGTCGGGTTAGGAACGGACGGGGCGGCGTCAAACAATGATCTGAACCTCTGGGAGGAGATGGACACCGCGGCGAAACTGCACAAGCTTTTTGCCAAGGACCCAACCGTTGTCAACGCGCGCGAGGCGCTAGAGATGGCGACCATTCGCGGCGCGCGCGCTATCCACCTGGATAAAGACATAGGCTCGATCGAGTCCGGGAAGCTGGCGGATTTGATCATCGTTAGCATGGACAGCGCGCATCAGACCCCGATCTACAACGTGTATTCGCAACTCGTCTACGCCACCAAGGCTTCCGATGTCGAGACCGTGATGATCAACGGACGCCTGATCATGGATAGCCATAGAATCTTGACCATCGATGCGGCAGCAGTCCGCGCCAAGGCTAACGAATACCGCGATCGCGTGCGCAAATCGCTCAAAGGCGAATAGCTTGCTGAAAATCAGTCAGGAGGAACGAATTGAAACAGATCCACTTGTCTTACTCGAAACGGGGGGTGGCGGCGCTCGCCCTGAGCGTCGTGCTGACCCTTGCTCTGCTTGGCCAACCGGCGTGGTCCGCTGCTCAAGGCGGCTCTGACGAGTCGTTGAAGAAGGGTGACGATCTCTATAAGGCTGGTAAATATCAGGACGCCATCGCCGCGTACAAAGAGACGCTGGGTCGCGACCCTAACAACGATCAGGCGATCGGCAACACAGCATTCGCGTACCACCATCTCGGCGACGAGGCGAACGCCCTGCAGTGGATGAAACGACGGGTAGAGATTCCCGGACAGTCGCCGTCCAAGAAAGCACAGACGCTCACCGATATAACCATAATCTGTTGGCAAACGGCGCACTTCGCCATCGCGTCGCGTCTGGCTTCGGGCAGTTCGCCGCAAGATAGCGCGGCAGCAAAGCTGATAAGCGAAGGCATCGACAGCGCGCAGAAGGCCGTCGCGATAGCGCCGAAATTCGTCCGCGCGTTCAACGGTCTCAACCTGCTCTATCGGGCCAGCGCGGCGGCCGAATCAGATGCCGGCAAACAAAAGGAATGGCTCGGCAAGGCCGACGAGGCGTTGCGGCAATCCATCCTACTCTTCGAGGCGGGCAAACAGCAGCAGGCTGATTTCCTGGCGATTCCAACCATATCGGTGATCCTTGGTGCGGATAAGGGCGCCGGCGTGCAATTGGGGCAGGCAACGAAGAGCCCGACGCCGGGGGTGCTGAAGGATTCGAAGGGGGGCGCTCTCGCGGTGGAAGTCTTCGTCGGGCTGGACGGCAAGATCCGCCAGCAACGAGTGATAGCGGGCGAGGGCAAGCCGGCAGAAGCGGCTCTGGCGGCGGTAAAACAGTGGGAATTCGGGCCCAGCACATTCGAAGGTCATCCGGTACAGGTGATCAAGACGATCTCGTTTTCGGCGAAGTGAGCGATGCTTAGGACGGCGATCAGCGCAACAGTTGTCCTGATCCTCGCGTTAACGGCGCCCGGGCAGGAGCGCAAGCCCGACGCGGCGAAGCAAGATCCGCCCGCGGGCGCTGCCGCCGCGGGCGAAGGCAAGTCGCAGCCGGCGCCGCTTGACGAACCGATTACCGGCCTGGCGGCCGCTCGTATTATCCGCGGCAATCGCTACATGCAATTTCAGCTCTACGACCAGGCCATTGCCGAATTCAAAATGGCGATTGCGGCGTCGAAGAAGCCGTTGCGCACGGCATACGCCAACCTGGGCGCGGCATATTCGGGAAAGCACGAGTATCGCGCGGCAGTCGACGCCTATAGGCAGGCGTTGGAGATAGCCCCTGGCGATTTTGTACTGCGGTACCAACTTGGCGATGCGCTGTACTTCTCGGGAGAGTACCGCGAAGCGGAAGCCGAATACCGGAAGGTTCTGGCAGCAACAGCTCGGGGAAACCCTGCGGGTCATCATGCGCTTGGGTTGGCGCTGTTCGCGCAGAAACGCGTCGACGAAGCCGCAGCGGAATACAGAATCGCAATAGAGCAGGCGAAGGGCAACTACGCCGAGGCGCATTACAATTTCGGCATCGCGCTGTTCGCGCAGGGTGACGGCAAGGCTGCCGAGACGGAGTTCCGCACGGCGATCGCACAAGAAAAGAAGGACTGGCCTGAAGCTCACTTCAATCTCGCCCAAGCATTGGAAAAACAGAATCGTTTCGGCGATGCTGCCGCCGAATATGAGACCTACCTGCGCCTGGCCCCGACCGCCGAGGATGCCGCGAAGCTGCGCGCCTACATTGAGTACTTGAAGAAACGAACGTAAGAGGCCGCTAGGGTTGTGGCATGCTGCCGACGCAGAATGAATCGCCTACTGTGCCCTGGCTTTGCCCGGCTTTCGGGGAGAAAAGGCAAAAACAGCAACAGGCGAGCGCGTCCCTAATTTGTCATCACCCGGACTGCGTGATACGCTGGCAAACGAACCACGAAAAGGCTGCTATAGATGGCGTTTGAAGATCTGAGAGAGTTTGTTGCCGCCTTGGAAAAGCAGGGCCAGCTTAAGCGCATCCGCGCCGAAGTTTCGGCCGAACTGGAAATCACCGAGATCGCCGACCGCGTCTCGAAGCGTAATGGTCCGGCGTTACTGTTCGAGAACGTTCGCGGCTCGACCATGCCGGTGCTGATCAACGCGCTTGGCAGCCGCGAGCGGATGCTGACCGGGCTCGGCGTCCGCGACTACATCGAGGTCACCGAACGGATTGACGACCTGACCGATGTCAAGTCGCCGCAAGGGCTGATTGAAAAGATCAAAATGGTCCCGCGGCTGGCGGACCTCGCAAAGATGTTCCCGAAGATTGTCCGCGGCGGCCCCTGCAAAGATCGCGTCTTGCGGCAGGGGAAGTTTTCGCTCCTGGACTTGCCCGTGCTCAAGTGTTGGCCGGAAGACGGCGGGCGCTTCATCACGATGCCGCTCGTCTTCTCGAAGAACCCGGAGACCGGCAAGCGCAACTGCGGCATGTACCGCATGCAAGTCTACGACGAGACGACAACCGGAATGCACTGGCAGATCCATAAGCACGGCGCGCATCATTTTCGCAACCTGCGGCGCGGCGGCGGGGGGCGGCTGGATGTTGCCGCGGCCATCGGCAGCGATCCGGCGACCGTCTTTTCCGCCATTATGCCGCTGCCGGAAGACCTGGATGAGATGATGATCGCTGGCTTCCTCCGGCAAACACCGGTTGAGATGACGCGCTGCGAGACCGTTGACCTTGAGGTCCCGGCCAATGCTGAAATCGTGCTCGAAGGCTACGTTGACACAAACGAGCGCCGCGTCGAGGGGCCGTTCGGCGACCATACGGGATATTACTCCCTGGAAGACGAGTTCCCCGTCTTTCACGTCACGTGCGTCACCCATCGTAAGAAGCCGATCTATCAGACCACGATCGTCGGGAAGCCGCCGATGGAAGACTGTTGGATGGGCGAGGCCATCGAGCGCATTTTTCTGCCTTTGATGCAGCGCCAGTGCCCGGAAGTGGTCGATTATCACATGCCGTTTGCGGGCGTCTTCCATAATCTAATGGTGGTGTCGATCCGCAAGAGCTATCCGGGACACGCCAGGAAGGTCATGAACGGGATCTGGTCGCTGCCGCAAGCCATGTTCACCAAATGCGTCGTCGTCGTGGATGATGACACCGACGTTCGCGATCTGAACGAGGTGAGCTGGCGCGTGCTCAACAACATCGACCCGGAGCGCGATATTCAATTCATGTTGGGACCGGTCGACCAACTGGACCACTCGTCGCGGCTGCCCAACTTCGGCTCGAAAATGGGCGTCGACGGCACGCGTAAGTGGAAGTCGGAGGGCTTTGATCGCCGGTGGCCCAAAGAGATCAAGATGTCGGAAGAAGTGCGCGCGCGGATAGACAAACTCTGGCCAAAGCTGGGGCTGTAGAGCGGAGGCAAAGCGGGAAAGGAAACATCCAGTCATGTCGAGAGCTGGCAAAATCGTAATCATTCTGGTCGTCTGTTTCTTGGTCATCGTCGGTAGCGTCGTGGCGATGGGGGTCTACTGGTGGACCCACCATAGCCGAGAGCTGATGGAATCGACACAAAAGGTGTATAAAGAAGGCCAGGATGCGGGCCGGAAGACGGACGAGCAAGGATGCCTGAATGCGGCAATCGCACGCTACAAGGAGAACACGGGCTTTACCGGCTCCATTTCGACGAGTCTCTTCTTACGCAGTTGTCTCGATGAGAGCCGTCCGACTCCCGGCTTCTGTGACGGCGTGCCGAGACGGCTTGAGATCCTAAGAAGCGCGCAGTGGCAGATCGAACAAGCCAAGAAGGCCGGCATTAACGACAACTTCGGCCGCCAGCTCTTCACCCAGGTGCAGGAGTACTGCGAGACCAAAGGCGCCAAGAAGAGCGCGCCCTCCGGCGTTCCGGCGGGCGTGGCCAGGTAAACCTGCACCGTGTCGCTCTCCCGGCGCGCTAGATCTATAAGAGGCTTCGAGGCCATCAAGTGGGAGCCCGGCGCCGTGGCGCCGACAGATGCAATGAAGCCCAGCATCTTCTCTCGTTATTCCTTACCGTGCCGATCATCTCGTGTTCGGGCCTGCCCTCATGATATAAAGGCCGGCGATGATCGACCACGACAGGCTCTTCAAGGAACTCATTTCGACATTCTTCTTGGACTTTCTTGAGTTGTTCGTGCCCAAGGTGCGCGCGTATGTGGAGGCGGGCTCCATCGAGTTCCTGGACAAGGAAGTCTTTGTCGATGTTACGGCCGGCGAGAGACTGGAGGCGGATTTGGTCGCCAAGGTTCAGTTCAAAGGGCTTGCCGCTTTCTTCATCGTCCACATCGAAAACCAGAATCGAGCTGAGAGGGATTTCGGCCGCCGGCTGTTTCGGTATTTCTCTCGGCTGCACGACAGATATGAGCTGCCAGTTTACCCGATTGCGGTGTTCTCTTTCCCGTCGCCGCGGACGGCCCAGCCGGACGTGTACCGCGTCGAGTTCCCGAACAAAGTGGTGAACGAATTCCACTTTGACGTAATCCAATTGAATCGGCTGAATTGGCGCGGTTTCGTCAGGAAGGCGAATCCCGTCGCGGCAGCGCTTATGGCGAAGATGGATATGGCGCCCGGGGAGCGAGCGAGAGTAAAATTAGAATGCCTCAGGCTCTTGGTGACGCTAAAGCTGAACAAAGCCAAGACCCGCTTGATATCCGGATTCATCGACAGCTACCTGGAGTTGAACCGTGAGGAGCGGCAGGAATTCGAGGCGGAGACTAAGGGGTTAGGAGCGCGAGAGAAGGAGGACGTTATGGAAATTGTCACGAGCTGGATGAAGGAGGGGTTGCAGCGAGGGTTGCAGCAAGGGTTGCAGCAAGGGTTGCAGCAAGGCCGGCTTGAGGCGATTCGGGACGACGTGTTAGAGGTCCTGGAAGCGCGCTTTGCCGCCGTTCCTGTCCGTCTAAAGAGGATGTTGAAAAGAATCGAAGACCCCGATCAGTTGAAGGGCCTGGTGCGTCAGGCGGCAACGGCGGACAGTTTGAAGGACTTCGCACAGTGCCTGACCACACCGACTGGCGGCGCCACCGCGTCTGCCCGGACGAAACAACAGCTCTGATCCGCACGACCACCGGCTCGCAACCGAGAAGCGAGGTACAGATCGAGGCCTCTAGACATCTGCGGCGCAGCAAGCGACCTAAAGCAGTGATGCGAAAGATCTTTGCCAACTGGAATGAAGCGGGAATCTGTGTTTATCAGGCATTCAGGCCGGCCACTGTCAAAGCTGCATTGCGGCGCGGCACGTTCGACAAAGGCTTCAGCCTGGACCGAATGACCTGGATCAAGCCTTCCTTTGGCTGGATGCTTTATCGCTCGGGGTACGCCTCAAAGCATCGGCAAGAGGCGATTCTGAAGATCAAGATCAGTCACCACGGGTTCAGGGCAATACTCGCTCAAGCAGTCGAGACATCCTTCAATCCTAAACTCTATGATTCTGAGCCCGCCTGGGCCGCGGCGCTGGCGCGATTCGAAGTGCGCTTCCAGTGGGATCCCGAGCGCGCGCTCGACGGCGACAAGCTGGACAGGCGAGCGATACAGATCGGCCTTCGCGGTGAAGTAGTAAAGAAGTACGTCAACGACTGGATTCTGCAACTCGAGGAAGTCACCGAACTCGCGAAACAGATCGGGGGAGCAGTTCGCAACGGACGATCCATATTGCCCAGAGGGTCCATTGGAACAAGAATACATTGTAGATGATGAGCTGAAGAACGTGCTGGGAATGCGCCTGGACCAGGCCAATTCGAACCCCAATAACGCAATGAATTAACATTGATGTCCGCGCAAAGCCGGCAGAACACCGCAGCGAGAAAAAGCCCAGCGCCAGCCGAACCTGGCCAAAGCGATGGGGTTGACGGCGCGGCGTCTCGATTCTGAGTGCGCACCTCCGCACCCCTCCTGAACTTGCCTCGTTCGGTTATTTTTGGTATTCTTTCGCATGCATGGGTATGATGCCTCGAAGGCGCCAATCGGCCCCAGATGGCTACAAGCTTTCCCCATCTCCGGGAGGCGGGGAACGAACACCATCGAAGCGTCCCGCGTTGACAATAATATTAGTTACAGTCAATTAAACAATTCGCCATCCCGGCGTCCTCGTTTTGACGCGGGTTAAATATTCGCAACTGTTGTAAACATTGAATGCGGTCCCGTTTTAATGCGAGTTAAATCCTTCGGCTGCCGGCTCATCACTAACCACCTCTGTTCTGTAATTGATATCCTACTGTCCATCTCCACCGAAACGTCGGACTGCTCACTGAGCCGGACCGCGCCGTCGCTTTGTGCTTATCTCCCGTGCGTGCTATATTTCAGCGCGGTTGGAACCAGGACGCCTTATGGAATTCAAGCACAAGGCACATATTATGGACGCTGCGGGGATAAGCAGAGCGCTGTCGCGGCTCGCCTCCCAGATCGTTGAACAAAACGTCGGAATGACCGACCTGCTCCTGGTTGGGATCCGCCGGCGCGGCGTGCCCCTGGCGGAAAGAATCGCTGAAAGGATAGAGCATCTCGAGGGTCAGCGGCCGCCAACCGGACAACTCGACATCACCCTCTATCGCGATGATCTGTCGACGGTCGGACCACGGCCCGTCGTCAACCGCACGGATATCCCCGTCGATGTGACCGACAGCACTATCGTGCTTGTCGACGACGTGCTCTACACCGGGCGCACGGTGCGCGCCGCGCTCGACGAGTTGGTCGATTTTGGCCGGCCGCGCAAAGTGGAGCTTGCCGTCCTGATCGACCGGGGACATCGGGAGCTGCCGATACAGGCTGACTACGTGGGCAAGCGCCTGCAGACCACGGCGGCTGAAATCGTCAAAGTGATGCTCAAGGATTATGACGAAGAGGAACAGGTCATCGTAGTCGAGAACGAATAACCACCTTGGGATTCAATCAGAAAGACCTTCTGGGCATACGCGAGATCTCGGCCGAGGACATCACGACCATCCTCGATACGGCGGAATCTTTCAAAGAGGTTTCCCGGCGCGCCATAAAGAAGGTCCCGACCCTCCGCGGGAAAACCGTCATCAACCTCTTCTTCGAACCATCGACGCGAACGCGCACCTCGTTTGAGATCGCGGCGAAGCGGCTGTCGGCCGACGCGGTAAACATCTCCGCCTCCACTTCTTCGGTCACCAAGGGCGAGACCCTCATCGATACGGCGCGCAATCTGGAAGCGATGGGGCCCGACGCCATCGTCATTCGCCATCCTTCGCCTGGAGCGCCGCATCAGCTCGCCAGGCTCATCGGCGCGTCTGTGATAAACGGCGGCGATGGCGCCCATGAACATCCGACGCAGGCCTTGCTCGACGCCTTTACGATTCGCGGGCACAAGGCCGGGTTCGCAGGCCTGCAGGTGGCAATTATCGGGGACATCGCCCACAGCCGCGTGGCGCGCTCGAACGTTCACCTCCTGACCAAAATGGGCGCTCACGTTCGCGTTGCCGGACCTCGCACCCTGATTCCGCCTTACTATGAACAGATAACGGGAGAGTCAGAGGGGTCGCTCACCGTCTGTGACAGCGTCGATGACGCCCTTTCAAGCGCCGACGTCGTGATGATGTTGAGGATCCAACGCGAACGCATGACGGCCGCCTTTTTCCCCTCGCTGAAAGAATACTCAATTCAGTACGGGCTCACATTGCGGCGGCTGCGGCTTGCGGCTCCCGACTGCATCGTCTTGCATCCGGGTCCCATCAATCGCGGAGTCGAGATCAGCTCTGAGGTGGTCGACAGCGCCAGCTCGCTGATTTTGGACCAGGTGACGAATGGCGTCGCCGTTCGCATGGCGATTCTATTCCTCCTGGTTGAAAGGGAAGGCCATTGAAGCGGTTACTCAAAGGCGGGCGCATTATCGATCCATCGCAGCACATCGATAAGACGGCCGATCTCCTCATCGAGGCTGGCCGCGTCAAGGCGATTGGCCCGAACTTGCCGGCTGAGGGCGCTTCGGTCTTCGATGCCAGCGGTCTGGTCGTCGCTCCGGGATTCATCGACTTGCACGTTCACCTGCGCGAGCCTGGAGAGGAATACAAAGAAACCATCGCATCCGGAGTCGCGGCGGCGGTGGCGGGCGGCTTTACCTCTGTCTGCGCCATGCCCAACACCAGGCCGGTAAACGATAATGCCTCAGTGACGCGGTTCATGATCGAAAAGGCGAATGAGGCCCGGCTGGCCGGCCTCTTTCCAGTTGGCGCCATCACGCGCGCCTCAGAAGGGTCTGAGCTCGCCGACATGGCGGAGATGAAGGACGCGGGGGCCGTGGCTGTCTCGGACGACGGCCGGCCCGTAATGGACGCGCAGGTGATGCGCCATGCGATGGAATACGCGCGCGACCACGGACTCGTGATCGTGGACCACTGCCAGGAATTGAACCTCTCCGCCGGAGGCGTCATGAACGAGGGCCGTTATTCGACTCTGCTCGGCCTCAAAGGCATGCATGCCGCGGCGGAAGAGAGCCACGTCGCCCGCGACATCATGCTGGCCAAACTGACTGGGGCTCGCGTTCATATCGCCCACGTTTCAACGACGGCCTCGGTCGAGATGGTCCGCCGTGCGAAGCAGGAAGGCGCGCCGGTAACTTGCGAAGTCACACCGCATCACCTGGCACTGACCGATGCCGCCGTCGTCGGCTTTGACACAAATACGAAGATGAGCCCGCCGCTGCGGTCAGAAGAGGATCGCCTTCAACTGATCAGGGCGCTTGCCGATGGGACCATCGAGGCGATTGCGACGGACCACGCTCCCCATCACCTTGATGAGAAAATGCTGGAATACGATCGGGCGCCGTTCGGCGTCATTGGACTGGAAACGGCGCTTGGGGTTGCGCTGACCGTGCTATATCACACCGGACTGGCGCCGCTCGTCAGGGTGGTTGAGGCGTTGACGATTGGCCCTGCCCAAGCTTTTGCGCTCAGGGGCGGAACTCTGGCCGTCGGGGCGCCCGCGGATATCACGGTATTTGACCCGGATCGCGAGTGGGTGGTCGACCCGAAGCGGTTTCGATCAAAGAGCCGTAACACTCCTTTTTCGGGTTGGCGGTTGCGGGGCGCCGTCGTCGCTACACTGGTCTCGGGCCGCGACGCCTACAACGCGGAGTCCAGGGCAGCCTAGGCGGCGCCGCGTTCGCTGCTGTTCTTCGAGTCTGGAGTCGAGCCAAACCACCTGGAAACAATCATGAGAATCACTATAGTTGGCGGCGGAGCGTCGGGGTTGTATTTCGCTATCCTGATGAAGAAGCTGGATCCGTCGCACGCCGTCACAGTCCTCGAACGCGATGGGCCGAACGACACCTTCGGCTGGGGCATCGTGTTCTCGGATCAGACCTTTTCGTATCTGGCAGACAACGATCGCGAGTCCTTCGAGGAAATCACCACCGCTTGCGAAACCTGGGACAATGTCGATGTTGTTCACCGGAACCAAAAGGTCACGATCAGGGGGAACAGGTTCTCTGGCATCGGTCGTCTGGCGTTCTTGAACATAATGCATCGGCGCTGTCAGCAGCTTGGAGTGGAGATCAGGTTTCACACCAATATTGCGGATGCCAGTGAATTGGCCGGCTGCGATTTGCTCGTCGGAGCGGACGGCGCCAATAGCGTCGTGCGCCGAACTTACAGCGATTTCTTCAAGCCGGTCGTGGACCTGAGGCGCAACAAGTACATTTGGCTTGGAACGAATCAATTGTTTCATGGCCTGACGCTGACGTTTCGAGAGACGCATGCCGGTGTGTTCATCGCGCACTCGTACAAGTTCAACAAGACGACCAGCACCTTCATCGTCGAATGCTCCGAAGAGACGTGGAGGGGCGCGGGACTTGAGCAGAAATCCGAAGAGGAAACGTGTGAGTATTTAGGGAGCGTGTTCGCGGCCGACCTCGGCGGCTATCCGCTGCTGGCGAACAACTTTGTACGCTGGCTGAATTTTCCCCTGGTGCGGAACAACCGTTGGTTTCACGAGAATGTGGTGTTGGTCGGCGACGCGCTTCACACGGCGCATTTTTCCATCGGATCCGGGACCAAGCTGGCGCTCGAGGATGCAATCGCGCTGGCCGATAGTTGGAGAAGGAATGGCAATGTCGGCGCCGCCCTTGCCGAATTTGAGCGGAGCAGAAAACCGGTCATTGACGCCTATCAACAGGCGGCGTACTCCAGCCTGCTCTTGTTCGAAAATGCTGGCGAAGAGATGGCCCTCGAACCGGTTCCGTTTGCTTATAAGCTGATGACCCGGAGTAAGAAGATTGACTACGACAAGTTGAAACAGAGAGACCCGCAATTCATCGCCGTCTACGATGACTGGCGCCGGTCAACGGCGCCTTAGTAAAATGTAAGTAGTAGTATCCGCATTATGTGGCATCCGGAAAATCCAGTAAGGCACGCTATTCTTCAAGCACGCTGGCCTACCGCGGAAGAGGCAGAGCGGTCGTTGCTCTTCGCACCGATCAGGGCCGGCTCGGTTGAACTCGAGAGCCGCACGTGGGTGCCCGCCATGGTGCCCTGGCGAGCGACCGAGGACGGTTTTGTAACCCGCGATGTCATTGAGTGGTACGGGCGCTTTGCCGCGGGGCGTCCGGGCGCCATCGTAGTGGAAGCCACGGGAATCCGCGACATTCCGAGCGGGCCGCTCCTGCGAATAGGCCACGACCGGTTTATCCCGGGCTTGCGCGATCTCGTGGACGTCGTGCGCCGCGAAAGCGGCGGGCACACCCGCCTCTTCATACAAATCATCGACTTCCTCGCTGTGAAACGCCGCCCTACGCGCGAGAAATACTTCACACGCTTCTTTGAACCGAATGATCAGCGCCGGCGCGCCCTCCTTATGGCGACTGGGGATGCGCTTTGGCTCCGCGCCTCCGATGATGAGGTGCGCGCCTTTCTGTGCGCCGCTCCGGACGAAGTGATCGCCGAAGTGCTGGACGCGCGGGAGCTCGAATCGCTGCGCTGCGGTTATCGCGAGCGTGTCACCGACGTGCGCCTCGCCCATATTCGCGACTTGCCGCGTGTACTGCCAGGCATCTTCGCCGCGGCGGCCGCGCGCGCAAGGGAAGCGGGATTCGACGGAGTCGAGTTGCACTACGCACACGCCTATACGATGGCGTCGTTCCTCAGCGCGAACAATGTCCGCAGGGACGGCTACGGCGGTCCGCGCGAAAACAGAGTGCGGTTGCCCCTCGAGGTCTATCACGCGGTGCGCGCGCGCGTTGGGCCTGATTACACCATTGGCGTGCGCTTTCTCGGCGACGAGGTCATCGAAAACGGGAGCCATCTCGACGACGCGATTTATTTCGGCATGGAATTCGCTCGCGCCGGGTTCGACTACTTATCAATATCGAAGGGCGGCAAATTCGACGATGCGAAACAACCGAAGATCGGTCAGGCGGTATATCCCTACACCGGACGAAGCGGGTACGAATGTATGCCGACGGTCCTGTCGGATGACCGCGGTCCTTTTGGCCGCAATGTTCCCCTTGCGAGCGCCATCAAGCAGAGAATAAACGAAGCGGGGTTTGCCCCGCCGGTTGTAACCTCCGGCGGGGTCGCTACCTTTGAACAGGCAGAGGCCATACTCGAGGGCGGTGAGGCCGATATCGTCGGCGCGGCGCGGCAGACGCTCGCAGATCCCGATTGGTTTCTCAAGATCCGCCGCGGACGCGGAGACGAGATCCGCCGGTGCGTGTTCACCAATTATTGCGAAGGCCTCGACCAAATGCATAAGCAGGTCACGTGCAAACTATGGGACAGAGTAGATTTGAACGAAACCGGAGCCGCGTTGAGCGAGGATGGCCGACGCCGCCTGGTGGCGCCAAAATGGCCCACGTAGAACCCATCGGTGAGCGCCCCGCACCCGTTACGAGCTAAGGAAGTTTGAAAGCAAACCGTGGAAGTGATGGACGCCGTTCTCGCGTTTGACCGAATATCGTCCGCGCTCATAATAGCGCGAGCCAAGGCCGCGCTGAACCGCCTCACAAATCGCAATGTCTTCCAACTGGATCTCGTCGCTGAATGCTATCGTTCGTTCCAGCGCCTTTTGCGCCTCCGGGTCTTCGGGATTCCGCGCATACCACTCAAAGACCGTCAAAGTTCGGGTCGGCCCAAGCGGCACGATCAGGTTGGTTGAGAGATTATCCGGATAGATGTTGAGCATCAGGTTGGGAAACAGCCAAAAATACTGGGCCTCGCCGGCGCCGGCATCGCCAAGGTTTATCCGGGCGTTTGCGACCCGCTTGATCGGCGCGTGCTGAATCGAATAGAAATGTTTCGTTTCGACGCGATAGCGAGAATAATCCAGCTCGCGGTTGAGGCCAGGATGCAGGATTGGAATGTGGTAGCCTTCAAGATAATTGTCCACGTAGACTTTCCAATTACAGTCTACATACCAATCTTTGCGCGCGGCGAGCTGCAATCCTGAAAGATCGTGATGCGCCACCCGGGCGGGCAGATCTTCCAGGGTTTGCCCAAGCGGCGCGCATGTGGAATCCAGATTAACGAAGACCAGAGCGCCCCACGCTTCCACCCTGAACTGCGGCAAGCAATTCGCTTCTTTGTTGAAGCACTCGACCCCGTCGAATTCCGGCGTGCCGAGCAGGCGGCCATCCGCGGCATAGGTCCAGCCGTGATAGCCGCATTGAAACACGTTGCGATTGCCGCTCTCCGCGGCAACGGGCCCGGCGCGGTGTCGGCACACATTGGAGAAGGAGCGAAGCTTCTCGTCCTGACCGCGCACTACCAGCACCGGTTCATCACCAACGGTTGTGGTGAAGTAGTCTCCGGGTTTTTCGACCTGCGCAAGCCTCCCGGCAAGCTGCCAGGTGCAGGAGAAAACCTTGTCATTTTCCATCCGGAGCTGGGCTGAATCGCTGTACCACGCAGCCGGCAACGTCGCCGCGCGCGCGAGGTTCGATTCGAAGAAGTGCTCGGGCTCAGGCGGGCCGTGCCGCGCCGCAGCCTTGGCGATCGGCGCGTGTTCTCTTGTGTTTTTCATTGCTCCTTGTTTGCCAACGTAACCGTGAGGTGTTGCATGCTTTCGCGTCTAGGGGCTCGCATGTTTGTTCAGCCACGCCGCCAGATCCTTGGGAGCGCTAAAATCCAGCACAGCTACGCCCAACTCCTCGAGCCGTTCAATTGGTAGCGTGAGGATGCGCGCGCGCGCGCGGGTATCGACCCCACCCAGTCGTTGTCTCAGAAGCCGAAGTATCAGCGTCGCCGCACCCTTCTGCGCACCCTCCTTCAGCCCTTGCTGCAGCCCCTGGCGCATCCCTCGCTTCTCAAACCTGCTCAGGTATGTCACTTTCTGACCCTCCTCAAACACCTCCATCTGGCGCTCGTACTCGATCTCCAATGCCTCCGGAAGCGCGAGAACGTACTCCATGAATCGAAACAGCGCCAGCACTTCTTCGCGAGTATAGCCGCGCTTATACAACATTTTCGCCAATATTAGCCGCCATCGCAACCGCTCGTTTTCATTTCTTTTGTTTGCCTGCGCCTGTAGGTGCGCCATCGCGACAACGGCAAACGGATTGCGGTTGCGCTCCAACTCGGCCCAACTCTCGCGATAATCCAGTAGCTTTGCGGTTCGGAACCTCAGCCCCACCTCCACGCCCCATAGGCTATGGCGATATTCTTGCGGCCGCCAGTTCGAATAGTCATCGGCAAGCACTACAAAGCTGCCCACTAGGCAGCCATAGTGGTCAAAGAGCCGGTTGTGATAGACAAACATGCGCCGGGGAAAGGCCCGATCCCGCTGGCCTTGCACCTCAATATGAATCAGGACCCATGTCTCTTCGCCGCCAACCCGCCATACCTTCACCAACTGGTCGACGTAGCGCCTGCCAGTGGCCGCGCCTCGCATGACCTGTTGCAATTCCTTGTCCAAGAAAACCGGTTTCCGAGACCAATCAATGCCGGCATGCGCATCAGGAAAGAAGAACTCCATGAACTGCTGGAAAAGGGTTTCGATAATGTCCTTCCAGGGCGTGTCAGTTTCCTGAGTCGTTTCGTTCGTGATCATGAATGCTTCCAACCGAAGTAACCGGCGAAACGCCAGTTAAAGTCTCGCGGAGCATAGCGAACGGTCCGATGGGCCGCGCCTTTTTGTGGGCCTCGACGCGCCACACGCGACATTAACCAGCGCCGATAGCCACCATCCGAACTCGTATCCCACCTCTCCCGGCCTCAAACAAGGCCGTCTTTTCCATCGCGGCTTCTTAGCCGCCGCAGCCACAAGAAAACGGGATAGCTGGCCCCGAGTCCGATGAGGGCGTACAGACTGTTCTTTCTGTCGCTTGCTATTGCGCCACCCATGAACGCAATCGAGCCCGCTAGCGCCAGGCCCGTTGTCCATGGGTAGCCCCATGCTCGATACGGGCGCTCGCGGGCGGGCTCCCGCCGTCGCAAAACGAACAACGAGATGAACGATATCGCGTAATTGGCGACAAAGAAGAAGGCTACAACCGCGATGATGTTCTCAAAGATTCGCCGGGAATTTTCGAAAGCGCCGCCAAGGATAAATAGGACTGCGACCAGCGTGGTTACGAACAAAGTTAGCGTTGGCGTCCCTCCAGGATTCACCGTGGCGGCCTTCTGCGTGAACAGACCATCACGGCTCATGGCGAACAGCACACGGGTAGCCATCATCTGGCACGCGTTCACCGCGCTTAACAACGAGAGGACAGTCAGCGCCCTGATAATCGTATCGCCGTGAGCGCCGAAGATCGCCTGCGCCGCGGCGCCGACGGCAAGATCGCTGCCGCCGATCTGCGAGATTGGCAGCACGTACAGCACGGCAAGATTGACCAACAAATAGATCGCTATGATGGCCAACACGCCGCCTAACATAGATCGAGGGATGTCGCGCCCCGGATTCCGCACCTCTTCGGAGAAATAGATTACGCCGGTCCAGCCATCGTATGTGTAAATGACGGCCTGCAAAGCCAGGACCACTGCGATCAGGCCGCCCGAACCCGTGGGCGCCGCCTGCAGGGTTGATTCGCCGCCGGAGCCTTTGCCGCCGAGGAGGAAGCAGGCGGCGATCAGAGCGACGAACGCCAGCGCCTTGAGCAAACTGGTGACGTTCTGAATGTTGCTGCCCCAGCGCAGGCCGCGCCATTGCAGCACCGCGAAGGCCACGACTATGGCTAGCGCGATCGAAACGGAATAGCGGGCAAGCGCTGGAAACAAGACGCCCAGGTACTCGCCGATGACGATCGAAATCGCCGCGCTGCTGCCACACGTCGAGATCCAATCGCTCCAGCCCACGACAAAGCCGGCGTAATCGCCCAGCGCGTAACGCGCGAATATATATTGGCCGCCCGAGCGCGGCAGCATTGTGCCCAACTCGGCAATCGAAATGGCCCCGAGCAGCGCGTAGCCCCCCCCGGCGACCCACACTCCCAGAAACAGCCCGACCTCGGGCAGACGGGCTGCCACCTCCCCGGGGGTGCGCAAGATGCCCGCCCCAATGGTGTTGCCGATGATGACCGCAAGGCCAAAGCCAATGCCGAGAATACGCAGCAGACGACCGCGTTCCACGCGCTCAACGACCGAGGCGGCGGGTGGCGCGGGCTGCAAAATCCTAGCACCTCGAGGGAAGACGGTTAGACTTAGATTCCAAAGACCTGCAGGAAGACCTTGCGCTCGTTCGGACCGTCAAACTCCGACAGGATGACGCTCTGCCATTTGCCTAAAACGAGCTTGCTTTCTGCTATCGGCACCGAGAGGCTGTGACCCAATACCACGTTCTTTAGGTGGGAGTCCGCATTGTGGCGGTCACAGTCAGAATACTCCGGATCGTTGTGTTTGTAGTAAGTGCCGCGGGGCACAATCTCGTCGATCATTGACTTCATGTCTGCCAACAAGGCATCTTGCCACTCATTCACGAAGATGCCTGCCGTCGTGTGCAGCGAGGAGATCTGTACGTAACCGTCCTTGACCCCAGTGCGATCGACGAACGCTCGAATATCGCCGCTCAGATTTATCAACTCAGTCCGGTCGTTTGTTTTTACCTCGATCGTCTTGGCAAAGACCTTAACCGTGCCTTCATTCGAGTAACAATCAAGAGCAACGGCCCCGCCGTTGGGGGTATTGAGAGCTTCCATTCTTTATCTCCTTCCGATGGCTTTCAACTACACGAACACTAAGAGATTTGGCCCGAAGTTGAACCCGGATTATACTACAGAAAACCCCTCTCGTGTCTAGCAATTGCAGCATATAAACGCGGTGCGCGGTTAGACGATCCGTCTGCCGCGCTCAGAGTCGAAAACGACCTCGCCGAATTGCTCGACGAAACCCGCCAGCCGCTCGGCGCACAGGCTGGAGCGGCGGCCGAGATCAAGCAGCGACGGCAACACCATAGGTCTGCGCAACACGGCTTTTGCAACCAGGGCAAGGCTGACATTGCCCCGTTCGTCCCTACACGTATCAAAATCGAGCGGGAAGTCCTGGTCAAGCTCGTCCGTGATGCACCGAATCGCGAGGAATGGAATCGAGTTCTCGGCGCAGACCAGAGCCAGCGCTGATGATTCCATCTCCACACAAGCCATTTCATCTCTGCCGAATCCGCCAGCCAGTTCGCGCTTGTCCCGTGCGCCGGCAATCTTATCAATCGTAACACTCACGCCAAAGTGACAACCCCTGGCGTGAACTTGCGCCGCGGCGCCGATAAGTTCCTCGGACCCGGCCGAGCTCGATGAACCTCTGACTTCGCGTGCGATGATTAAATCGCCAACTCGGAGCGCAGACGACAAAGCGCCCGCAAAGCCTATCCCAAGGACTGCACGCGCTCGCTGCTGCTTGAGATGCGAGCGCAGACTCCGCGCGGCGTTCGCGCTGCCTTCGCCTGTCTCGAGGAAAGTCATGTGGGGATTGCCGCGCTTTATCAACGGCTTAAGTTCACGGCTGAGCGCGGCGACCACCAACATCGAGTCGGCTCCCCGCGTCGATGGTTCAGGCTGCAACGTAGCCATTCGTCTGAAACCATTTCACCGCGCGCTCCAGGGCGGCCTCGATCGGGTTCTGTGGCAAACCAAGTTCGCGCACCGCCTTCGATGGGTCGAACCACATCTTGTGGCGTGAGAGTTTGACGCTTTCCAACGGCACCTCCGGCTCGCGGCGCGCAATCCTTATGGACCAAAGATTCTCAAATGCGGCATAGGTTTCCGCTACCCAATGCGGCACTTTGGTCCTGGGTGAGCGGATCCCCGTCGCCAGGGAAAGCGCGTCAAACAGGTCCTTAAGCGTCAGATTACGGCCCCCCAGAATGTACTTTTCGCCCACGATTCCCTTCTCCGCCGCCAGAATATGCCCTTCGGCGCAATCACGCACGTCGATCAGATTCATCCCGGTGTCCACGTATCCGAACATCTTTCCGCGCATAAAGTCGACGATAATCTTACCGGTTGGTGTCGGCTTGATATCGAGATCGCCGACCGGCGTGCTGGGGTTGACTATGACGACAGGCAGGCCGCGGGAAATCCACTCCTCCGCCCGGCGTTCGGCCAGGAATTTGCTGCGCTTATAGTGTCCGACCATCTCTTCGAGCCTGACCGGCGTGTTTTCGCTGGCGGGCCTCCCGGTTGCGTGCAACCCGAGGCACCCCACTGTGCTGGTGTAAACAACCCGTTCGGCGCTCTGTTCGGACGCCGCCCTGAAGACGTTCTCGGCGCCGTCGACGTTCGCCTTGTACATTGCGTCAGGATCGGCGCACCACAGACGATAGTCGGCCGCGCAGTGATAAACGACACGGCAATGCGCGCACGCCGACCGCAAACTAGGTAGATCAGTCAGATCGCCGAAAGCGAGTTCGACTGGCAGGTCTTTCAGATTATCGAGGCGGCTGGCGGGCCGAACCAGGCACCGGACCTCTTGGCCGCGGTCCAGGAGGCGGCGAACCAGGTGCGATCCGACAAAACCTGTTCCGCCTGTAACCAGGACTCTCATGGTTTCGACCAGTTCATCAAATTCGTAAGCCGCGAGAAGGCAGGCCCTTGGAAGTGGATCTCAAGCAGGTACAAAATGGCGCCGCCCCCTTAAATCAGGAGAGGCGGGACCCCGCCCGCCTCTCCAATGCCCGCGAAACGGGATCACTCTCTTCGCAGTCGCTAATTACCCCGCAAGGTTCCACATCGCCATCCGGACCATATCGCGAGGGCTCTTTTTAAGCTCAAACACTGCCGAGGCTTCAAATCCGCTGTGCATCATACAGTTCTGGCAGAGACGGTCCTGGCGCGACTCCCAATACTCCCAGTCGACGCCGTTCCAAAACTCTTCCCAGCTACCGTAGTATTTCTTGCCGATTAGATAACAGGGTCCCTTCCAGCCTCGCGGTGTAAAGGTGACGGTGCTCCAGGGCGAACAATTGTACTCGCGCAGCCCGGCGGTGAACTCCAGGTACATCGGCGTCGACATCAGCCGATATTCCTTGGACAGTTCGAGCACGCGTTTGAACTTAGTCTGGATCTCCTGGCGCGAGAGGAAGATATCGCGATCCACTGACTCGTACTGATATCCCGGAGAGATCATCATCCCGTCGACGCCCAGCTCCGACACGGCCTTGCACAGCTCTTCGACTTCACTCATTTCAGTCTCTTTGAAGACGGTGGTGTTCGTCGTCACGTGGTAGCCCAAGCGCTTCGCCTGTCGAATCATCTCGATCGCCTTATCGAAGACGCCGGCCCGATCGCAGACCAGGTCATGCGTCTTCTGCATCCCGTCGAGGTGAACGTTGATCGTAAGGCGCTTATGCGGGTCGACTTTGCCGAAAAGCTTCGTGTCCAACAAGAGAGCATTTGTGCACAGGTAGATGTGACGCTTGCGGCTGATTATGCCTTCCAACAATTCCTTTAATTCTGGATAGATCGTGGGTTCGCCGCCGCAGATTGAGACAATCGGAGCGCCGGTATCCTCCACTGCCTGAAGGCAATCGTCGAGGGCCACGCGGTCTTCCAACTTCCCGGTGTGCCGCTCTAGAGCGCAGCCGAGGCAGGCAAGATTACAGGTGTACAGCGGCTCCAACATAAGGACCATGGGGAATCGCTTATTGCCCTTCAGCCCCTGCCTCGCCTGGTGCTGAATGGCATCGGTCGTGATGTGCAATGGGAATCGCATTTTAGCTTCCTTATCCGACGTAGGCGGTTTCGAACTGTTCGCGCCGCAAAAGCTTACGCCTGCCGCCCTTCATACATCCCGAGCGCAAGCAACGGGAAGTAGGCGGCATATAGATGGTAGCGCAGGTAGAAGACTCCAGGAAAGCCGGTGCCAGTCCAATAGTCGTCGTGCCACGAGCCGTCGCCGCGCTGGGTCTTCAGCAAATATTGAATTCCTCGGTGCAGGCCGTCGCTATCGTCGCCGGTGGCCATCAGTCCTAGCACCGCCCATGCTGTTTGCGATGGCGTGCTTGGCCCTTTGCCTTTGTATCCAGCGTCGTCGTAGCTCCGCGCCGACTCGCCCCAACCGCCGTCTTCGTTCTGAATGGCGCGCAACCAGCATCCGGCGGCCTGGCAAGCCGGCTCCATCATGTCCTCGCCAATGGATTTGAGCCCGTGCAACGCCAACCAGGTTCCGTAGATGTAGTTGCAGCCCCAACGCCCGAACCACGAGCCGTCGCTTTCTTGCTCTTTGGCGATGTACGAGAGAGCCCGCTGGACCACAGGGTTATCACGCGTAAAGCCCAGGCAGGCCAGGGTTTCCAGACCCCGTCCGGTAATGTCGGTGGTGCTGGGGTCGATCATGGCGTTGTGGTCGGCAAACGGTATTTGCGTCAAGAACTGTTCGTCGCAGTCTTTGTCGAAAGACGCCCACCCGCCATCCTTGTTCTGCATCGTAAGATTCCAGTTTAGGGCGCGGGCCATCGCCTCGCGCTTGTGCTTCTCCTTGTGGTGATCGGGGAAGCGCAGCTTGCTGAGCGACGTGAGCACCTGGAAGGTGTCATCGATGTCAGGATACGATTCATTAGCGAACTCGAAATACCAGCCCCCGGGCTGGCCCTCGGGGTTTTTTACCTTCCAGTCCCCAACCTCTTTGACTTCGCGTTCGAGCACCCACTCGGCCGCTTTGAGCAACGCTGGGTGGTCGGCCGGGAGGCCCGATTCGACCATGGCGTTTAACGCGAGGGCAGTGTCCCAGACCGGCGAAAAACACGGCGCAATCTTCAGCGCGCCGTCGCATTCGATTTCGAGCTTCTCGAGCTCGCGAATCTGCGAGGAAGTCAGGGGATGATCGTTCTCATATCCAAGGCAACGCAGCGCGATGATCGAGTTAATAATCGGCGGGAAAATGGCGCCGATCCCGTCGCTCTTGTTGAAGTGCTCGATCATCCACTGTTCGCAGGCCTTCAGCGCTTTTTCGCGCGTCGGCGCCCATCTGCGGCGCTCAAGCAGCTTCAGAGTGGCATCCGTGGTGTTGAAGATCATGCGCCAGAACCCGCGGCGCGCGGCGGGATTAGGCGCCTTATCAAGCATGAGTTCCGGGATGTTGGCGTGTTCAGGAACCGGACAGGACGGCTTGCTTGCCCACATGACCGCCAGCGGCACGACGATCCCACGCGTCCACGACGACATTTCGTACAGATTGATGGGTGACCACTTCGGCAACAGCATGATTTCGGGCGGCACCGCGGGGCACCGGTCCCACGGGTACTGTCCGAAAATCGCTAGGTAGATGCGCGTGAAGCTGTTGGTGGCATCCAGGCCTCCAAGTTCGCGAATGACCTGTCGCGCTTTCTGCATATGTGGCGCGTCGACGGCATCGCCAAGCAGCTTCAGAACGAAATAGGCCTTTGCCGAGGCGCTGACTTCGGGCGGACCGCCCGCATAGATCGCCCAGCCGCCGTCGGGAAGCGCGGCGTCGCGAATATAGTTGCCGGCCCTTTGCAAGCGGGGATCTGCCGTTTTGCCGATAAAGTGCATGGTCAGCACGTACTCGGATTCCAGGATCGTATCGCCTTCGAGTTCGCCGCACCAGTAGCCGTCCTGGTGTTGGACCTGAAGCATATAATCCTGCGCGGCGCGGATCGAGCGACCCACGGGGCTTAACGACTCAGGTGCAATTACTGCTCGCTCCGCCTGGTTGTGATCAGACTTGGTGGCAGTCACTTTAATCAACCTCTCTATGCAAAATTACCTGGGATTCCCCCCTCTTTCAGATCCATCCCGCCTGGCAGCGATTTTTCGCTGCCTAACCGATAAGGGTGCAATAATAGCCGTTTTTCGCTCAATCGAGCAAGGCGGTTTCTAATTCCGGGTTCTGGGTCGTTGGCAGGGCATCGGCCCCGCCTAGGACCCGGAAACAAGGAACTTCGTAGGCTGGAGCAGTTCCTGCGGGAGAGCGAAATGGACGTTTTCGTCTTCTCCCGGTTGTTCGTCAAATTCGGTTGCTCCCATGGCTCGCAGGCTTTCGAGCACCCGGATAACGAGTTCTTCCGGCGCTGACGCCCCCGCGGTCACGCCGACCACTTCCGCGCCTGCCAACCAGTCCGGGTTGATGTCCTTTTCGTCATTGATCAGATAGGCGGGAACTCCGGCGACCGAAGAAACCTCGCACAACCGCTGGGAATTTGAGCTGTTCTGTGAGCCCACGACGAGGATGATGTCCACCAATCCGATCATTTCCTTAACGGCGTTCTGTCGGTTTTGCGTCGCATAGCAGATATCGTCTTTCGCCGGAGACTGGAGGCTCGGAAACTTGCGTTGCAAAGCCTCCACTATCTGCGCTACATCATCCAGCGAAAGGGTTGTCTGGGTTATATATGTGACCTTGGCTGAGTCAGGCAGGTTCAGGCGCTCGACGTCCCTGATCGAGCTCACCAGGCGCATCGGAGCTTCGCCCATAGTGCCTTCTACTTCTTCGTGCCCAGGGTGCCCGATTAGGATTAGGGAGTGGCCTTCCCGCGCGAAGCGGACGGCTTCCAGATGCACCTTGGTCACCAACGGGCAGGTGGCGTCAATGACGTGGAGGCGCTTCTGCACCGCCAATTCCCGGACCTGCGGAGACACCCCATGCGCGCTGAACACGCAGACGCCGCCGTCGGGGACCTCGGCAAGACTGTCGACGAAGATCACCTCTCGCTTGCTGAGATTTTCGACAACGTACTGATTATGAACGATTTCATGGAAGACATAGATCGGCGGCGGAAAGAGGTCCAAAGCGCGTTCGACGATATCGATCGCTCGGACCACGCCCGCGCAAAACCCTCGCGGCTTTGCCAGCACAACTCTCTTAATTCCCATTTACGCTCCGTGTCAGCCGGTTCCACGAGCAGGTCCGGCTAACTAGTTTTCAGTTCGACAGTATAGCGGCGATCGAGCCTTCGCTCAAATACAGGCCGGTTAGCTCCCGGTCAGTCGATTTGCGCAGCATACGCCTCTTCCCGGCGAACCTCGACCATCTTGCCGTCGTGCGACACCTCAAACTGGCGGCCGCGCCACTCGACCTTTCGTCCCACCCAGCTTGCGCACCAGATGGCGAAGCTCAAAAGATCTCTTACCGGCACCAGCCAGAAGTAGTTCCTAAGAATCCGGTCCTTTAGCCAATGCACGCCGACCAACCAGGCCATTGTCAGGCGAATAACGAGCGTCGCCCCGAGCAAACCGAGGCTAAATTCGGAACCGTGCGCCAACACTGCATTCAACAGCGCCAGCGCTGTCCCATAAGTCAAGATCAACCCCAGGTAACCCATCGGCCGCGAGATGCGAGTCGACCGCGCCCACCGTATCTGATGGCGGATCATCCCCATAAAGCCCGCGTGCGAAGCCGCCGTCTCAACAACGTACTGCGATACGCGCACCTCATACCCATCCTCCGCGATCAGATTCCCCAACATGAAATCATCGGCTAGATAGTCGGCGAGCGCGGCGAATCCTCCGATCGCGTCAAGCCGCGCTCGGGTTGTCGCCATAGTCGACCCAAGGGCAAACTTTACGCCTTCCAGGAGGCGGGCCGTGAGCACCCCGGGAGCGAACTCGGCGGTCATTCCGATAGCCTCGAGCTTGCCGGCCAGGCCGGGCGCCTCCGAGGCGCGGTACAGACACGTGACCAGCCCGACGCGGTCACCCGAAAGCTCGGCGATGACCCTGCGCAGATAGTCGCTCCCAGCTCGGATATCGCTGTCGACGATCAGCAGGTGCTCGTAGCGGGCCCGCTCCAGCATATTGTGCAAGTTGCTGACTTTTAGATTCTCTCCAATCGTCTTGGCGCACACGACCAGCTCTATGTCCTGATCGGGAAACTCTCTGATCACCCTTTCGACAATGGGAATCGAGGAATCTTCGCGCTCGCGAACCCCAAAAATGAGCTGATACCTGGGGTAATCCTGCTGGCAGAGCTGCTCGTAACTTCTGTATGCGCCAGAGTCCGCCCCGTGCAGGGGTATCATTATCGTGACGGGCGGCTGATCCGATCGGTGGTTCCTTCGTTTCTCGGAAAAGAACTTGTATGCCGCAAACAACGACAGTAGGTAGAAGAGGTCGGCCGCCACTGTCAGGCCCACTGAGAGGACTTTGATGACCGTAACCATCATCGGAGATCAAGAAAGCGAGATCAGCGCGATGCCGGCGCAAACAAGCACCGTTCCCGCCCAACGCATACGGCTTATTCTTTCTTTCAAAATCAGCTTCGCGCCAATCGTCGTGATCACGAAGCTCAGCGACGTCGCCGGAAGGACGAGGCTCAGGTCGGCCACCGACAGCGCCGCGATCCACGCGAAAAAGCTAATCGTCATGAGCGCGAGACCGCCCAGGAAGCACTTATTGGAAAAGACTTGCTTCGCCAGCGCCCAAAGTTCGCCTGGCCGTACAGTGGAGATCTCGCCGACCTCCTTCATGCCCTTCGTGATAACGACATCTCCCGCCGATCCGGCCAGCACCACGAGCAGAATCATCATCGCCGTTATCATCTCAGCCCTCCCGCCGCCTCGAACACCGCCTCGTGCGCGGGCGTCGTGCGCTGGCCGGTCCTGGACACGAGAAGCACGCCAAAGACGATTACCAGCGAGCCCGCCCACCGCGCCGGGTGAACGGTCTCATGTAGAAAGTAGTGGCCACAGGCGATGTTGAGGACATACCCAAAAGAGGTGGCCGGAAGAACGAAGCTGAGGTCGGCCCACGAAAGCGCCGCCGAGTAGAGCAAGAAGAAAGTAATCGAGAAAATCGTGCCGAGCCAGATTGCGGGGCTCCCGGCCGCTTGCAGCCCAACCAGGACGAGATGGGCGATCCCGGTTGAGCCCGACGCCGTTACCGCTTTCATGCCCAGGCTCAAAAAGACGTTGCCAAGAGCCTGGAAAGCGATCGCGAGAAATAACACCGCAGCCGTTTTCATTCGCTCCGCTCCAGATCAAAATAATTTATCAGCTCAATGTCCAGTTCGGCTATGCGCGCGGCCACTCGACCGCTCAATAAGGCTTCACATTCGGTCAGACATTGGCGCTCGGCCTTGCTCAGAGTCCGCTCTTGCCGGTAGAGAGCCGGATGAAAGTATATCTCATTCGTCTCCGCTCTGAGGTTGTCTAGAGCGTAAAGGAAGTAATCCTCGCTCATTGCGCCGCTCTGCAGGTTGCCGTAAACGCGCTGGGGGAACTTGAACCCTCGAGCGGTGAGCCTCTTCTTCATATACGCGGCCAGAGCGCCAAAGAGCGCAGCGTGCCCCGTCTTTAAGAGCGGCCGGCTTGAGTCAAAGCGGAGCGCGAGGGCCCGTTCCTCATCGGGCGACCGCATGCGCCGGGCCCCGTATTGCGAGCCGAGTTCCAGCGCCGCCTTGAAGATCACCGGGTGAATGTGCAGATGCAGATGGCCGTCGATGTGCGAAAGAGGCAATCCCGTCCCGGCAAATCTCTCAAATTGTGCGGCGATCTCGCTCCGCAACTCGCGGCGCGCTCGTGGGGAAAAGTAATATTTCAGACCCGCGGCGGTCGGGTTGTTTGGGAAGTTGCCCGCTTTATCGACCAGCGTCGGGATCGCCGATTTCGGCAATACCGAGCGGCCCATGACGGCTACGAGATGGATGCCGACGGCAAGTTTTGGATTCTCTTTCGCCAGGGCCACTGCCTGCTCGAAAGCGCGCCCGGTCACCATCAGGCTGCAACTCGTCAGCACGCCTCTTCGAAAAGCCGCAATTATCCCCTGGTTGACCTCTTCCGACATGCCAAAGTCGTCCGCATTGACGACCAGCCGCCGGGTTTTGCGCGCGCTCGACGCCGCTTCTCCGATTCCACTGGGCGACTTAAACGCGCTAGCGCTGCCTCGTACAGCAGAAAAGGCAGCGCTAGTTTGCGTCTGGTGAGCTCGGGCCTCTTCGGTCATCTACTCGCTTGGGTTGCCACAAATTCTTTACGCCGGGCGCGAAGCTGCAAGAACTCCTTGGCTTCCTTGTAGAGCCTGCGGCGGTCGTGAGAGTTGAACGCGGCGCGCCGGACGATGCGGAAGATGATGCGCGGACGGAAGTAGTAGCGGTCGTAGAAGTGCTCGACCGCCTGGACGATCTCTTCCCGCGACAGACCAGGGTATTGAATGGTCGGCAGTTGATGCCCCATGTCGTCGGTCATATCCCCGACGTTAGTGAAGAAGTTGTTCTTTTTCAGGAAATCGTCGAATTCCGTGCCGGGGTAAGAGTGCGCGATAGAGACCTGGATGGTCTCACAATCCAGTTCCTCGGCGAATTGTACCGTGCGCTTGATCGTCTCCGGCGTCTCGCCGGGAAGCCCGATGATGAAATCGCCGTGCACGACGATCCCAAGTTTCTTGCAGTTCTTCATGAATTCGCGCCCCTGCTCAACTGTGGCGCCCTTCTTGATATTCTTGAGGATCTGCGGATCGCCGGACTCAAAGCCGACAATGAGCAGACGGCAGCCTGCTTCCTTCATCGCCTTCAGGGTCTCGAAATCCGTATGAACGCGCGACGTGCAGGACCACGTCGTTTTCAACGGCTTCAACTTCTCGCAGAGTGCGATGGTCCGATTCTTTGCCCAGGCGAAGGTGTCGTCGTCGAAGAATATCTCTTCCAGGTTAGGAAACAACTCCCAGGCGCGCTTCACTTCGGCCGCAACATTCTCGTTGCTGCGGGTTCGCCACGCGTGGCCGCTAATCGTCTGCGGCCACAGGCAAAAGGTGCAAAGCGCCGGGCAGCCGCGCGAGCTATAGAACGAGATGTAGGGATTGAGCAGGAACGGCACGTTATATTTGGTGATATCCAGATCGCGCTTATAAACGTCCGAGGCGAATGGCAGCGAGTCCAGGTCGTGCAGAGGCGGACGATCAGGATTGTGGGCGACCTTGTCGTCCTTCCAGTAGCTGACGCCCGCAATTTCGGACAACTCCTTGCCTTCGGTGAATTCCGTCAGCGGATAGTCGATCTCTTTCCTTACGATGAAATCGATCGCCCGTGTCGCCTTGAGCGCCTGGTCCGGCTGCGAAGTGACCGGCGGCCCGACGAAAGCGAGCTTCAGACTCGGCTTTGCCGCCTTCATCATTTCAGCGAGCCGAACGTCATTCTTGAATCCCGGCGTGCTCGTGTACAAAGCAACAAAATCATAGGTCTTGGCAATCTCGATCGTTTCTTCCGGAGTCACTCCGTGCGGAGGCGCGTCAAGCAGCCGGCTATCTTTGATCATTCCAGCCGGATAGGCCAGCCACACCGGATACCAGAACGACGCGATTTCGCGCGATGCCGGCCAGCGCGAACTTGCCCCCCCGTCAAAGTTCGGAAAGGATGGCGGATTAAGTAGGAGTGTCTTCATGCTCTCTCCTTGTAAATCATAAAAAAGATAAGTTTTATACATTGCAGAGTGTAGCGAAGTCAAGGAAGCGCCGGAAGAGGGACGCCCCTGAGCGCTCCGGATTCGCGCTCGCCGTCCGCGCGCAAGACTACTGCTTCCGCAATTGCCTCCTGCTTCAATATACTGGGTGCTGCTTCAGAGAATCGCTGCAGCTTAGGCGAGTTCCGCCGTGCGGAGCGCCCTGACGCTGCGTCGCGTCGTGGCCAGATTTTGAGCGCGGTGACTTGTTACCGCTTTTGGCCTAAAGGAGCCTAGAGGAAGCCGATGAACATTGACATAGTAGTATTTGACGGAGCCGATGAACTAGATTTCGTCGGTCCCTACGAAATCTTCCAGAACGCGGCTGCCTGGGCTGCCAAGTCCGGGATAGAGGCAAAGGTCCGTCTGGTCACGCTTGTGCCGCAACCGCAAGTCGTCTCAGGTCATAGCCTACGGATTATCCCGGACGGCGTGTTGGAGGGCCGTCCCGACATTTTGCTGGTTCCCGGCGGCGGCTGGGTCAGCCAACCAGAGCGGAGCGTTCGCGTCGAAATCGAGCGCGGGGACCTCCCGGCGGCAGTGGCCGAGGCCCACCGGCAAGGCTCGATAATCGCGGGCGTCTGCACTGGAGTCATGGTGCTGGCCCATGCTGGCTTGCTCACGGGTCGCCCTGCAACCACCCATCACCGGGCTCTTGATGATCTTGGCGCGATGGGAGCGCAGGTGGTCGACAAACGGGTAGTGGATGACGGCGACATAATCACTTGCGGCGGAGTGACCTCTGGGCTTGACCTGGCATTGTGGGTGGTTGAGCGCTTCTATGGCGCGCGCGTTGCCGACGCGATCGCGGCCAATATAGAGCATCCGAGGCCCGACAAACTTCAGTTTGTCGTCAATTCAAATCGGGCTATTTAAGGCAACCGAGCGGGAAGGGCGGCGCGAGGTGCGTTTTCTTTGAGTGCTCTACCCTCTGGAGATCACGACAAAACTGAAGTGTGTCGGACTCAGGGGACTCAGCCGACTCAGCCGACTCAGCCGGACCTCTTGGATTAATCCAACAAAAGGGACTATCCTTGGCTCCAAGACTACCAGTGGACATCTTGATGCAATGCACGTCGCTGGGCGGCGTGCGTCTCATCCTGAGGTGCTTGCAATGGCTCTAGTCACCGAGCTGTTCGTCAACGGTAAGAAGCTCCCGATTCGCGCTGAGTCTGAAACAAGCCTGCTCAGCGTGCTGCGCGACGACCTGGACCTGACCGGCAGCAAGTATGGCTGCGGAGAAGGCCAGTGCGGCGCCTGCACGGTCCTGATCGGCGGCAGTCCGGCGAGATCCTGTATTACTTCCGTCGGAGCTGTCAGCGGCAAGCAGATCACGACGATCGAGGGTCTGGAGAGCGGCGGCCGCTTGCATCCGGTGCAGCAGGCCTTTCTGGACGCCGAAGCGCTCCAATGCGGGTATTGCACGTCCGGTATGATCATGTCCGGAGTCGCGCTCTTAGCGAAGAACCCCAATCCCGATGTCAAGGAAATCGTTCGTTTTATGGAAGGCAACGTCTGCCGCTGCGGGACCTATCCCCGTATCGTTTCGGCCATCTCGAATGCGGCCCGCGCCATGAAGGGAGGCGGCAAATGAGCGACGATTTTACCTCCACGGAGCCGATCGAGGTCGAACGGTATGAGCTGTTCGCCGGGCCCGCGCATCGCTTCAACATCGAGCGGCGCGACTTCTTCAAGATGTTCGGCGGCGGCATCGTCATCGTCTTTTGTTTGAAAGACGCGCTCGGAACTCAAGAGGCGGGCGCCCGCCGCCAGCGCCAGGACGGCGAGTCCGGACGCCAGGCAGGCGGAGCGAGAGCGCCGAAGGAGGTCGGCGCCTGGCTGCAGATCGCCGAAGACGGCGGAATCACTGTCTACACTGGCAAGGTTGAAGTCGGGCAGAACGCCCGCACGTCGCTTGCGCAGATCGCGGCCGAGGAACTGCGTGTTCCGTACGGGGCGGTCCGCATGCTGATGGCCGACACCGACCTCACGCCGTACGATATGGGGACCTTTGGCAGCCAGACCACGCCGAGAATGGGCCCGCAAATTCGCAAGGCTGCCGCCGCGGCGCGGGAAGCCCTTATCGATCTCGCGGCTGACAAATGGAAATGCGACCGCACGGCCGTTACCGTCGCGGGAGCCCGGGTCGCCAACGCCAAATCCCAGCAGTCAGCAAGCTTTGGACAACTGACCAGGGGCCAGAAGCTGCTCAAGCAGATCTCAGACGATGTCACGACCGCGCCGGCTGATCAGTGGAAGGTCGCGGGGACTTCCGCTCCGAAAGCTGATGGGCGTGCGTTCGTCACCGGAAAACACCGGTACACCTCGGATAGCAAGCGCCCGGGTATGCTGTACGGCAAGGTCGTGCGGCCCTCTGCCTTCAACGCGAAGCTGGTCTCCGTGGATATCAAGGAGGCGGAGGCTCTATCAGGAGTCACGGTCGTGCGGGATGGCGAGTTCGTTGGAGTGGCCGCCCCCGATGCGGCGTCGGCAACGAGGGCGGCTGGTCTGATCAAAGCAGATTGGCAAGCGCCAGCGCAGCCGGGCAGCGCTGATCTGTTCGACTATCTCAAGAAGGGCGCCGAAGATGGCCGGGACGCGCAGAGAAACGGGGGTGGAAGTCGCGGCTCGGCGCCAGACGGCCTCGCCGCCGCGGACCATAAGCTCCAGCAAACGTACACGGTAGCCTATATTGCTCATACGCCTCTGGAGCCGCGCGCCGCCCTGGCCGAATGGAATGACGGCAAGCTCACCGTCTGGACCGGAACCCAGGTTCCTTTTGGAGTGCGCCGAGAGCTTGCCGAGGCGTTTCATGTCTCCGAAGATAAGGTTCGCGTCATCGTGCCCGATACGGGTTCGGGCTATGGAGGCAAGCACACCGGCGAGGCTGCGATCGAGGCGGCGCGCCTGGCTAAAGCCGCGGGCAAACCAGTCAAGATCGTATGGACGCGCGAAGAGGAATTCACCTGGGGCTACTTCCGTCCGGCCGGCGTGATCGACATCTTGAGCGGCGTGCGCAACGATGGAGTAATCACCGCGTGGGAACACCACAATTACAACTCCGGCGGCTCTGGCCTCCAGACTATGTACGACATCCCGAATGTGAAGACTCAGTTTCATCCGGCGCGCTCGCCATTGCGGCAGGGCTCGTACCGCGGCCTCGCAGCTACCGCCAACCACTTTGCCCGCGAAGTCCATATGGACGAGATGGCGCACGCCGTGAAGATGGATCCACTCGAATTTCGCCTCAAGAACCTGAAAGACGACCGCCTTCGGGCCGTGCTGCAGGCGGCCGCGGCGGCATTTGGGTGGGGCAAGAGCAAGACCTCTCCCGATCGCGGCGCCGGCATCGCGGGTGGATTCGAAAAGGGCGGCTATATCGCCACCTGCGCCGAGGTCGCCTTCGATCGCTCGAGCGGCAAGGTCAAGATCGCACGCGCCGTTTCAGCCTTCGAATGCGGGGCCGTCATTAACCCAGACCAATTGAAGAACCAGATCGAAGGCGCGATGGTGATGGCCATCGGCGGCGCCATGTTCGAGGCGATCGACTTTGACAACGGCAAGATCCTGAACCCGCGGCTTTCGCGCTACCGGGTGCCGCGCTTTAGCGACCTGCCAAGCATTGAAGCGGTTCTCGTGAATCGTAAGGACTTGCCTTCGGCCGGGTCCGGGGAGACGCCGATAGTGGGCCTTGCGCCGGCGGTCGGCAACGCGATCTTTGACGCAACCGGGATTCGGCTGCGAGGGCTTCCATTATGTCCAAACGGCTTGAAGATCGAAGCGAGGGCGCACGGCTAACTCTCCGATTGGACTAAAGTTTGTCGGACTTTACGATTTGGCTGCCCCGCGCGTACGCGCCAGCCACCCGGTGAATACAGCGGCAAAGACCAGGTCTCCAACCCCTGCCAACACTGCGCGCACTGGAATGTCGCCGAGAAGCCAGAATGCAAGAATCACGGTAAACACGCCCGCCTTGCCGATCGCGGACATGGCGACAACTGTGCGGTCGATGCTCGGCTGCCGGGCGAGCCAGGCATAGGCGCCTCCGAAGAGGAGGACGAAGACAGCCAGGAGCATTGGGTAGATGCGCGGCGCGGGAGTGGGAAGTCCGGCCATCTGGCCAAGTGACGAAGGGAAGGCGAATAGAAGAGCGCCGAACAGATTAAACACGGCGCTCGCCCAGAGCGCGCCGCGCATGAAGCGGTCCGTTTCCGTCATCTCAGCTGTTTAGTCCTCATAAGCCGGGCGCGTCGGGTCTTCGGAGTTGCCAGTTGGCTCCGGACACGCCTTCGACCAGCTTCCCAGGCGCCGGCGCCATCTCCAGCGTCACGGGCGGTATGGCTCCGGGTCAGTCAGGAAAGCAACTACGTGGTCCCGGTCCGGATGATGGCGGAGCCATTCGCGGATGCGCTTGATCTCGTCGTAATCGGCGCCGAACCTCTGGCGATAGAGCGCGTCGAGCCGAACGCGCGACTCTTCGCGTCGCACCGCGTCCTGCCACGGCGCGGTGAAGACGAGGTGCGCCTCGTCGTGCAGGTTGCGTCCTTTCAGGACGTCCCATTCTCCCGATCGAACCAGATGCCGTTGCATCCGCCACACTGATCGAGTGCGATTCCAGTCCCGTGCCCGACCGTGTAGCGCAGCATCAGGTGGCCGCACTCGGGACAGATCTTGGCCCGTGAGTTGTCAGCGGGCGTGATGTCCGGCCCTTCGTACGGCTTCTCCGGCAAGGTCGGGCCGTGAGCCTCGAGCCAGCGCCAATATTCATTTGACGAAAGCCACGCGCCGCCGCACTCGGCGCACGCATGCGCGGGCAGGTTCTGATCGAGATTCGCGGGCTCAAGTATTACGGTCCCGCAGATTGGGCAATTCATCCGTGCCTTGTACGACGCCGAAAGGCCGATCGCCATGACGGAGGACGCGTCTTCAGGGAGCTTCAGCGATGGCATACTCAAAGTCGTAGAAGTGCTTTCCGTCGACGATATTGATCGCCATCGCGCCGGCGAGCCCGGTCAGTTCGCCGCTCCCGGAATCCGGGACGACGGCAATCGTCAGTTGCAGAGTCCCGCGCGCCATGGTGCCGCTGTGCTGAAGCACGAAAGCGCCGGCTCGGCCGCGCAGGGTTCCAGTGACCTGCTCCAGCGCCACGTAACCGGCGGAGCCGCTCACGGCCGTCCCCGCCGCCAGCATCTGGCCTTTGCTGGCGCCTTCAAGATCGCCGTGAAACTGCTTGTCGAGCACCATTCTGCCGATGGCAGGATCCTCGGACTTGTCATCCGGCGCTTGCGGGCTCACCTTAACGTCAAACGTTCCGACAGCACGAGTCATTTCACTTGCCCCCCTTTGGACTGTATTTGAAACCGGGATGGTCTTCAAGGCTCGCGCGGTGTCCACCGGCAGGGCGGCAAGGCTCGAGGGCGTGGACGGCGCGAAGAAGGACAGGTAGAGTCTTTGGCTGAGATTGGACCATAGGAGGAGGAGCCGGTGCTAAGAAAAGGGATTCTCGAAACGGGCTGTGGCTATGTGCTTTTGCAGATCTTGCTGGCGCTTGCGCCCCTCGGCGCGCGCGGCCAAACGGCGGAACGGCCGGCAAGGGCCGTCCCTGATCCTGGCGTGGTCACAACGCGGCAGGCGATCAGTCCCGCCGGCGCCCAAAGCGTATTCGAGGGCCGCGTCCACGGCGTGGCATTCGGGACCTCCTCCGCTACGATCTATGCCATCATCTCTGCGTCTTCCGGCGGCGCCTTCTTTGAGCTGGACTGGGCAACGAACAAGGTCGTGCGATTCACCCGGGACACGGCTCGCCCGGGCATGCAGGGCGTCGCGTTCGATCCCGCCTCGGGCGAGCCGCTGATGACCGGCGTGGCGGCCAGCTCGAATAGCGGAAAACGCGAAGGCGGCGTTGAGTTGCTGGCCATGGGCGCCGCGGGAGCGCGCGTATTGGCGGATCACCTGGGGACGGACGTGGTTGGCGGCGTGGCGATAGCGGCGCTCAAGAATCAACAAGGCGAGCGTTGTGCGGTTGTGCCCCTGACCCGGAACGACGAACTCGCCGTCTTTGACCTTGAGGCCGCCAGGCTCAAAGGCAAAGTCAAGACCGGCATCGCTCCCTTTGGAGCCGTAATCGATGCGACAGGCAGCGTCGCCTACGTCAGCAACTGGGGCGGCAGGATCCCCACTAACGTGGACGTGACGGCGCGCACCGGCTACGATCCCGCTGCCGACCGCGTGGTCGTGGATGGACGCGGCATCGCTTCGACGGGAACGGTTACTCGTGTTGACCTATTAACTATGCAGGCGACGGCGACGATCCCGGTGGGCTTGCACCCGGGCGCGCTCTATTGGGACCACGAGAGGAATCGCGTCTATGTCGCGAACAGCAACAGCGATTCGGTTTCGGTGATTGATACACGATCAAACGTGGTGGCGCGGACGATCGCCATCCAGCCGTTTGAGAGGCGAGTGGGCGGGATCGCTCCGAATGCAGTCGCGGCCGATGCCGTAGGAAAGAGGCTCTATGTCGCTTGCGGCGGCATCAACGCGGTGGCCGTCGTCACCATCGCTGAGGGCGCGGATTTCGGAACCCTCGAGGGGCTGATCCCGACCGGATGGTATCCGACGCACCTGGGGCTGAGCCCGGACGGCAAGTATCTCGCGGTCTCGACGTTGCTGGGCGTGGGCTCAGGCTGGAACAGCGAGGCCGTCAAGCTCTTGGAGAAGACCAACGGCCTCGATCTGCAGATCGCTCCCAATCGCCGGTACGTCCACGCCTATCGCGGCTCGGTCCAGGTGCTGCCAGTGCCTGAACCAGCGCAGCTTGCGGGCTACACCACAGCGGTGGCGGAAAACAATCACCTGCGCCTGGAAGGAGACGTGCGGGGCAAGAGCGAGGCCGGTCGAAGCGAGAGTGCTCGGGCGACCGCGCCGGCTCCAGCGCCGAATCGCGCCGGCGACCCTTCGCTGGTCGAACACGTCGTCTACATCGTCAAGGAGAATCGCAGCTACGATCAGGTGTTGGGAGACATGAGCAAGGGCAACAGCGAACCTTCCCTGTTGGTTTTTGGTCCGGATGTCACTCCCAACCAGCATCGCCTGGCCGACCAGTTCGTGCTGCTTGACAACTTCTATGCGGCAGGAGGCAACAGCGCCGACGGACATCAGTGGGTGACTCAGGCGGCGGAGACGGACTATTGCTACTGGCCGGGCTACTTCGGCCGCAGCTACCCCAAAAATGGCAACGACCCGCTTGCCTACGCCAATAGCGGCTTCATCTGGGACGCGGCGCTGGGTCAGAAGAAGAGCGTGCAGATCTTTGGCGAATACGTCGGCGACATGCCGGGTCTGAAGCTCGACGCCCGCGCTGGAATGTTGCAAGAGTACAAAGAGGGCAGAGAGTTCAGCGGGCGGTTTAACACCGTGGCGCCTATTGCTCCAATGAACAAGATCCTGGCGAAGGATTTTCCGGCCTACGGCCTCCAGGCGCCCGACGTCGTGCGCGCGAAGATCTTCCTGGCTCATCTGAAAGAGTGGGAAGCCAAAGGGCAGATGCCGAATCTGACCATAATCCAATTGCCGTCGGATCACACCGCTGGGACGACTCCGGGATTCTCGACGCCGAAAGCCTGCATCGCCGATAACGACCTGGCGCTTGGACAGATCGTCGAAGGGCTCAGTAAATCATCGTTCTGGAAAAAGATGGCGATTTTCGTGGTCGAGGACGACGCGCAAGCTGGGCTCGATCATGTTGACGGCCATCGCACGGTGGCCCTGGCAATCAGCCCCTACATTCGCCGGGGAGCGGTGGACTCGACGTTTTACTCCCACCCCAGCATGCTCAAGACGATGGAGCTGATGCTTGGTCTGCCGACTCTGTCGTTGTTCGATCTCATCGCCAACGACATGCGCAACAGCTTTCAGGCGACCGCGGACCTGACTCCCTATACGGTGCAGACGCCAAAGCAATCGATCTACGATTTGAACCCGCCTGCGCAGGCGCTGCACGGAGCGGCGCGGCGGGCGGCGCTGGCCTCAATGCGGATGAACTTCATGGAGCCGGATGCGGCGCCGGTGGAGGTCCTGAACCGGATCATCTGGCATGATGCGATGGGCTGGCAGCGGGCTTACCCGAAGGGAAGGCGAGCAGTCTTCGCGCCATACGCTAGTGAGGAGTAGGATTTATACACCGCGCGGAGGCGCGGAGGTCAGGAACGCCGAGGCGCCTCAGGCGCTCACCGAGTTGACCTCAAACAGATTCACACCCGCCATCACGCTGGCGCCACAGCATCCTGCGTGAGACCTTCGCCTCGCTTCACCACGCCTGGACGCGATCATGTTGCGCAACTGCCGAAGAGGTTTCGGGTTTCAGAGTCGACGATCGGAAGACTGTGCGGAAGAAATTAGAATGACCGCGCGCGAGTTTTCGCCGATCTCAGTTCAGCTTGTCCAAAGCCCGCTGGGCCTTGGTTCGCTCGTCGCGCAGCTCTGCCGCGCTCAACGCCGGGTCGGTATCGCTAAGGACGCTTTCGAGCAGGCTGCGCGCTTCCGCTTTGCGTCCCTTCTTCGCATAGATCTCCGCCAGAGCAACTTTCAGCTCGGCATTCTTGGGCGCGGCCTTTAGCCCCGTTTCGAGAGTCTCGATGCCGCGGCGCTCGTTGCCGCCAAACAGCCGCGGCAGGTTGAGGTCGAGTTGGCCGAGGGCGTTATAGGCGGCGCCGTCGTGGTACAGCGGGTCGATGCTGAGCGCCGCTTCGAATTCCTTGCGGATTGTTTTGACCAGTCCCAGACTGCTGAGCGCGCCCTTGATGTCGGCAAGATCGCCTGTGTTTGCCGCAAGCCAGAAATGGCCTTCGACGCGTTTGTCGTTGAGTTCGATGGCCCGCTTGGCCGCGGCAATTCCCGCATCCAGCAGCTTGCCTTTCTTGGCCTTGTCTTGTTCGCGGTCGGCCAGGTAATAGCGGCTTCTCGCCACGCGCCAGTGCGCTTCGTAATTCGCCGGATCCCTGGTCGCCGCCGCCTCGGCAAGCGCCGCCGCCTGGCGCAAGGTTTCGGTGTTGTCCCGGCCCGCGAAGGCCTTGTCCGATTGCGCTAGTTGGTCGTTGTCCGCGCGCGCCGCCCAGACCGTCGCCGCCGTCAGCACTGCAACCACTGCCGTCGCGGTCGTGGTTCTCAGGATCGTTTTTGCGGTTCTTTTTGTCATTCTTCTTATCATGCCTCTTATCATCGCTTTTATCATCTCTGTTATTACGGCTCGTTTGATTCTTGATTCGTGAGTATAAGTTTGCCGCCGCTTTCGGCAAAACGATAGGCGGGGCGTCCAAGCAGCCTAGCGAGGCGCTCGCGCTCCGCGGCGTCGGTGACCAGGTAGATGCGCTCGGCGCCGGACCATAGGCGAGCGATGTCGGCATCGGTGAGAAAGATCTGGGGAGCGTCCGGAAAATAAGAGCCGTATTCGAGATTCGACGACCTGCCGTTGAGGATGTAGACCATTTTCCTAGTATAGAAGTTTATCGACGAGCCGCTTTCATATTCGCCGTTGATCACGATCATCTCGCCATCCCGATACTCGCGCTCGATGGCCGCCGCCAACGGCTTCGACGACAGATAAGGCTCAAAGGCCGTGAACGCGAGACGCGCACAGACAAAGAACGCCGCCATCATGACCGCAAGAGCAAGGTTCGCCGCGAAATTGCGCCTCGCCCGTCGCAAGACTAGCGCGGTGATCGTGCCGGCGAGGAACACGATTGCCGTGCCGACGATCGGTGTATGTAAAGCCACGACGGATTGCGGCGTCAAATCGAGCACGTGACCAAGCGACAGAGCGTATTCGTCCGGATTGCGGTTGAGAGTGTCCGCAATGTCGCTGGGCGCCGCCGCGTGCCGGGTCATGAGGAACGCGGTCACTCCTCCGGCGAATACCAGGAGCCCCAGAACGGCTAGCGCGATCTGCGTCGCCCCCAGGGCCCGGCTTTTCTTGCCTGCCGCCTGCTGCTCTTCTGCGCGCGCCAGCGCACCGCCGATCAGGAGGGCGAACGCTGGATACGCGGGCATCGTGTAGTACTCCTGGGTCGTGGATAGCGAAAAGAAAATGATGATCAGCGCCAACCAGACGACAAAGAACAGCCCCAGCCGTTCGTCCCGATTGAGGCTCCTTACTTTGCGCGGCAGGTTTTTCATAGCGAGAGGCAGGAATAGGGTCCAGGGGAACAGCCACACCAGGTGCAGACTCAAGAAGAGCCAGAGCGGAACGGTGCTGTAGTCCGCCGGGTGGCGCTTGCCGATGTAGCGCAAGAAATGCTCGTTGATGAAATAGAACCAGAAGAAGCCTTTGTTGCTGAAGCCCGCCGCCAAATGCCACGGCGCCGCAATCGCCAGGAAGACGAGGGCGCCGGTGAACAGTCTGAAGCGAGCAAGCCTGCGTACCTGCCCGGTAACGATCAAAAAGACGCCGATGATGGCGGCTGGGAAGACTGCGCCAATCAAACCCTTGGTTAGAACCGCCAGCGCCCCGAAGATATAGATCGGATAAACGTACTTGGGTTTCGGGATCTCATCTTGGTTGGCGCGCAAGAAACAGTAAAACGCCGACGCGATGAAAAGAGTTAAAATCACGTCGGGCCATAAGATCCTGGTGAACAAATAGATGCCCGCACATGTAGCGATCGTCAGACCCGAATAGAATCCGGCTCGGTCGCCATAGGTGAACCGGCCGATCAGAAAAGTGACCATAATCAGGCCCAGCGTCGCCAGCGCGATTGGCAGACGTGAGGAGAATTCACTAACGCCCCAAATCTTGTATGAAACGGCAGTCGCCCAATACATCAAAGGCGCCTTTTCAAGATAGCGAATTCGGTTCGCGTGCAGTGTAATCCAGTCCCCCGACTCGACCATCTCTCGCGCCGCTTCGGCGTGCACGGAATCGGCATCGTCAAGCAACGCAGGTGGATAGCCCGTGCTGACGAGGTAAATGAAAGACCATAAGACTACCAAAAGGACAAAATAGTTCCTTAGGCGCACCAAGAACTTATAGCAAAATCCATCAATCTCGCTCCAACCGTTTTCTGCGGCAGCCTTATGTCTTGCAAATCGCCGGGCGCTGTTTTTTTGCAGCCGGTCTGGGTGATTTAGATCCGGAGACGGATCCGCCTCCGTATAATTAAGGCCGCTTTCGTAAACGTTTAACTGTCGTTGGCACGTGGCAACTGTTTGATCTTCGGGCGCCGACCGCTATAATGAGTGAAGTGATGCCAGCGCTGCCAAAAAAACCCGCCGGAGCCGGGCAACAAGAATAGGGAAGTAAACTACGGTCATGCAGGGTTTTCAGTCTTCAGGATTATGTAGAGCGATTGGTTGTCTCTTGGTGCTTGCGCTCGCAGCATTTTGTCTGGCGCCGCGCGTCCGCGCCCACCAGGCGCAACCAGGAACCATTCGTATCACGGCGGCGGACGAATCCAACCAGCCCGTTGCCGGCGCGGCTGTGCAAATCAAGCTAAACCAGGCGGTTGTCGCCGAGGGCATGACGAACAACAAAGGCGAAGCGGAGTTCAAAGGGCTTGCCCCGGGCGCGTATGACCTGTTGATCTCCAAAGCAGGGTTTCAGCCGCAGCCTGAGGCTGGCATCAGTGTTGCCGCGGGTGCTCCAGTGCTCGTCGCCATTACGATGGTTCCCGAGATCAAGCTCAAGGAAGGGGTCAACATCAACGCCGCGGCCGAAGCGGCGCCGCTCGATAGGGGCTCGTCGCCATCCACCGCCTTGCAGCGGCAAGAAGTCAAGGACAGCGCGAACAAGCCGGCCACGGTCGCCGACACCCTGCCCCTGGTGCCGGGCGTCGTTCGCTCGCCTGACGGTGAGATTAAAATCTCGGGCAGCGGCGAGCACCGCAGTGCGCTCATCGTCAATCAGGCCGACGTCACCGATCCCGCAACCGGACAGTTCGGCATGACCGTCCCCGTCGACAGCGTCGAGACGATCAGCGTCTTCAAGACGCCGTTTCTGGCGCAATATGGCCGCTTCACGGCGGGCGTGGTTTCTGTCGAAACGCGCCGCGGCGGCGACAAATGGAATTGGGAGCTCAACGATCCGCTGCCCGACTTTCGCATTCGCAGCGGCAGAATACGAGGGGTTCGCGACACCACGCCCCGCTTCACCTTCAACGGTCCGTTGATCGCTGACAAATTCTACTTCTCTGAAGGTTTTGAGTACGACCTGCAGAAGCGCCCCGACCGCACCTTGCCCTTCGGGTTCAACGAGACCAAGAAGGAGTCGTTCAACTCCTTCACGCAACTGGACTACATCGTTTCGCCGACCAATACATTGACGGGCACATTCCATTTCGCGCCGGTCAAGATCGATTTCGTCAATTTGAATTTCTTCGACCCGCAGACCGTCACTCCGACGTTCGGCGACCACGACTATACGGGCACGGTTATCGATCGGTGGATCCTTGGTTCGAACGTGCTTGAAAGCACCCTCGCGATCAAGCAGTTTCATGGACGGGTATGGGGGCAGGGTTCGGCGGATATGGTGCTCGCGCCGGAAGGCAACAGCGGCAACTACTTCAGCCAGCAGGACCGCAAAGCCTCGCGTGTGGAGTTGCTGGAGAACTATTCGCTTGCCCCGATCAGCGCTCTTGGACAGCACAACCTGAAGTTCGGCGCCAATGTCGTCCATACCAACAGCCGGGGCGAATTCCTGGCGAGGCCGGTCGATATCGAAGACACCTCGGGCCAGCTCGTCAAGCGCATCGAATTTCAAGGCGGCCAGCCTTACAACGTCTCCGATCTGGAGTTGGCGCTCTACGGGCAAGATCACTGGGTGATCACGCAGAGACTGGCTCTCGACCTGGGCATGCGCCTGGAGCGGCAGGGGATCACCGATACGTTCCGGCTAGCGCCGCGCGGCGGCGTAGCCTGGACTCCCTTCGGCAGTCAGTCCACCGTGGTTCGAGGCGGCTTTGGTATTTTTTACGACCGCGTGCCGCTCGGGGTCTTTGCATTCAATCACTACCCCGAACAGGTGATAACGACGTTTGGTCCGAATGGAGCCATCGTGGATGGCCCGCGTGTATTTGCCAACATCACCGACGAGGCCGCCGGCGATCGCTTCCCTTTCATTAGCGCTGGCAACAAGATCGGCAACTTTGCGCCCTACAGCGCCACATGGAACGTTGAGATCGAGCATCCGATTACGCAGATGCTCAAGGTTCGTGCGAATTTCCTGCAGAGCAACTCGTCGGGGGTCGTCATCGTTACACCCAGTGTTGTGCAGGGACAGAACGCGTTTGTACTGGGCGGCGGCGGCAAGTCCCGCTACCGTCAATTGGAACTGACGGCAAGGGTGAACTTGAAGGACGGACAGAACCTATTCTTTTCCTACGTGCGCAGCCAAGCTAGGGGCGACCTCAATGAGTTCACCAATTATCTCGGCAACTTTCCGTTTCCTATTTTGCGCGCGAACCAGTATGCGAACCTGCCGACGGATCTGCCAAACCGATTTCTCGCGTGGGGCCTGGTGCGCTTGCCCTGGAAGATACGCGTCGCGCCGCTGGTGGAATATCGCAACGGCTTCCCGTATCCCGTAACCGACGTGGCGCAGAACTACGTCGGCGTTCCGAACTCTACTCGCTATACGAGCTTCTATTCCTTCGATACGCGATTTTCTAAAGACATCAAGCTCTCTGACAAGTACAGCGTGCGTTTCTCAGTGCGGGGTTTGAACCTGACGAATCACTTCAACCCGCTGGACGTTCATGCAAACATTGCGGACCCGCAGTTTGGCGTGTTCTTTGGCAGCCTCAAACGCCGTTTCCTGCTTGACTTTGATGTGATCTTTTGAGGAGTTTACGCGCTGGACTTGTATTATCTTGTCTGCTAGAATGTCCGCGTTGAATTGTAGCAACCCGAGTGTTGCTATTGGTTTTGGCTTTTAGGAGCGCCTTGTCTGAGTTCGGAGAGTGTTTGATCCTGCTTTTCAGCCTCTTTCCCGCAAAGTCTTGGAAGTTCCTTAACCACTGATTTTTCAGGAGACCCATGAGCAAAAGAATCTATGTAGGAAACCTGTCGTACCAGACGACAGAGAATGACCTGTCCACTTTGTTCGAGCAAGTTGGCCAGGTCGAGTCGGTCAATATCATTACGGACCGTGATACGGGCCGTTCAAAGGGCTTCGGCTTTGTAGAAATGGGCAACGACGATGCTGAGAAGGCGATCGCGCAGTT
>Ga0207156_10010_pt1 | contig 46432 bp, 37 predicted proteins | sample Alteio_BWMinHeat_24_FD_153514 | JGI IMG/M metagenome (GOLD analysis project Ga0207156, IMG submission 153514) | Enriched cells from forest soil in Barre Woods Harvard Forest LTER site, Petersham, Massachusetts, United States -... | ecosystem: Environmental > Terrestrial > Soil > Temperate forest >...
TACCCACATAGCTTAAGATAAAATACTGTCTTGCTGAAAGAAGGGCCTCTAAAAACAGGTAACGATCAAAATCAAAGCGTGTGGGATAATAATCTTTGCGTTTCTCTTTTTGTAAAAGATCGAGAAAAGAGAGGGTCTCCCTTCTAGGAAAGGCTTCGTTATCCATGCCGATGAGGCAAATCACTTTAGCCGGAATAGCGCGCATAGGAAGCATAGAGCAAAAAGTCACACTTTGGAGTTGATGACGATTGATCGTGATTTTTTCCTGCTCTAGATGTGCGCGAAAAAGGGGAAGAAGGGTTGAAAATGGGTATTTTTTTTCCGTTGTTTTCAACTCTTCAAGCTTATTGAAAAGCGTTTCATCATCGATTGTAAAGTAGGATTCATATAATACTTTTAGGTATTCCACCCACTCTTGCAATGTGAATGTAGTGCCATCGTGGAGGGGGGCAAGATCGCTGTAAAGAGAAAAAATAAGGAAAGAGAGTTCCCCTAAAAGGGCACTTTCTACAATGTCTACATTATTTCTCTCCTCAAAATGAGTGAAACTGTGATAGAGGCGTTTGAGACCGGCATCCCAAGTAGCGCCCTCATAAGGGCTTTTGAGGATACTTGTCACATGTTCCAGATTCACTCCCCAACGGATCTCTCCTTGCTCCACCCATTTTCTGATCAAGGCTAATTCTTCGGCTTCCCATCCTTGTTTTTGTTTAAAGAGAGGGTGGGAGAGCAGTTCCAACACTGCCGATGCGCTCCATCTTTTTTCTGTGAGATCTAAAAGTTTAAAGAGGCCCAAAATCTCCCGGTTTTGAGTGGACACAGGCATATCGGCGATGCGGTAAGGGATTGCTTTGCCAAAATAGGCGCGGATATAGGGGGCATAAAGAGTGATATCAGGTGCCATCACAAGAATTTCTTTCGGTTCAATTTTCTGCTCTCCCATAAGATATAGGAGGGTATTATAGAGGTTTTGGATCTCCCGGTGCTTTGTAGAGGAGATGTGGAGTTGAATAGAGGTATCAACCTGATTGTCAGCACACTCTTTTTTCTCTCCTTGTTTGAGGAAAAGAATATCGTGCTGCAAAGCGTGCAGCTGTGTATTAACCTGAGTTTTGAGTTTAAGTGTTTGATCTTCAAATTCATTTTGCGAATCTTTGCAACAAACGCGCAGCTTTTCACTCGCCATAGAGCCCCTTGCTATAGCCTCGTTCGGTTGTTGCGAAGCAACATCTAAATGCTCTTTGAATCTCAAGCATTTAAACTCAAAACTCAGGTTATTAACCTGATTTAGGGGATCTTCGTAGTGCTCAAAAGAGTGCAATCCACTTTCCTCCACAAGAAAGGCAAATTGTCTGCCGATTTTTCCTAGATTGGCAAGGAGGGGATGGCGATCTTCCAAATATTGCTCAAAAACTATGCGGAGATCCTCTTTAAGGGGTTTTTTAGCAAAAAGATGCTTGACCTCCCGATCTGAAAGAGTATCGCTCCAAAATTCTTGACAAGGGGAGAGGTGATAGAAAAATACGGGAGTGCGCTTTGACAATTTCTGAAAAAAGGAAAAATGCAGAGCTGAGAGATGATTAAATGCAAAAAGGTGTATGGAAATATCGGATTCTGATGCTTTCTCTTCAAGATGATCAAATAGACGATAAGGATAGGAGTATTCAGAGTAAATCTGCTGCCATATTTTCTCTTGCCACCCTTCCTCTTTTTCCCAATTTTTTAATGCGCTCCCACCGTAAATACCATACCGTTCAAACAGAAGAGCTAAATTTTGGTAGAAAGAGTACTCCTTAGCATCAGGGAAATGTTCCTCAATTTTTAAAATCAACTCTGTATGTGAGAGAGGCCGTTTATTTTCTTTTGAAACAAAAAACTGCTCCGTGAGGAGGTCTATGGCTTGACCAAGATATAGAGGAGTAATGCCAAAAGCAACGTTTAGCTCTTGAGCAAGAAAAAGATACACCCATTCTTTCATTGCAGAACTGGGGAGAATAAGGAGGCGCTTAGAAAAAAGAGTGGACGAAGTAAAAAGATTTAACTTTAATTGCTGAGCAAGAAATTCTAACCGATTACCAAGATATATAGTCATGCGAAGAAACTCTTTTATTTACTTAAATCTGACGCAATTTTTTTCTGCTCTCAACGATAATATCTATAAGCTGCTTTTGATTTTCCAGCTTATTGCCTTGCAAGGCACATCTGAGAGTAACACGATTCTCTCTTTTGCTGGAGCGATCTTCGTGCTTCCTTTCCTTTTTTTCGCCTCGCTGTCTGGGAGCCTTTCGGATCGTTTTAGTAAGAGGTCGGTGATTGTCGTTACGAGGATTACCGAACTTTTTGTTGTTTCTTTAGGAGTTTTGGCTTTTTTTTTAGAAAGTGCGCCTTTAGGTTACTTCGTTTTATTTTTGATGGCCACACAAAGCGCTCTTTTCTCTCCTGCAAAATATGGCATTATTCCTGAAATCGTCAAAAAGGAGGATATCTCCCGTTTTAATGGAATACTTACGGCTACGACATACCTTGCTATTATTTTGGGAACCTTTTTCGCGTCCTTCTTGACTGACATTACGGAGAGGAATTTTGTTTTTGCGAGCTTTTTTTGTATTGTGATTGCCATTTTAGGGGCTATTACAAGCCTTGGCATTGAGAAGACTCTCCCACAAGCTGCGGATAAAAAGGTATCTGCGCGCTTTTTGAGTGATATATATAGGACTCTTAAACGTGCGAAACAAGTGCGTTATCTTTTATTTACTATTATTTTTGGGGCCTATTTTCTTTTTCTTGGCGCGTACACGCAATTAAATATCATCCCTTTTGCCCTCCAATCGCTGTCTTTAAGTGAGATTCAGGGGGGGTATTTATTTCTTATGACGGCAATCGGTATTGGTATTGGCTCTTTCCTTGCGGGGCGTCTTTCTGGAAGAGGGGTGGAGCTGGGTATTGTGCCGATAGCAAGTTTAGCAATTGTTGTTCTTTTGATGGGGTTATACTTTTTTCAAGCCCATTTTTTTGTTGTGTCTACACTTCTTGTATTTTTGGGGATTTTTGGGGGATTTTTCATCGTTCCTATCGATGCTTTTATCCAGGTGGCCAGTCCCAATAAGAATCGGGGCGAGAATGTAGCGGCGGCGAATTTTTTAAATTTCCTTGGGGTGATTTTAGCTTCGATCCTGCTTTTTCTTTTTGGGAATGTGTTTCATCTTTCTGCGGCGGGGGGATTTTTTTTAATGGGGCTTTTAACATGTGCTCTTGGTATTGCTTTGTTATTTTTGATGGGTGATCAGGTGGTGCGTTTTTTGCTTGCGCGTGTGATTTGCCCCTTTTGGAACCTTAAAATTATTGGCCAACATAATGTTAGCTTCACACCTCCGGTGCTTTTGGTTGGGGAGAGGAGTTCGTGGCTGGATACGGTGATTATGATGGCCACTTTGCCACGGCTGATTCGTTATATTGTTCCCATTGAGGGCAATTATGCGAGAAGCAGATCTTTCTTATACCGTCTTTTGTATTTGACGCCTATTGAGAGGGATGTATTTCTTGCAACAGCTCTTGAGGAGGTGAGAAGGGAGTTAGATTTAGGCCACTCTGTATGTTTGATGCACCCCGTTTTAAATCTTTCTAAGGATCTCACGGAATGGAGGGGGAAATTGGATATACTCCTTGCTTCTGTGACTGTTCCGGTGATTCCAGTTCATATTATGCGCACAAGTGAGAAGAAGGAGAAGCTCAGCGCTCTTTTTTCCACTCCAATCAAGGTCTCCTATGGAGAATCAAGAAAAGAAAGTGTTTAAACATTCCTAAATGATTTTAGGCCAATACATTGCTACACATGCTTTTCTAAAATTTTCATAGGCAGAGGATGTACCCAAACTATTTATGGCTACATCGACAGCTTTAACTACCGGTTCTTGTTCTGCGATTTCCAGACGCTTATTGACCATCCTTAGTTGAAGGTCAGCTTTTTCGCGTGGATTTTTAGTCGCCAGTTCCCTCTGCTCAAGTTGCTGATATTCATCTTGCAGCCTTGCAAGCTTGCCATAAGCAGCGTCTCTCATTGCAGCCAACCCTGCTTCCACTTCCTTACGATTCCTGGAATCTATGTAGGTATTGGAATCAGAATGAAAATATTTTTCGACAAATTCACGCCAACTAGCATTATCCTCTTTTGAACTTTTGAGTTTAAATGATGCTTGGCTGCTTTGGGATTTGGGGTCCATAGGACCTACAGAGCTATCATCATAGGGGGAGGGGGGCCCTCCTCCCGAAGGTTGTACAGGCATAGATTCTCCTCATAACATCTATTTCAATCATAAATAAAAATATAAATATTACAAAGATATTTTGGTTCTTCTGACAAATGAGCATCTCCCTATAGAGAAACCTTTCCATCTTAATAACCTGCTTAATAACCTGATAAGACCACTAAAACGCGTAGATCACAGCCATTTCGAAATTCTTATAAAAGAAACTCCCCCCAATATCTCTGTCAATGGGTACAGAATACTCAGCCTTAGAACGCAGAGTAAGCGAATCTGTTAAAGCATAAAGAAGAGAGACTTGCAATCCCTGGAAATTGGTAAAGCCGCGCGCATTGAAAGGCGTCAAACCTAAAATAATAGCATCGGAGAGCAATGTGTTCGCCGCATTCCCATGACCAATGCCCGAAAGGTCAAATTCAGGAACCGCCTGAGCCTGCACCCATTGATAATTAATATCTACAGACCAGTCACACGCTTTACACAGTTTGCCCATAGTAAAACCCGTATACCAAGCCTTATTCGCATAACGATTGTGCGTCGTCCTCGTCTTCTTTGCATCGTGATTAGCTAAAACCGCTGCGTAGGCATACAATATCTTACAGCCCGGCAAATCTAACGTTTGTTCATAACCAAAGATCAATTGAGAAACGATAAAACGATACCGAGGATTATCAATGATAAAGATATCCCCAGAATCCTTACGATTGCCATAATTTAATGTAGGTGCATGTCTATGCCAATCAATAAGGCTATATTTAATAGAAAATCCCGTGTTCGCCCACTTCTTAACCCCCGTTTCCACAATCCACGCATAGTGATTGGAAAAACTATCAACAATAAAAGGGCCGCCATGCAGCGTGAACACACCAATGTCTTTCCACGTATCAGTGTAGTAAAAATGAATTCCATCAAAAAAGGTGGAGAATTCTACTTTTGATTCAAACATGTAATCAAGTTTACTTCGGCCAATCTCAATATAAAAATCCTCACAGCCACGCTCATAAACATCGTATCCAATAAAAGCCCGGTCTAAATCAACTTTCGTGGAAGATCCCCCATCCACACCATCAAAAACTACCCATTTTACTTTCGTCGATACCCACCCACGAGGAGCTACATAATCCAAAAATAAATTAAATTCACTTTTGAAAATGTTAATCGCCGTATTCGTGTCATCGCCCCGCTCCCTCTTCCCATTAACCTCTTCACCCGTGCATATCCATCGCGCCCTCACATCGGCCGCGATAGTGAGCGCCCCCTCTTTCTGACGGCACTCAATAAGCGAACGGCTCTCAATAAAATCACGCAACATTTTGGGATCCACAAAATCCTGATCTTCAGGTCCAAACTCACCCACAGAAGAAAATCCCCCCGATGTAGGACCCAAATTATCAATGGCCGCAATATGCTCCTCCTCGTCCTTCTCTTCTTTCTTCTCTGCCCCAAAAGCCAAAGAAGACAAGAGCGTTACAAAACTAAGAAGGGCAAAAATCTTTTTTCTCATAAAAACAACGTGGGAATGAAAACAACAAGGAAAGTGTAAAGAGCGCGCTCTTTTTTATAAACGAAAATTAAGGGGTGATATAGTGGATTAAATCATGCCTGATAAAAATTGATTCGAATCTTTTCATGGGAAACTTCGCGCTTGGGTCTCACTGACTATCAATAGTCACCATCGATCTTTCGCGCATCGTTTGCCATGAAAATCTTCCGTTCAATTTTTATCATTCATAATTTAATCCACTATAAATGGAGAAACTTATAGTGGATTAAATAATTTTCATGGCCACAAGGGTGACTTGCTCGTCGGGAATCACACTCCCTATAAACAATTTTACTTCTTCTTTTAAGCCCTCAACAACTTCTTGAGCACTAAACCAGGGCCTTTTACGTAATAAATCTTCTATCCTCTTTTCGGAAAACATCTGGTGCTTCTCATTCAAAGCCTCAGAAAGTCCATCTGTATAAAAAAGGAGAAGATCCTCACTCTCAAGCTGCAAAAACATACCCTCATATCCCACAGTCGGCATGAGCCCTAATGCCATTCCCCTTTTATTTAAATGAATAATCTCGCCATTTTTTTTTCTAATTATTCCAAGAACATGCCCACATGAATAACAAGATAATACCCTCGTCTTAAGGTCAAAAATGCCCATAATAGCAGTAACAAACATCCCACTATCACCAGTATCTTCACAAAAAGCATTGTTCGAAAGCGCCATGATCCGCCCCACATCATCAGGATACAGTGTCGTATACGCACGCAGAAGACTACGTACATTCAAAGAGTAAAAACAAGTAGAGATCCCCATTCCAACTGCATCTGCACAAATGAGATAAAGATTATCTTTCATAACAAAAATATCATAAAAATCTCCCCCCGTTATCCCTGTCTTCGTCTCAAAACAAAAATACGCCGCATAAAGCTCAACTCCAGGAGCTTCAGGCATCTTTTGTGGCAACAACCCCTCCTGCACCTGCCTGCCAATCTCAATCTCTTTACGATATATCTCTTTTTTAACTCTTTCATCTTCCGCTTTTTGCATATTTTCAAGTAGAGAACTCAGCGTTTTATTGAAGCTAAGTCCCAGCGCATTGATTTCAAAACCAAATTTGCTGGGATGGAACCGCACATCGAGCCTCCCTTCTCTCACTTTTTTCATCAGCCCTGTTAGCTGAACAAGAGGGCGAGAGATCCATTGAGCTAAAAAATAAGTGAGAAGAGCCCCCCCGAGCAAAACGCAGGCAAAAATGATGTAAATAACGAGAAAGCGCTGGATGGCTTTCCCAAACACTTCCCCCTTAGAAGAATAGGCCAAAACTGCATCGCCAATATCAGGATAAGGAGTCAATGCTGCTAGTTGCATCTTTCCTTGCCATTTGAACTCAAAAAAACGCGATCCAGGCTCTAATGTTGAAATAGCCAAAGGTTTATCTGCAAAAAAATCTATCCCTAAACGATTAGATTCCTGAAGCAGTTGTCTCTGCCTTTCTAAAGAGATGTCTGCAAAACGCTGCCCTTCAAGAGTGTGGTCTGTAGCTGCCTGGACATACCCATCATGCTCAACAACTGCAAAGTTGATCCCTTGCCGCCCCTCTTGGTTTACTTCCAAAACAGATTTTATCGTCGTTGCAATATTTCTACGCGTCAGAAGAAAGCCTATCGGATTATGGGAAGAATCATAAATAGCAAGCGCAGAGTAAAGGTAAGCCGTTGTTTGTTTTAACTCCTCAGAATAAAAAAACCGCACGAAATTCACCGTCCCCCTTTCCACTGCTATGTTCAAACGAGTGCTACTCAAAAAATAATCCCCAATCTCTTTCCCCGTATCTGAAGCTAAAATTTTATAACGCCCATCATCCTCTTGCTTACCTAAGACATAGACATCAATAGACTTAATATCTGAGGTTAAACTTATAAGTTTTAGAGTCCATCTCGGATCAGGAAGTTTGGGAATCTCCTTTTCAAGACTCAAAAGGTAATTTAATTCCTTTAAAAAAGTGGTGGCCACCGGTGCTGCCTCTTGCATAGCAAATGTGCGATATAAAGAGGCCTCTTCAAGCGTTTTATAAGCATCTTTGATCGCAGAATCGTAGGCGTGATTGAAAAAAACAAATGAGTAAATCAGCAAAGGAAAAACAATTAAAAGAAAGCTCACAACTAAGACGCGTAAGGCTAGAAATTGTTTAAGCATCTTTCACCTCCATCACAATCAAGGTGATATCGTCGTGTTGCTGCGCGCCGTTTTCAAAATGATGTATTTGCTGAATAATAGCATCGGCTAAATACTCCACCCCTCTACCACCTTCTTGCTTCACAACCTCCATTAATCTTTTTTCGCTAAATAACCGCTTCTCCCTATTGTGAGCCTCTGTAATCCCATCTGTGTAAAAAACGACGATGTCGCCCTGGTATAATTGGTGTGTGTGAACTTGTCTGCCCTCTTTTTTTTCTTCAACACCTAAGGCTGTTCCATAGCTTTCAAGGATATCCACCTCGCCATTTTGTTTTCTCAATAAAGGAGGGTTGTGTCCTGCTGAACAATAGCGCAACTGCCTCGTTGCAGGAGTATAAAAAGCCAAAACAGTTGTGACAAACATGCCACTATTTTCCACATCTTGGATGAATAGAGAGTTAGTTCTAGAAATCGCCTGGGCTACATCTTTCAACTCTTTTGAAAATATGCGCAGCATGCTTCGAGTGAGAAGAGAATAAAAACAGGCCTCAACACCCTTTCCAGCAGCATCGGCAATCATAAGAACATACGTATTATCATCTAAAAGCAAAAGATCGCAAAAATCCCCTCCCACTTCACGAGCAGGAAGGTAGCGCGTGGCTACATCTACGCTGGGAGGTGCTACCTTTTTTTCTAAAAACAACCTTTTTTGTACCTGCTCTCCTAAAGCGAGCTCTTTTTTGTAAATTTCTGCCTTAACGCGCGCCTCCTCTGCTCCCTTTTTTTTCTCAATCAGAGTGTTCAACATCTCATTGAAAGTCTCTCCGATGAGATTGATTTCAAACCCCAACCAATCTGGAGAATATCTCAGATTCTCTTTCCCCATCTGAATCTCTTCCATAACAGAGGTGAGGGTATTCAATGGGCGTGCTAGCCTCCTGGTCAAAAGATAGGCACATCCCCCACATAACAATAATATCACGGCATAGGTGGTGTAAATATGGGCAAACTCAGAAAAAAGCATTGAATAAATGCCTTTGGATACGTAGGTCAGAAGATAAAAACGGGAATCGCCAATTTGCGTGATAGCAGCAAAGTAAGATCGATTTTTCCAAGAATATTCAAAAAAAGGGTATTCCTGAGCATTTGTAACAGAAAGAGGTTGTGAAGGAAAAACACGCAGGTTCACTCCTTCTGCAGCAGCCTCAACTGCCCGCTGCTTTTCTACAGGGTCAAATTCTGCAAAATATTGGAACAGCAAATCGAGATCTGTAGGAGCAAGAATAATGGTATTCTGAGCTAACACAGCAAAGAGAAGAGGGGCATGCGTGAGGTCAGGCAAAAGCAATGTGTTTAATTTCTCAGAAATGTCTGTATAAATAACAAGAAGACCTATGGGACGACCTTCTGGAGAAAAAATATACCATATCTTCATAAAGTAATATTTTCTCTCCCCGGCTATATAGAGAAGGCTAGCCTCTTGTTGGCCACTATCTACATGCAAAAAACGAATCAAACTCGTCTCATCTTTCCCAACATCTTGTTCACTATTTGATGACCCAACAACTGTATATTTATTATCCTCGGAGATTGACATTATAATAATTTTTACAAAATCGCCTTGAATAGCCATTTCTTTTAATCTTTTATTTAATGCTTCGCTAGGTGCTTGAGGAAAGTGTTCTTTTAGTTGGAGAGCATTTTCGATTAATGGCGCAATGGGGCTTTTACTTGGGAGAAGTTCGAAAAAGGAAAACTCCCTTAACTTTGGGGCCTCAACAAGATATTTTTTTGCGATGACAATGGATTCCTGGAAACGCTTATGTAACAAGACAAACGAATCCACTAAAAGAGGCAAAGAGAGTAGAATGAAAGAGGACAAAAAGATACGAAACGCAAATGATTTATGAAAAGGGATCATAATCGTAATGATAAATATTTATGTTTAAAGAAACAGATAAAAAAATAATTTCAAGCCTGCAAAATCCCGTAGTGAAACATACCGTAAAATTGCGTGAAAACGCATCGTACAGAGAAGAAAAGCAACGGGTGCTCCTTTTTGGGAAGACCTTGATTTCCGAGCTTTCTTCTTTCCTAAAACCCTCTCAACTTCTCGTTTTGGAAGGCACATCCCTAGAAGATCTCCCCTTCTGCGAAAATACTTTGTTTGCAACGGACAATGTCTTTAAAAAAATCGCTAACTTTACCTTTGAAACTGCTATTGCTGAATTTCCTCTGCCTAACCCCACTGCATTAGATGGCAAAAAATATATCCTTGCTCTCGATGCTGTGGCAGATCCAGGAAATCTTGGCTCTCTTTTGCGCACAGCTGTAGCCCTCAATTGGGATGGGGTATTTCTTTTAGAGGGGTGCTGCGATCTTTTCAATGACAAAACCGTGCGTGCCTCTAGAGGGGCGTGCTTACTTCTGCCTTTTTGCTATGGTACATATGAAGAGCTTTTTCATTTTTCTGAAAAAAACGCTCTTAATTTCTATGTCGCTAATACCAGAGGAAGGAGGATCGATACCATAGCTTCCGCCAAAAATGCCCTCCTTCTTTTAAGCAATGAAGCTAGAGGTGTAAAAGGAGAAGTGAAAGGAAAGGGAGAGGAAATCACTATCCCCATCTCATCTAAAATGGAATCTCTTAATGTTGCCATAGCTGGTGGCATCCTCATGCATGCGTTGAGGCAAAATGATGAATGAAGAAGAGCATTTTTTCCAAGACCGTAAGGAGGAAAAGAGGGAGCGCAAAATGGCTTCCAAAACAGATCGCTCAAAATATAAAAAGACGGACTTTGAAAAAAGGGAGGCTCTTGTACAAGAAAGCTTAAGAAAAAAGATGTCTCAAAAAAATCTGCATCGAGGCCACGTGCTTTCTATCATGCCTGAGGAGATTCTAGTTGAGTGCGATCATGTGCTTTACAAATGCGTTTTAAAAGGCATTTTAAAAAGGGAGATGGGTCGAATAAAAAATCTCGTCGTCGTGGGAGATTTTGTTTTGTTTGATCACAAAACTCTCGCTATTTTTTTTATAGAGAAGCGGACCTCTTTCCTATCGAAACGCGCTCCCATTCAGGACAAAAAAGAGCAGTATATTGCAAGTAATATTGACTATGTGATCATCACAGCATCTGTGGTGTCTCCCCCTCTCAATCTACCCCTTATCGATCGATATATTATTGCGACGAGAAAGGGGAATATGGAGCCTTTGATCGTCATAAATAAAATCGATCTTTTAGAGGCGCATCCAGAAGAAAAGAGTCTTTTTGAGAAGGCGTGTGCGATCTACACAAAACTCAATATCTCTATTATTGGAGTGAGTGCAAAAACTGGGGAATCAATCGCTTTTTTAAAGAGCAAAATGGCAAATCACTCGGCTGTTTTTGCAGGTGAATCGGGAGTGGGGAAAACGTCGTTGATCAATATTGTGGCAGAGTTAAATTTGGCGACAAAAGAGGTAGCAGAAAAGATCCAAAGAGGGACCCACACAACAACGTCTGCCTCTCTTATCCCCCTTGCTTTTGGGGGATTCTGTATCGATACGCCAGGGATCCAAAAATTTGGCATTTGGGATCTCAAAAGGGAAGATTTGGACCATTATTTCCCCGAAATCAGCGAAGTGGGCAGAAGGTGTCACTATCTCAATTGCACACACACTCATGAACCTGAATGTGCTGTGCGTGAAGCTATTTTAAAAAATGAGATCTCTGCTTTGAGATTAGCCTCTTACTTTTGCTTAATCGAGGAGATCCCTCTCTCTTCGAAGTATTGACGCAACTTAAGGCGGGCATAATGCAGACGTGAGCGTACGGTCCCTGTGGGAATATTTAAGTGAGCTGCGATCTCTTTGTGAGACATCTTTTTTAAGACAAACATATCAAAGACAGCTTTTTGGTTGGGAGAGAGGATGGCCATGGCCTTTTCAAGATTACCTTCGAGCTCATGCATATCTATGGTTGTTTCTTCAGTGCCAAATATAGGCTCTTGGAATGGCTCTTCTTTTAAATGTGTCGTTTTCCTGAGAAAATTCACTGCCAAATTATGAGCGATCCGATAAAGCCAGGTATAAAATTTCGATTTTTGTTGAAAAGAGGAGAGTTTCTGAAAAGCATGGAGGAACGCTTCCTGAGTGAGATCTTCAGCTGCTCCCTGATCTTTGACAATGCCGAGAATCATTTGAAAAATTTTCTCCCGATATTGTGTGGCCAGTGTAGAAAAGGCAGCTCCATCGCCCTTCTTACTTTTTTCAATAAGCTCTTCTTCCTGCATTGTTTCGAATTGTATTCACCATTATATTCATTTGAAAGGACCTTTTTATGCGAAAAACAAAAATTATTGCTCTCGATGCCTTAGAAATTCTGGACTCTCGCGGAGTACCAACACTGAAAGTCACTGTCACAACGGAAGGAGACATTAATGGTATAGCTTGTGTGCCTTCAGGTGCGTCAACGGGAAAAAATGAAGCTTTAGAGTTGCGAGATACTCAGGAGAGTCGTTTTTTTGGTAAGGGGGTGAAGCAGGCTATTCAAAATGTGAAAGAAAAAATCGCTCCTCTCATCATTGGAGAAAGTGTCTTTGATCAAGAGCGTTTGGATCGCCACCTCATTGATGCTGATGGAACGGATAATAAATCGAAATGGGGCGCTAATGCTATCCTGGGCACCTCGCTTGCGATTGCCCATGCAGCCGCCTCATGCTTAAAAATGCCTCTTTACCGGTATCTTGGAGGCTCTAACGTCTCAATACTTCCTTGTCCTATGATAAATATCATCAATGGTGGCGTCCATGCTGATAATAATCTCTCCTTCCAAGAGTTCATGATCCGCCCTGTGGGCGCACACACATTTTCAGAGGCGCTTTGCTGCGGTGTTGAGATCTTTCACACGCTTAAACATCTCCTCAAAGAGGCAAAACTTGCAACTTCTGTAGGGGATGAAGGGGGCTTTGCCCCGCAGCTTCGCTCTAATGAAGAGGCTTTGGAATGGATCTTGAAGGCCATTGAAAAAGCTGGATACCGCCCTAAGGAGGAGGTGTCATTGGCCATAGATTGCGCCGCCTCGCAATTTTACGATGGATCAAAATACGACAAGAGAACACGAGAAGAACATGTGGCCTATCTTGTAGAACTTACAGAGAAATATCCTATTGATTCAATTGAAGATGGGATGGCTGAAGATGATTGGTTGGGCTGGAAGTTATTAACTGAAAAAATCGGTAACAGAGTCCAAATTGTCGGGGACGATATTTTTGTTACAAATCCTTCTTTTCTGAGAAGGGGGTTTAAAGAACATGTGGCCAATAGTATTCTTATTAAACCCAATCAAATCGGCACTCTTACAGAAACTCTTGAGTGTATTCGTTTAGCGCAAGTGCATGGATATACAACTATTATTTCACATAGATCTGGAGAGACAGAAGACACAACCATTGCAGACATTGCGGTGGCTACTTTCACTGGACAGATTAAGACGGGCTCATTGTGCAGATCCGAGAGAGTAGCCAAATACAACCGCCTGCTTCAAATTGAGAGGGAGCTTGGAAGTATAGCGCTTTACAGAGACTCCAATCGTTGTCGCTGCTTATATTAACTTCTAAGACGTTAGTTTTTCTAATGTTCTAAGGAGCCAGTTGTCATCTTTGTAGGCAGAAAGAATTTTTTTTCTAGTTAAGTGATAACTTGTTTTAAGTTTATATGTTTCAGGGTGAGAAAAGTCTGCAGCAAAATTTACGGGACAAACGATACCGGATAAATTCATTATTGACTTATCGAATATAGTTAATTGCTTATCAATCGTATCCAATTTTGCATGGAGGTGATCGATTGAGAGCAAGAGATGGGGTTTCATTGGGGAGATAGCTTGACCTAGCTCTGCAGGCAACAATATGTTGGATATATCCATACGTTTTTCAAAAAGAGTAGAGTTATGACTTCCATAACCAAGCAAAATTCCCATACATTTGTGGTTAAATTCATCCCAAGGCACAAAGTGGCCAGATTCCATTTTTTTTATCAAATGGTTATGAACCTGAGGAGAAAACTCTTTGGCATATTTTTCCACTGTGTACTGAAAAGCATTTCGATTTATCAATAAAGCATAGTCTTTTCCAAAAATAAGAGAAAAATTAGGTGTTTTGAACTGTTTTTGAAATTTTTTCCAAGTAGCTATTCCTTTTTGTAACGGCTGCTTTCCATCAAAAAATGGATATGGGTGCATATAAAAATAGGGAGAGGGGGGAGGAGGAGGAAAAATAAAAACAAAGGACATTGGCTTGTTGCCAAAAAGAGAGTAGGCAAGCTCATTGTTGATGAATAGCTCTTCAAAGAGAATCGCAAAACCTTTGTATTCATCTTGTGTCAAAGAGACAAGAAATTTTCTTATATAAAAGCTTTTGTGATTGCCATAGGCGCAGGATCCCACGACTATAGCAAGCACAAAGAGCAGGGATCTTATCCCTAACATCTTCATCTATCGATAGACTCGGCACATTCCCTGAAAGAAAGTTTTTTTAGCAGAACTGCTGCTTTTGGTTTGTGAACTCTCCAGTTGTCCCACTTTTTGTAAAAAAAATCAAGAATTATTGAAAAAATTGCTAACGCTAACTTAAATTTTATGGTTGATCTGAGTACACAGGTCTAAATCCCGAATTTGACACCAAAAAAGTATATCTCTTATAGAGTTGTTGTAGATTGTAACCAATTTTGGTTCATCCAACAAATGTGTACTTAGCGTGAATGTTTACGGTGCTAACAAGGTTTCTCTATAGGGAGGTCATTTATCGGAAGAACCCCAATTTTCTATTCGCGCTGGGCGGAGCACAGCGGGAATCGCTCTCAAATAGCACTCCCATAAAAATGCCTAATATGTTAAAAATTAAATTATATGGATCATATTGTTGCCCTTTTTGGTGAGGCTGAAAAAGGAGGCTTTCGCACTGCCCATTTCTGCCAAAATCTTGTAGATCTGGCCCATAAACTGGGAGAGCCACCATCAAGAGATTCCAAGGGAATTGAGTTAGCAGTTCAAGCCATTCTTTATCAACGCGATGTAATATTTTTTCGGGTGCATGAGGAGGGGTTTAGCATTCAGGATTATTTGCAAGGGTTGCAATTTTTGGAGGATCGCAAGCTGACGCCGCGGATATCAGCTGTATGTTTACCTGGGGTAGGAAGTGTGGAGATTCTCGAGGCTACAACTTCAGTGTGCACCCTTCATCAGAGCTTCCTCATTCTGACTGAGAGAGATCTCTATGATTATTTAACTTCTAGTATCTAAACGAGGTAAAACTAAATTTTTTTCTGATTGCGTTAAAGACATGCCGTCGATACCCTCTTTCTTGTCAATTAATCTAGGGTGACCACTATGGCAACAGCATCAGCTTCATCAACTCATGCTAGCGCTTCTCATTCTGCCTCAGCAGGAGCAAGATCCGTCGCAGGCGCTGCAGGAAGTGCAGCTTCTGTAGCAACTACAACAAGTGACCTACAAAAGGTTATAGACTCTGCAATAGCTGCATGTATCGTGGCCTCTGAAAGTCAAAAAGATGACGCTTTTTTTGACTTGTGGAAAAAGATATGGAATGCAAGAAAGCCTGATACTACCCATATCTGTCTTTCTCTTCCAAGTTCTCTTGAAGTAGATCTAGCAGCGCATATAGAAAGAGCAGGTAAATTGCATCCGCTCGAGCTCCGTGACAAAGTGGCATGTGCTTATAGAACTGTCTTTGCAGCTCCAACCGCTGGATATTCACTAACGTCTTCCGCTTTCTCCCCGACAGCCGCAGGAATAGCATCGGCAATATTAAAAACCGAACACCGGCCTTTAAACTTTATTTTTTACGACTCATTGAAATTGAATTAACGTCAGTCAAGCTATTAGGTGGACTTACAGCCTATCTAGGCCCATTGCCTAGGAACAATAATCTATAAGCCCTTCTATCGCAAGTTGACACCGAGGACTTCTTCAACAGAGTCCGATCACATCACATCCCTTTAAAATTTTTGTAAAAAATAGTTAGAAAATATATATTTTTTTCTCTTATGATGATTTTTTTTACGGGGGAGAGAAAAAGTGCGAGTAGAGTCTTTAGTACTAGCTTTGCTTTCTGTCGCATCGATCGCAACTGCTAGGACGAATTTATGTTCTTGTGACCAATCAGTGTCTGTTGAATGGCTTTACATGTTCAATACTATTGACACCCCATACTTTGTGGAAATTCCCAATGGTCAGCGTTTGGCAAATAACACAAAATGGCATTCAGGCTACCGTGTAGAAGGATCCCATGGGATTTGCGACGATCAACAATTAAGCTTGCGTTGGACTCATCTACCTAAGTCTACACAATCTAGAACTGTAACCTCAGATACCGATAGTTTAGAGCCTATTTTAGGGTTCCCTTTCAGCTTAGTCAACTTTGCAAGCGTGAAAGACCAATACACATTTTATGATTTAGAATTTCTCTACTCCCATGCATTTCAGCCCTCTTGCCTCTTTACGTTATGGCTAGAAGGAGGGATCCAATACGCCCACTTGCATTTTAAAGAGGAAGCTAGATATGCAAACAGTTCAGGAGGTAGCTTTGGTTCTCGGTTTAATTCCAGTTTCAATGGGGTTGGGCCGCAGGTTGGATTGGAGGCTGACTACCGACTGACCCGCTGTCTCAATGTGGAAGGACGCGCTCAGGCCGCTCTTCTAGCGAGCAGAAAAAAAGCTACATCGGATGTGACATCCTCGATCCATCCTGATGATTTTTGGCTTCTTATACCAGCGCTGGATCTGCGTTTGGGGTTGAATTATTCTTTTTGTCTTTGCAGTAAATTATTTGACTTAGGGATTGGTTATGAATTGATGACCTATTTCCGTGCGCTTGAGCGTGTGGACGAAGAGGATACAATACAACAATCTGCCTTTTCAGATTATATGCTGCAAGGCCTCTACCTTCGAGCTGGGTTTACATTCTAAGGGTTGAATATGAAGTTGCGCACGTTTTTGTTCTGTTTTCTCTGTTTTACAGCTTCGGCAATTGCCAAGCCGCATCCCCCTCCATCTGGATTTGCTATTGACATAGAGTGGCTCTATATGTCAAATCCAATTGACAGACCTTATTTTATCGAACAAACCGGCTTTTCCAGTAATAGACGTTATGCTAATTCTCCTGGTTGGCACTCTGGTTATCGTCTAGATGGTATGTATGATTTTTGTCTAGATGATGCCTTAGACATAAGATGGACTCACTTTCCTACTTTTTCTCACTCCTCCTCAGTCTCCTCTTCTAACTTTGATTTATCGACCTTACTATTTCCACCATCAAGTGAACCTGCAAACTTCGGCAGCATCAAAGATACCTTCAGTTTTCATGCCCTAGAGTTGATTTATGCACGTCAATTATATCAATGCTGCCCCTTTACAGTGTGGGTAGAGGGAGGTTTGCAGTATGCACATATCGCATTGGAAGAAAATGTTTTCTATAATTCGACAATTCAAGATTCAGCAAATTATTCCTCAAAAACGGATGGAGTAGGTCTAGAATTAGGGACAGAGATGGAATTCGCTCTGCTAAACAATTTTGCTTTGGAATTACGTGCACAAACTGGTCTTCTTGTTAGTAAACGAAGAACCAGTGTGAATTATTCAGGCATGATTGGCAAATCACCTGTTTCGGGAAATGTCCAACCTGATCCTATTTGGGATTTGATTCCTACAGTGGATATGAGACTTGGCCTGAACTATTCTCTATGGTGTGGTTGTTTGCTCATTGATTTTGAAGCCGGATATGAGTTTTTCTCCTATTTCAATTCGATAACGCGAGTAGATGACCGTGTTACTCTTGAACAATTTGCGTTTATCGATTATATGATGCATGGTTTTTATATTCAAACGGGTATTTCGTTCTGATGAAGAGTGTGAATAATTGGTATAAAGTGGAGCAGTGAGATGATCAGGCGGGCATCTTTGTTAATTTTGTTAAGCGTATCTTCGTTCGCTTTTGGCACCGTAAATCCCTCTTGTAGCGGTTTTGAATTTTCTGCAGAGTGGCTCTATATGCAAAATGTTGAGAATAGACCCTACTATGCTGAACAACTCAATCCAGATACAGGGACCGGTTCAGGGAGACGATTTGCGAACCAACAAGGGTGGCATTCTGGCTATCGACTAGATGGCATTTATAAGCCTTGCACCACATCAGCTTGGGATCTTCGTTGGACACACTTTCCGGAGTTGTCAAATTCTGCTTCAACTCCCACATTTGCTACAGATAGCTTGATTGCTATTTTACTTCCCTTTAGTCAAAACAATGTGGTGAATTTTGCCCAAGTGAAAGATTCCTTTAAATACCACTCCTTAGAATTGAGTTATGCGCAAGCGCTGTTTGGATGCGATCCTTTTGTCTTCTGGTTAGAAGGGGGGATTCATTATGCAAATATCCGTTTTCATGAAAATGCATTGTATACTGCAACAGATGGTAGCTTTCTCGATCTTCAATATTTTACCAAATTTGTGGGTGTTGGTCCTGAAGTTGGGATGACTTTTGAATATAAATTGTGTACATGTTTGACTGCAGAAATGCGTGCACAGGCTGGACTTCTTGCAAGCAGAAAACATGACTCTTTTGATATAAACGCCGCAGGGAGTTTCGTGGGAGGGGTATTAGATGTGGAACCTTTTTGGGGAATCACTCCTGTATTCAATATACGTTTAGGTCTAAATTACGCTTACCCATGTCAATTTTATTGTTTGAATATTGAATTGGGGTATGAATTTCTTTCCTATCCCCATGCTTTGGAAAGAATTGAGGATGTAGATACTTATCAATTGTCCTCATCCATAGACTTTAAATTGCATGGTCCTTATGTGCTACTAGGGGTTTGTTTCTAACTGGTCTTTATAGTGGACTAAATTATGCCTGATAAAAATTGATCCGGATCTTTTCATGGGAAACTTCGCGCTCGATCTCACTGACTATCAATAGTCACTATCGATCTTTCGCGCATCGTTTGCCATGAAAATCTTCCGTCCAATTTTTATCATTCATAATTTAATCCACTATAGCACTAGGAACAGTAATCTATAAGCCCTTCTGAGGTGGCCTTCATAGATTTTTGGCCAGCACGCCAATTGGCAGGACATACCTCGCCATTATTTTCATGAAAAATCAAAGCATCGATCATGCGTAGCGCTTCCTCGACCGATCTTCCTAAGGCCAAGTCATTGACGATTTGATGGCGCACAATACCTTGACGATCGATGAGAAAAAGACCTCTGTAGGCAATGCCTTCATCTTCTTTGAGAACATCATATGCTCTGGCTATGCTTTTACTGACATCGCCGAGGAGAGGGTATTGCACCCCTTCGATCCCACCCATTTTTTTTGGAGTTTTAAGCCAGGCTGTATGAGCAAAACAACTATCCACGGAGCATCCCACAACTTGCACCCCTTTCTTTTCAAATTCAGAAAGCCTGTCTTGGAAAGCATGAAGCTCTGTGGGGCACACAAAAGTGAAATCAAGAGGATAAAAAAAGAGTAAAACGTATTTTCCTTTAATGGAGGCAAGGGAAAACTCTTCAATTTTGCCTTTAACTACAGCTTTAACCACAAATTCTGGCGCTTTTTTCCCAACAAGACCCATACAACCTCTTTATACCATTTCCGAAAATTAATGACACAAATTCAGGTCGCCTAATACGTCATCTTTAAAAGATCCTTTCTCGCTAATATCCAATAACATGAGCTTCGAAAGGATCTTTTAAATCTGCCGCATTATCCGAGCTGACTTTGTGTCATTAATTTCCGCAAATGGTATTATTTTCCTATTTGCACAATTCCTTACGCTTTTTGTCCGATATCTTCCCCAAAGTGCAACTATGAGACATACCCACGCATAACAATTGCACTGGAGAGGATTCGAACCTCTGACCACCCGGTTCGTAGCCGAGTACTCTATCCAGCTGAGCTACCAGTGCAGAGCATGCAAGGGATTATAGAGAAGAGCTCCCTTTTCTCAAAGCAAGGAAATAAAAGAATCTCATGCACCCGAAGCTAAAGAAAAATCTTATTTCTTCGATGACAATACGGTTCTTGTCCTGTCTTCTCATAATACCTTTGATGGTATTCTTCCGCAGGATAAAAGGGACCCGCCGGAACAACAGCTGTAACCACATCCATCTGATTTTGTAAAACCTCAATGATTTCTAGCGCTGTATCTCTTTGTTTTTCTGTAAGATAGAAAATAGCAGATCGATATTGAGTGCCAATGTCTGGCCCCTGCCGCTCCCATTGAGTAGGGTCATGGATTTCAAAAAAATATTTCACTAATGTTTTATAATCAGTCAGATTGGGATTGAAAATGATCTCCACAGCCTCTGCATGACCTGTTGCTTTTGTGCACACTTCTTCGTAGGTGGGATTAACGATATGACCACCAATATACCCCACAGTTGTGCGCACAACTACTTGACATGCTTTCATGAGGTGCTCTACACCCCAAAAACACCCCGCCGCAAAAATAGCCCGTTCATACCCTTCATCAGTAAATGCAGCAACAAAGGACAAGGAGATAGAATTTACGCAATGCCTGATGTTTTTTGCCGTGGCTCGTTCCCCGGAGAACACATGCCCTAGATGCGCTCCACAACGCCTACAGAGAATTTCTGTTCTTTCCCCATCAGGCCTTCGTTCTACTGCATCAGTAATTTCATCATCAAAACTGGGCCAGCCACATTGAGAGGGAAACTTATGTGAGGAGAGGTAAAGGGGAGCATCGCAGCGTTTGCAGACATAAACGCCTTTTTCTCTGTGTTGATAATAAGCACCACTTCCGGGAGACTCTGTGCCTTTTCTATTTAGCACATAATCTTCTTGCAAAGAGAGGGGATGCATTCTTTTCATGGACGTGAAAATGCTCTTTGAATCTCAAGCATCTAAACTCAGGTTATTATTCTCTCGCTACAGCATCTGTATGCTTCTTTTTGTGTAAGGTGAGTTATTCAGGTGCGACATTTGAGCAGTCACACCTTTTGGCACACTCTTTTTCAGACGAATCTTTGTAATCAGTAATGTAGAACCCACTGCCCTTGAAACAAAAGAGCGCAGATCCACCCCCCACACCCCGTTCCAAAGTGGCCTCAGAACAGGCAGGGCACAACTGCAATGGTTCAGCTGTGATATTTTGGAATACCTCAAGCTTATGGCTACACTGTTTACAACTATATTCGTATGTGGGCATGGGGCTACATATCCATGTCGCCCATACCCATACCACCCATACCCATGCCGCCCATGCCGCCACCCATACCCATACCACCACCACCCATAGGTGCTGCTTGTTGGGATTTAGGCTTTGGCTTGTCAGTGATGAGCACATCTGTTGTCAAAAGAAGCGCTCCTACAGATGCAGCGTGGCGCAAGGCACTCTTTGTGACAAAAACAGGATCGGTCACCCCTGCCTTTACAAGATCTGTGAACTCATCTGTCAGGCCATTGTATCCTTGAGCTCCTGTAGACTCAAAAATATTTTGGGCAACTACATGACCCTGCTTGCCGCAATTGGTAGCAATAGCAATAGCAGGTGCAAAGCAAGCCCCTCTGATAATTTCAACACCGATCGCTTCATCGCCACTCAATTTGAGCTTCTCAAGTTGGCGCGCTGCACGTAGAAGAGCCACTCCTCCGCCAGGCACGATCCCCTCAGCAACAGCTGCCCTTGTCGCATGCAGAGCATCTTCTACACGGGCCTTTTTCTCTTTCATCTCAGTTGCTGTAGCAGCTCCCACTTTAATAACAGCTACACCACCTACGAGACTCGCTAAACTCTCTTCAAGCTTCTTTCTGTCATAATCTGATTTTGTTGAAGCAATTTCAGAACGAAGCTGTTTCTCCCTTGTTTTCAAGCGCTTAAGATCGCATAGTCCGTCGATGATCGTTGTCTCATCTTTGGTGATCTTAATTTTTTTGGCTCTCCCCAAAACATCTAGATCCACATCCTCGAGAACAAGACCTATCTCCTCGGAAACAACAGTTGCTCCCGTCACCACAGCAATATCTTCAAGCATCGCTTTTCGTCTATCACCAAAACCAGGCGCTTTCACTGCACAAATAGGAAGACCACCCTTAAGCTTGTTGACTACAAGCATTGCAAGCGCTTCACCTTCAACATCTTCAGCAACAATTAACAAAGGACGAGACCCTTGTTTCATGAATTTTTCCAAAAAGGGAACGAGTTCTTTTGCTGTAGAGATCTTTTTGTTAGCGATGAGAATAGAGGCATTTTCAAACTCGATGCTCATATTTTCTGGGCTGGTGATGAAATAAGGGGAGAGAAATCCCTTATCAAATTGCATCCCTTCGACGACATCTAGAACGGTTTCGATCCCTTTTGCCTCATCGACTGTGATGATGCCATCCTTACCTACTTTACTCATAGCGTTGGCGATAATCGTACCGATTTCCAGATCATTATTTGCAGAAATTGTGGCAATTTGCTTGACCTCTTCGGGAGTTCTGATGGGAGAAGAGAGTTTTGTTAGCTCTTCTATAACGAAGTCAACTGCCTGTTCAATCCCTTTTTTGATCAACATAGGATTAGCGCCCGCCGTCACATTTTTCACACCGGCACTATAGATTGCTTCTGCAAGAACGATAGCCGTTGTTGTGCCATCTCCTGCAACATCAGAGGTTTTACTAGCCACTTCCTTAACAAGCTGTGCCCCCATATTCTCAAACTTATCTTGAAGAACGATCTCTTTGGCAACAGTCACGCCATCTTTTGTAGAGAGGGGAGAGCCGAATCCTTTTTTAATCACCACGTTGCGCCCCTTTGGACCGAGGGTTACAATAACGGCCCTTGCCAGCTTTTTGACCCCTTCTTGGATGGCTTTTAAGGCATCTTCTTTGAATTGAAACATTTTTCCCATGATTGACTCCTATCCTACTTGATTGAAAACGCCCAAGATATCTTCTTCAGCAAGAATGAGATACTCTTCATCTGTTTCGCTGTTTTTCACTTCGCTCCCTGCGTATGAGGAGAAAAGAATACGATCGCCTATGCGCAGACTCATAGGATGGAGGCGTCCTTCTTCATCTCTGCTGCCTTCACCTACTGCCACAACTTCCCCTTCTTTGGGCTTCTCTTGTGCAGTTTCAGGAAGAATGATTCCTCCTTTTGTTGTCTCTGCTTTTGAGCGCTTGACGAGCACTCTATTTTTGAGAGGTGTTATCTTCATCATAGTTTGTCTCCTGCTGAATGGTATTAAATGAGAAATCTTAGAAAGAATGCCCTATTCCTGTCAAGAGCAAAATATACTTTTTAGCAAAGAAAAGATGTAAGTGCTAATTAGATCAGGTCAGAGAGGCCATCCGGACCGGATGCAGCAGCAGGCCCGGCAGAGGCGGCAGAGGAACCTTCTGTTGCGGAGGCGGATGCAACGGGAGGCTTGTGGGTGAACGAGATAGGGTCTGTGCCAAGCACGCAATCATGATGCGTGCCCGTTACAAGAGCTCGTATTGCGGCAAGGCCTGGATATAGGCCATTCGAGTCGCTCCCCGTTACCAAATAAGAACCTATGCGTTGATTCCAGTAGGCAGCGTGACGAAATAACTCGCTGCCACCCAACTGTGCCCAATCGCAGTCTGGCCCTGCTCTGCCCAGGACAAAGTCTCGCGCATAGAACATGGCAATGTGTCCGCCATCTGAATCGAGAGAGACCTCCTTGCCTGGGCGTTTCTCAATGAATCTTATTACTATAACATCTAACCATTGCTCTTCATATTGGAACCTTCCTTTTGCAATAGGTCTTGGCAGTGTCCAAACTTGCTTACTGCTATAACTCGGGTGTCCACCACTGACCATCTTAACATTAAAGTCAGGCAAGTCCTCAAACACCCTTTGCCCTCCTAAAGCATCAATAAAGAGCTCTCTAGGAGTCTTTTGCGGTCCTACTGGCGCTAGAGCTTCTACTGGCGCTAGATCTGGGGCTGCCACTTGCATTCTCTTGGCATAAATCATGAAAGCAGAGAAAACGAGCAGCACACCCCCCGCCGTACCTTTTATCACTACAGAGGCTCCAGGATAAGCAAGGGCAACTGCAGTGCCCGCTACGATAGCAAGAAAAAGAAGGGTCATCGTGCAGGGAGAAGTCCCTGCACAACGAAAAATCTTTGCCCCACATGAATCAACAGGTGCTGCTTCCCCGGCCATAACTCATTATCCTCTTTTTAACAAACTTTAGCATGAACTTTATTTAAACGCAATCTAAAGTCACCAGTCTGTAGCACCAGTCTATGAGATTTCTTTGCCCAAAAAATCGAGGTAAAGGGGGCCTCGTTTCGGGGTCGTTGCCTCAAGTTTATAAACACTGGCAGAAAGAGCATAATACCATTTCCGGAAATTAATGACACAAATTCAGGTCGTCTAATACGTCATCTTTAAAAGATCCTTTCTCGCTAATATCCAATAATGAGCTTCGAAAGGATCTTTTAAATCTGCCGCATTATCCGAGCTGACTTTGTGCCATTAATTTCCGGAAATGGTATAACTAGGTATCAAATATTTTTTACGACGAAGAAGGAACTCCTCCCTCTCTTTTCTGAAATAATCCCGTAATTTCCATACAAAAAATTTCTGCTCAGTAATAATTTCTAGAATTTTTTCGGTGCCATTGAGCTTGTTAAACATCTCCTTTCGCGTCTTAGAAGCAATCAATGTCTGAAAACCAAGCATCACCTCTTTTTCATAATGATATTTGAGCATCCCTAAAATTGTGTATTGCACTGTCACTGGTAAAGCAGAAGAAAAATCGGTAATTATAATCTGCACGCCTTGACATTTTTCCTGTTTGAATTTTCCGAAAAAAGGACGAAAATGCATGGGGGAAAAAACAACCCCAGGGAGTTTTTGCGCATTAAGGCTCGCTGCCAGCTTCTCCGCATTAATCCAGGGTGCCCCGACAATTTTAAAAGGAAGAGTATAACCCACCCCTATATTCATCATGGAAAGCTCTCCTAAAACCCCCGTCATAGGATAGAAAAATGCCGTATCAGCCTCAGGAATGTGGGGACTTGTCGGAATCCAAGGCAGTTTTGTCTCTTTAAAAGTCATCGCCCTTCTCCATCCCTTCATCGGAACCACTGTCAAATCCGCATACACCCCATATTCTTCATTAAAAAATTGAGCCAACTCCCCCACAGTCATCCCATGACAATAAGGAACGTCTATATACCCAACAAAGGAACGCCACTTCTCCTCCAAACCAGGGCCATCAACGAGGTTGCCACCTAAAGGATTAGGGCGATCGAGCACCATAATCGGAATGTTCCTGATAGCCGCCTCCTCCATACAATAAAAAAGCGTCGAAATATAGGTGTAAGATCGAGACCCAATGTCTTGAATATCATAGATGAGAAGATCGATATTTTTTAACATCTCTGAAGTCGGGCGCCTTGTTTTCCCGTATAAACTATGAACCACAACTCCATCAAAATGGGTGTCAGCAATCTTTTCCTCTGCATACACATCACCATAAAAACCATGTTCTGGAGTAAAAAGAGCCACCAGCTGATAGGGACGCAATAACTCAAAAGTCGTTTGGAATTGATGATTGATCGCCGTCTGATTGGTGATAAGCCCAATCCTTTTCCCAGTAAGTTGCGCATGATATTTGACCTCATCAAACAGCACATCTGCTCCCACTCTCACATCTGCCGCATCCAACAAGGAGAAAAAAATAAGAAGAAAGAAAATTCTCAGGATTGTCTTTAACATAAAACCATTATATCATCTCAGTATATGGAAAACCCCTCTCTTAATAAAGAGCAAAAACAAGCCGTCCAACACACAAAAGGCCCTCTCCTCGTCTTGGCAGGCGCAGGCTCTGGCAAAACGCGCATCGTGACTTTCAGAATTGCTCACCTCATCCAACAAGGCGTCCCCCCCGACCACATTGTGGCTGTCACTTTTACAAACAAAGCCGCAGAAGAGATGCGCAATCGCATCCAAAGCCTGCTTCGAGAAACAGCCTTTTCCTCTCCTCTCATCTCCACTTTTCACAGTCTAGGCGCACGCATTTTACGAGAATCGATCCACCATCTTGGATATAAAAATGACTTTGCCATCTACGATGAAGATGATGCAAACAAAATACTGAGAAGTTGTCTATTAACTCTGGGTATCAAAGGAGAAGCGTCCCTTTGCAAGAGCATGAAACACCAAATCTCCTTTGTAAAAAACCAAAATGTCACCCCTTCTGAAGTGGCAAACTCTGGCCTTTCTTTTGAAATCCGCACACATTTCGTCGAGCTATATTCTCTCTACCAGCAAAGGCTAAAAGAGGCCAATGCTCTAGATTTTGATGATCTGCTTTTTCTCATCGTCCGCCTTTTTGAAGAACATAAAGACGTCTTAGAGCACTACCAAGATAAATGGGACCACCTCCTTATCGATGAATACCAAGATACAAACCCCTCCCAATATCTGATCTCTAAATACCTCAGTCAAAAACACCAAAATATCTTCGTCGTAGGAGACCCTGATCAGTCGATCTACTCCTGGCGCGGGGCAAACATCCACAATATCCTAAATTTCGAAAAAGATTTCCAAGATGCCCAGGTAACTCGTCTCGAACAAAACTACCGAAGTCGAGAAAATATCCTTCAAGCCGCTAATCACCTCATCCAAAACAATGTGAGTCGCATTGAGAAAAAACTGTGGAGTAGTCGCGGTGAGGGAGAAAAAATCGTCCTTTTCGTCGGAGAAGATGATAAGGAAGAAGCTGAATTTGTATGTCAAAAAATCGAAGAGCTCATCCATAAAGAACGCATCTCGCTGCGAGAGATCGCTATCTTCTACCGCACAAACTTCCAATCACGTATCTTTGAAGACTTTCTTCTCCGCCATCGCATCCCTTATCAAATTATCGGCGGCCTCTCTTTCTATGAGAGAAAAGAGATCAAGGATCTTCTTTCCCTCCTCCATATGATTATTTCTGACAACAATATGGTCGCCTTTTCAAGGTCCTTGCTCTTCTTAAAAAGCGGTGTAGGAGAGACAACGATGGAAAAGGTGCGCTTCCTTGCTAGAGAAAAAAAACTCTCTCTTTTCGAGATGGTCACCCAAATAGTTGAGGGGAAAGAAACTTTAGGGCGCATGACGGAAAAACAGAAAACAGCCTTCAAAGAGTACACCGACCTTGTTTTGGAGCTGAGAAAAATCAATCAAATCTCAGGATTGAAAGATCTCCTCATCGCAGCTATCAACAAAAGCCATTTTATCGATATTCTACGCGAAGATAAAGAAACCTTTGAAGAACGCAAGGGCAATATCGAGGAATTAATCACAAAAGCCTATGAGTGGGAGTCTTCCTCTACACATCCCACACTCCAGATGTTCCTTGAAGAACTCACATTAAAAAATGCTGTGGATGAAATGCAAGAGAAAAGAGAGAAAATCAACCTTATGACAGTACACAACGGCAAGGGGTTAGAGTTTGTGGCTGTCTTTTTGGTGGGTATGGAAGAAGATCTTTTCCCTCATGCCAATGCACGTTTGGATCATCAGGCTGTAGAAGAAGAACGACGTTTATGTTATGTAGGGATGACACGAGCCAAAGAGCGGTTATACTTTACCGCAGCTGAAAGCCGTTTTATCTGGGGAACCCACCGCACAATGCGCCCTTCGCGCTTTTTGCGGGAGATCCCCAGGACTTATATAACAAAACTGATGTATGAAGAATCGTACTGACTTACTCCAGAGCCAAACGCAGCGACTGATCATGTCGCCGCAAATGCAGAAGGCGCTCCATCTTTTACAACTGCCCATCCTTGAACTTTCTACTGCCATTGATGCTGAGATCGAGCAAAACCCTCTCCTTGAGTATGCTGAGGAGGACTTTGCTCTCTCTTTTGGACGGGAAAATATAAGAAAGAGCTCCTCCCTACAAAAAGAGGATTCTGATGTAAAATCGTTCTTAGAAAATACGATTGCCTATGAAAACTCTCTTTTTGAGCATCTCATGAAACAGGCTCAAGAGAAATTTTCTTCACAAAAGGAGCTCTTCTTAGCAAAGATGATTATTGGAAACCTCGATGAGTGTGGCTTTCTTTCAACACCGCTAGAAGAGGTGGCTCTTTTTGCTAATGCGTCAAAAGAGGCTCTTGAACCTATACTGAGGCAGATTCAAACTTTCGAACCACTGGGTATTGGGGCAAAAAATCTTCAAGACTCTTTCCTGATACAGCTCAAAATACTGGGGAAAGAGCAACACCCCGCTTACAGGATTGTGGAAAAGCATTTTGAAGATATGCTCAAAAACCGTCTTCCACTTATTGGCAAGGCCATCTCTTGCTCTGTGACAAAGATCAAGACCATCATTGAAAAAGAGATCGCCACACTAAATTTGCACCCAGGAACCAAAATGGGGCATAGTCACTATCAAGAGGTGGTCCATTATATTATCCCTGATGCCACAATTGAAGTTAGAGGGGAGGAGTTGTCAGCTGAGATTCATGATGAAAAAATCCCCTCTCTGCGTTTTAACCCTAAATATTTAGCTCTTCTCACAGATAATACTCTTGCAAAGGAGACGAAGGAATATATCAAAGAAAAAATGGTTTCTGGCAAATGGTTTCTGCGCAATCTCTACGAAAGGCACCACACCCTCAATCTCATCATCCAGGAGGTGATAAAAAAACAAAAAAAGTTTTTGCTTAAACATGATGGCAAGCTTCTTCCCTTCATGATGAAGGAGGTGGCAGAGACTCTCGCTTTGCACGAGTCTACTATTGTGCGGGCGGTAGCCAATAAGTATGTGAACACGCCTCGTGGTATTCTGCCTTTGCGCTTTTTCTTTACCCACGGCTACACTACTGAGGAAGGAGAAGATATCTCTTCTCTCACAATTAAAGAACAGATTCAGAAAATCGTTGAGAAAGAGGATAAAAGAACACCTCTTTCTGATGAGGCGATCACCTCTCTTTTAAAGGAGAGGGGTCTTTCTTGCGCTCGCAGAACCGTTGCCAAATACCGAGGGGAGCTTGGCATCGGCAATACTTCTGAAAGACGATCTCATTGTTAAACCTACATTCCTAGACTTGGGGTTATAAAATTTTGATTTATAGTGGATTAAATTATGAATGATAAAAATTGGGCGGAAGTATTTAGCCACTGTTGATCAAACGACAAATCCCATCCTTAACATGACGTTTACCAAAATTAACAAATACTTATATTAAATAAATGTTACTATATTCACAAAAATGATATAATTGCGTCAACAAACAATTAATGATTTATGTCGAGCGGATTTAATAATTTTTGTATATTTGGTATGGTGGTGGGTGTGGTTGTCACGGTAATAGGGGTTTCCCTAGACCCGGGATGTGCAGCCCATCACAATTATTCAGATACGACACAGGCGGGGGCCATTACAACTGTCGCCTCGGGGTGCCTAATGACTATTGGGTACCTCGTGTCACGCATAGACCCCAGTTATAATCAGCAGCCTCAAACTTATGATAAGGAACAATCTCCCCCATCCAGTCCTCCTCTCCATCCAATCGGTCGCTCCATTGCCGCCAGAGTGCACTCCCGTGTTAATCTCCATATAGCGGGCAGCTCCGCTGTTCAAGACCTTGCTAGATCGCACAGCCGTTAGGCGTCGTGAGCAATAGTTATTATCTCCTTATCTGTTAAAAGAATGAGGTGTTGAAATACCCTCTCTTCGTCCCCCAAATCCTTCATCAACCTTCTTTTTGCACGCGCAAAAAGGCATTGCACTCTAAAGAGTCTAATCAGAAAAAATCCTAATACTCCTATATAAATCATGGGGAGGAAAAAGAGGGTAGGGAGGGTCAAAACAAAGAAAAGACTTTCCTTGGAGCTGCGAAATAAAGGGCCAAAGAAACGGCGAAATGCGGAAGATGAGGTGCGATACGCCAAAACCTCCTCGAAGATCGGTTCATTAAAATGAAGACGTCTGGCGTGCACAAGCTCATGGGCAATAATTTCTGTGCGCGTGTAAAGCCATAAAAAACGCTCCTGTTTCTTAAATACTTTCCTCAATTGCAAAAGTGGTTTTTCCCCTTCCCTCTCCCAGAGGCAGCCCCCTTCCCATGGTAAAAGTCCCTTATTAGAAAAAGAAAATTCGACATCTTCTAGGTTCATTGTAAAGCTAATATAACCTAAGTCTTATTTTTATATCGAGAGGTAACTTTCAAACTGTGTGTATATCTTGTTGACATAATTATCCCTTATATCATTGAATGTTCTTAGTCCCTTATGAGTAAAAGTAAAGCGCTTATCATTGTAGAGTCTCCGGCAAAGATTAAAACTCTGAAAAAATTTTTAGGGGCAGGCTACCTCTTTGCCTCTTCCTTTGGCCATGTACGCGACCTCCCTCAAAAGGGGTTTGGCATCGATATAGAGCATGATTTTGAGCCCGAATATGAGATCCTTCCCGATAAAAAGAAGGTGATCGCCGATCTAAAAAAGCTCGCTAAAGAATGTGATGTTGTCTATCTCTCCCCCGACCCTGACAGAGAAGGGGAGGCTATTGCTTGGCATATCGCCTCCATTTTACCTCCAAAAACTGTCATCAAAAGAACAGCTTTTAATGCGATTACCAAAGATGCGGTGCTCCATGCCCTGAAACACCCTAAAGATATTGATACCGCTCTCGTCAATGCGCAACAGGCACGCCGCCTGCTTGATAGAATTGTTGGTTATAAGATCTCCCCCCTCCTTTCTAGAAAACTACAACGCAGATCCGGCCTCTCTGCAGGACGGGTTCAATCGGTAGCGCTAAAACTTGTTGTTGATAGAGAAAAGGAGATCGAGAAATTTATCCCCGTTGAATATTGGAATATTGGCACTATACTCAAAGACACTGAGACAAAAAAAGAGTTGCTCGCCCGCCTTTTCACGATTAATGGGAAAAAAGTAGAGAAAGAAAAAATTGAGGGGAAAGAAGTTTCTCTTGTTAATAATGAAGAGAGCGCAAAAAGCATTGTAAAGAAGCTGGAAAAAGCCTCTTTCAAAGTCTTCAAGGTGGAAAAAAAGGAAAAAAGACGCAATCCCGAACCTCCTTTTATCACATCTACGCTACAACAGGAGGCCAGCCGCCACTTACGCTTCTCTCCTGTAAAAACCATGAATGTAGCACAAAGCCTCTATGAGGGAGTGGATCTCGATAGTGAGGGGGCAGAAGGTCTTATCACCTACATGCGTACCGATTCACACCGTATCGAACCGGGAGCTCTTTCTGAAGCCCGCGCGTTTATCTCCACGCATTTTGGAGAGAAATACCTCCCTGCCAGTGCAAGGCAGTATGCTACCAAAAAAAGCGCTCAAGATGCCCACGAAGCTATTCGGCCTACAAATCTCAACCACCCTCCCGAGAAGATCAAAAATTATCTCACAAAGGACCAATATGTCCTTTACGATCTCATTTGGAAGCGATTTATTGCTTCCCAAATGAACCCTGCTGTTTACGATACGATCACCGCTGATATTGAAACTGATGTTGATATGGAGTTGCGTGTTACTGGCTCCTTATTGAAATTCCCCGGCTTTTTGGCCATTTATGAGGAAAAAAAAGACGAGGAAGAGGAGGAGGAAAACCAATCCCTTCCTATTTTGGAGGAAAACCAGATCCTATCTCTAGTCAAAGTAACATATGACCAGGCCTTCACAAAGCCTCCTCCTCGATTCACGGAGGCCTCTCTTGTAAAAGAACTAGAAAAATCGGGGATCGGGCGCCCTTCTACTTATGCCTCGATTATGCAAAAGATCCAGAGACGAGAATACACAGTTAAGGAAAATAATAGGTTAAAGCCAACAGAGCTGGGATGTGTGATTGCCGAATTTCTAGAAAGCCACTTCCATTTGATCATGGATATTGGCTTTACAGCATCTATGGAAGACACACTCGAACTTGTGGCAGATGGGAAAAAGGAGTGGAAGGAAGTTATCCGGGAATTTTGGCAAAAATTTATGCCAACGGTGGAAACGGCGCAAAAATCGGCTTTCATTCCCAAGGTGATGACAGATCTTATATGTCCTAAATGTGGCTCTCCGGTGCAAAAGATCTTTTCAAAGTCACAATACTTCTATGGTTGTTCCAAATACCCTGATTGTGACTATAGATCCTCCTTAGATGAGATGAATTTCAAAAAAGAGGACTATAATCCTGACTTTAATTGGGAGCAGAAATGCCCCAACTGCGGTAAAGAGATGAAGGTTAGACATGGAAAATTCGGCCCTTTTTTAGGGTGTCCGGGATACCCTGACTGCCGCGGCATCATTAATATTCCCAAAAAAGGGGAAAAGGAGTCTGACTCTCCTCCTTGCCCAGCTAAAGGGTGCGATGGCAGAATTCTTTCCAGACGCTCTAGATTTGGTAAAATCTTCTATTCTTGCTCGAACTTTCCTGCGTGTGATGTGATTGTCAATGATTTAGACAAACTCAATGAAAAGTACAAAGAGCACCCAAAAACGGCCTATGTCAAGAGTGCAGATGGGGGCAAGAAGAAGCGAGCAGCTCCCGGACAGTTCACTCTTACTGGAGAATTTGCCGCATTTCTGGGAGAAGAGAAGATGTATTTTGGGCAGATTATGAAGAAGGTGTGGGAATACATCAAAGCCAACTCCTTGCAGGATCCTGCGAACAAAAGAAAGATTATTCCAGATGAGAAATTGGCTAAACTTTTAGGCACTACTGCTCCTATTGATATGTTTGAATTACCCAAGCTCTTAGCACAACATTTCAAAAAAGGTTGATTGCTTTTTGTTTATGCTTTTGGTAAGCTCCCGCTCAGACTTCCAAAATTTAAATAAGGTTGTTATGCAGATTATAAGAAGTGTTTTTCTCCTGTTAGTATTTGCTTCATTGAGTGTTTTTGCCGCTGAAGATACAAAAAAATTATCCCCTTGTGCATCAAAAGAAGCGTGTCTTAATGATCCCAATTGCCTCTGCTGGTGCTCACAAATGTGTGGTTGGCGCAAAAAAACGACCGACGACCATCCTGTATATATAGAGAATGACCCTCATGGCAAATTCTGTTACTGCAAACAATGGGATTTCGATCACTACGAGGACAATTGTATTAAAGGGAAAAACGTTCCTCAGCCTAAACATGCTAAGTAACGTCAATGGATTTTCGAGGAATCTCATCGGTAATCTGGGCTTTTCTCGAGAGCGATAAGTAAACCCAGGTTAATAACCTGAGTTTTGAGTTTAAATGATTGAGATTCAAAGAGCATTTTGATGAAGCTTCGCAACAACCGAACGAGGCTATAGCAAGGGCTCTATGGCGAGTGAGGAGCAAAGCGTTTGTTGCGAAGATTCGCAAAATGAATTTGAAGATCAAGCATTTAAACTCAAAACTCAGGTTAATAGATTCTTCCCTCTTGCTTATCCACCTTCCTTTGCTCTTGGGAAAGACGGCCTAACTCGTAACCGTCATAATCAACAAATTTGAAAAAACAGCCAAATTGGGGGAAAACCGAGACCACCTGTTTGGCCATCTCTTGCGCTACGTATCGATAATTCGGATGCCCCGCAGCAGAGGAACGAAGTTCGCAAAGCCATTGTAAAGCACGGAGGTTTACATGAAAATACCACCTCACATTAAAAGCCATAGGCACAAGATATTGTGCTTCCTCTGCTAACTCCTTGGCAATGTGGGAATGCACTTGTTGTGCCTTATCCATAGCCTCGCGGTAGCTCTCTTCCATAGGAGTATTGATAAGCTCGAGAGGCATAAAATAGCCGTAATTACAGCCAAGGAGCTGTCTTTCTTGTGTGAGCATGCGATGACGATGTAAATCACGATAAATGCCAAAGTCAGCTACAATCTCAAAAGTAAAATGGGCATGTTCAAGAGCCCGAGGCGATTTTTGCCGCCTATTTTCACGCATAGCAGAAGCAGCCTCAAAAATCTTAGTCACCTCTTCTTGAGGAAGTGTTGTGCAATACGCTTGAAGAGCTGCTAGAGAATGGGAATCATTTATATAAAGAAGGGAAGCGGCTACCTTGGATACAGAATCAGAGTCGTAGGTGACTAAAGACACACCAGCTTCCGTCTTTGCTGCATTAATTGTATGGCAAGAGGCCGTATGCGCTAATTCTGATTTCATTGCCTCAAAAAAAACAGCGTAAGCTTCATGATTTCTATGATGCAAATCAGAGCGGCGAATAAAAGAAGGAATAACCTTAGCAAGCTCTATCAAGCCCTTCTTACCTATCTCTTGCAATTCCACAAGACTTTGACAATGAAGCTTGTGAATGAGACTTTCAAAAAACCGTCCATTTCCATATATCCCCATATTTGTTAAGGTTCCAGCAGGAAGAAGACCGCGGAGGCAATCTAATACTTTTGCTCTGAGAGCAGCTACATAAGCTGCTTTTGAAATTTCAGGATCTTTGGGGAACCGTTTCTCCATCATTTCAGTTGTGGGAGGAATTAACTTGGAGTAAGTGTCAAAAAGCATATCACAAGTGTCCAAATACTCTCTGCGATAAGCAGAGGTCATCAACACTGGTTCTCTATAGTAGAGATATTCTCCATTAACTTTTTGATCAAAATAGATGTATCTCGTTGACTTTTCTAAAAATGAGCCCCCAATGCGAGAATCTTCCAGCATTTTAGCTGCAATCATCGAAACATTTTCTATTGCCAAATGGGCGCCACCCAATTCACCGATAGAATCATCTCCGTAACCATCCAATATGCGATCGTAAAAATTCTGCGCTTTTTTGATCGCTAAAAACTGCTCTTCATAATTATCTTTTGCTCCCTCTTTGCCAACGATATCATTAAAGGCTGTCTCTTCTCCCTGGATAAATTCTTTTAATAAAAGGGAACGAAGGCCAAGACTAGAGCGAGAATAGCGGGAAAAAAGAGCGCCCTTGATAACCTCAGGAAGGTTACATAAAACAAACACATTACTAGTCGTACTCGTCACAAAACGGCTGAGAATCCTGATTTGGCTCTCAGAAAATTCCTCATACCCTTCCATAAGTCAACACCTCTTTATACCATTGCCGAAAATTTACGAAGTCATATGAAGTGCACTATAAAGGAAAAAAGGAAGCTTTTCACTCTATTTCGAAAAGTTCCTTATTCTGATATTTATGCATTAGGTCACGAAAACGAGCCGCTTCCTCAAAATTATGCTCTTTGGCAGCTGTCCGCATGAGCTTTTCGTATTCTCGAATCTTCTTTGCTATCTCTTTTTTTGTTAAATGTGCATCCTGTTTTTCCTGTTCTACCATCACCTCTTCTTGCTCAGTAACACCCATTTTAACCCCAATATCCCTTATAACAGTTCTAGGAGTGATTCCGTGTTCCTCATTGTAGGCATTTTGTATCTGTCGCCGCTTCTGAGTGATCTCTAAGGTCTTTGTAATGGCTGAAGTCATTTTGTCTGCATACATGATCACCCTGCCTTCACTATTACGTGAGGCCCTTCCACATGTTTGAATAAGAGCTGTTTCGCTACGCAAAAACCCCTCTTTATCCGCATCAAGAATGGCTACTAAAGACACTTCTGGTATATCCAATCCTTCTCGAAGGAGGTTGATCCCCACTAAAACATCAAAAATCCCTTCCCGAAGGTCTCGGATAATCTGCACACGCTCTAATGTCTCAATGTCGGAGTGGAGAAATTTTGCCTTAACGGAGAGTTCAAGGAGATAATTTGTGATATCTTCTGAGAGTCTTTTTGTAAGAGTTGTGACAAGAACCCGCCTCCCTTTTTCCGTCTCTTTTCTGATCTCTTCTAATACATTGTCAATCTGATGAGTGGCAGGTCGTATTTCGACAATGGGGTCTAAAAGGCCCGTAGGACGGATGATCTGCTCCGCAAATACCCCTCCTGCTTCTTCCACTTCCCACTTTCCAGGTGTTGCTGAAACATAAATCACCTGATGTATGCGTGAATATGTCTCCTCAAAACGAAGTGGACGGTTATCATAAGCAGAGGGCAGGCGAAAGCCAAAATCGATTAACGTCTTTTTGCGAGAAAAATCCCCGTGATACATCGCATGCAACTGAGGAATAGTTTGATGTGACTCATCGATAAAGAGGAGAAAGTCTTCAGGAAAATAATCTAAAAGACAGGAGGGAGCAGCGCCTGGAGCCCTTTTTGAAAAATGACGAGAGTAATTTTCAATCCCCTTGCAAAAACCCATCTCCTTGATCATCTCCAAATCATAAGTCGTTCTTTGAAAAAGACGCTCTCTTTCTAGTATTTTGCCCTCACGCTCAAAATACTCTATCCGCTCTTTGAGCTCTCCTTTAATGCTTTCCATAGCATCAAGGCGTATTTCGTAAGGCGTGACATGGTGCGAGCCGGGATAAATCGTTACCTGAGGCAGCCGCGAATATACCTTCCCTGTGAGCGCATCGATCTCGCTGATCCTTTCAATCTCTTCATCAAAAAATTCAATCCGAAGAGCGCGATCTTCTTCATAGGCTGGCAAAATTTCTAACACATCGCCACGCACCCTAAAAGTTGTTCTTGCAAGCTCCAAATCCGAGCGCTTGTAATGCATCTCTACAAGATGGAGCAAAATCTCATCGCGCCTTCTTTTTTCTCCCACTTTCAAAACCAAATTCATCTGGGCATAATACTCCGGCATCCCAAGACCATAGATGCAGGAAACAGAGGCTACGATAATCACATCTTGCCGCTCCAACAAGGAGCGTGTAGCTGAAAGACGCATCTTGTCGATTTCATCATTGATCGACATATCTTTCTCAATGAAGGTATCAGTTCTAGGAATATAAGCTTCAGGCTGATAGTAATCGTAATACGAGACGAAATATTCAACGGCATTCTCAGGAAAGAAAGATTTAAATTCCTGATAAAGTTGAGCTGCAAGGGTTTTATTGTGGGCTAAAATGAGGGCAGGCTTTTGTATTTTTTGGATGACATTAGCCATCGTGAACGTTTTGCCAGATCCTGTGATACCAAGAAGTACTTGACTCTTCTTCCCCGCAATAAGCCCATCACAGAGCTCGGCAATGGCTTTGGGTTGATCGCCGCAGGGAGAAAAATCTGTTTTCAATACAAACTTTGTCACTTTTCCATAACCTGAGTTTTGAGTTTAAGTACTTGAGATTCAAAGAGCATTTAGATGTTGCTTTGCAACAACCGAGCGATGGTTTGTCCAGAGGCCCTATGCCGAGGGAGCTGCGCACTTGTTGCAAAGAGTCGCAAAATGAATTTGAAGATCAAGCACTTAAACTCAAAACTCAGGTTTCATAGCTTCCCGGGCGAGACGACAGATCTTATTCCAGCTTCCAAAAAGACCCATAGCCCCACGCATCTCCTTCAACGTCTCCTCCGCCTCCTCTCTCATCTTCAGCGTCCCCTCATAAATCACCCTCTCCACGTACCCCTTATTGGCGCTGATCTCTCTTCTCCTTTCACGAATAGGATCCAAAAAAGCATTTATGGCTAAAGCAAGACTTTCTTTTACCTCAACATCAGAGATAGCCCCCTCACGATACCTTTTCTTAAATCCCTCAATCTCAGAAATATTAGGATTGAAAGCCTCGTGGTAGATAAAAATAGGGTTCCCCTCAACTGTCCCTGGAACATCGGCATGGATCCGCTTCGGATCCGTGTACATCCTCTTCACCTTCTTCTCAACTACCTCCCTCTCATCGGAGAGAAAAATTGCATTGTCAAGCGATTTACTCATCTTGGCCTTCCCATCCGTACCTACAAGCGTCGGCACCTCACTCAATAAAACCTCAGGCAGAGGGAAAACCTCCCCATAGTATTGATTAAAACGACGGGCAATATCGCGAGAAAGCTCGACATGTGCTTCATTATCCTTGCCTACAGGCACTAAGTGCGCACGCGGCATCAAAATATCTGCCGTTTGTAAAACGGGGTAACCAACAAGTCCGAAGGGAATGCTCTCCTCGTCAATATGCGCATTCCGCGCCATCTCCTTTAACGAGGGCAATCCGCTCAGGCGATTCAAAGAGACAAGCATCTCAAAAATAAGATTCATCTCATAAACGGCAGGTACTTGCGATTGTAAATAGATCGTCGATTTACAAGGATCCGCTCCACAAGAGAGCCAATCTAAAACCACATCTGTGATATGCTGTCGCATCTCAAGGATCTCTTTCTTCCCGGGTTTTGTTGTCAGTGTATGCAAATCAGCGATGATAAAAAAGCAGTCATATTCCTCTTGTAAAGCGACTCTGGTTTTCACTGAGCCCAAATAATGGCCAAGATGGAGTTTCCCGGTTGGCCTATCTCCTGTGAGAATCCGTTTTTTCATACTACTACCTCGATGATTAAAAGGATAAAGGAGAGGACGATCATACTCAATAAAACCCCCTTTCCCCCCCAGACTTTATATTCCGATTTTCTAAACCCTCTCTCTTTCCCATACCGCTCGCGCCAGGCCATAAGCGTAGGAAGAATAGCGAGCAGGATCACAACAAAAATCCCAGCGTATTTAAGAGCAAGAATAAATCCTTGAGGATAAAAAAGAGCAAAAAAAAGTGGGGGAATGAAAGTTAATAAAATAATGAAAAATCGGCCTATTTGGTTCTTCTTAATTTTAAATCCATCTGAGAGAAAATCGGAGAGGCTCAAAGAAACCCCTAAAAGAGAGGTGACTATAGCAAAAAAAGCAAAGCCTCTGGCAGCAGTGGTAATCAAAGGGTTGCCGATAATTTGTTTAAGATAAAAGGTGGCTTGTAACCCCAACTCTTGAGCATGAGTCAAACTACACTCTCCTTGGACTGGAATCACACCCAGTGCAAGAAATTGCCAAGCGACATAGATAAGAAAGGGAATAAGACTGCCAATGACGATCGCTTTTTTCAACATGCGGCTATCGTGTTCGAGATAAATCGACAAGGAGGGGATAATGATGTGGTAACCAAAGGAGGTCACAACAACTGAAATAGCACTCGCCAAACAAGAGATACTGCTATGGGTAAGCAAAGAAACATCAATATAAGAAACGCCCATTGAAAATAGAAGAGCATAGCTAGCAAAGAGACCCATCATCAAAATACGATTTAACATGTCGACTGCGGCTATGCCAAAATAGAGGAAAGAGCCAAAAACAACAAAAATACTAAGAGGTGCACCCCATTTTAAGATGTGTGCAGGAACAAGGGGTTGTAAAAAATCTGTGAGAATTTGACTGCACCCTACAAGATAAGCGGCCGTCAATGCATAAAGCAAAAGAAGATAGGAGATCCAGGCTACGACCTCACCTGGTTTGCCAAGGGTTTTATGCACCATAGAGATAATGTTACTCTCCCCCTTTACTTTTAAATTTACCTCTAAAAGATAAAAGGCTGTCATCATCATGAAAAGAAAGAGAAGTGTCATCAATAGGAGAGAAAGAAAAAAACCGGCAGGCCCTGTGATGACAGGAAGAACCAACATGCCCGCCCCTATGGTTGTCCCGGATACAAGAAGGATAGCGCCCCAGAGACGACTCTTTTTACTCAACATCTGCTACCCTTCCTTTTTTTGGTAAGAGCTCCCACCCCAGCTCCTCTGAAAGTTCAATAGTAAAGACGGCCCAAGCAAAGAGAAAGATGAGAATAAGTAAAAAGCGTCCCCCAAAAAGAAGAGGCTTGTTCTCTTTCTCCCTATAACGCAACTTCCAAACCATCAAAACAGGAAAGACGCCAAAAAGAATCACCGCTGAAAAACCTCCTGCCATGTTAAGTGCATGAATAAACACTTTGGGATAGAGAAAAGCGGAAATAAAAGGGGGAAGCAGAGTTAACATGATGAGAAAAAGACGATTTTTTTTCTCTTTTTTAATCTTTAGTCCATCAGCAAGGAAATCAACTAAACTCAACGATTGTGCTAAAAAAGAGGTGATAATAGCAAAAAGAGAGAAGGCCTCGGCAACTGAGGCCACCCAAGATCTTCCTAATAAAGTGCGTAACACCTCTGTGACCGGCTCTCCCTCTTTAAGTCCTTGAATGAGACCTTGCTTCCCTTCAATGGGGATAATACCCAGCATCACCATTTCCCAGATAAGATAGATAATCAGAGGCACAAGGCTTCCTAAAAAGACGGTGATCTGTAAACGCGTCCTATCTCCTTTAAAATACTCAGCAAGAGTAGGGATCATGTTATGAAAGCCGAAAGAGATCACTAAAATAGGGAGGGCGATAAATGCATATTTGAATTCCCCCTGAAAAAGATTTTCTTTTTTTACATAGGAGGCGCCGAGAAAAACGAGCACGATATAGGAAAGGAGAAGGGCCAACATCAACAATCGATTGAGGTAGTCTACTGACCGCATCCCTTTATAAATCACAAAAGCGAAGAGAGAAGTAAAAAGAAGACTACCTACCCATGCAGGAATCGATATTTTCAAAAAATCTTTAAAAAGACTTTGGAGGATAGGGCCACTAGCGCCGATGTAGGCGACGTTGAGTGAATAAAAAAGAAAGAGGAATAAGAGCCAGGTGGTTGTTTTGCCAAAGGCGCCCAATGTTTTTTCAGCAAGGGAGACTAAACTTAAATGGTACCCCATGCTCAAGTTAACCTCTAAAAGTAGGAGGGAGGTGGCTGTCATGAAGAGCCATGCTAGAAGGAACATGAGTGTGGAGGGGAAGAATCCGGCCATGCCGGTGATGACGGGCACGGCGAGCATCCCGGCCCCGATACAACTACCTGAAAGCAGGAGGACGCCGCCCAGAATGCTCCCCGACTTGGGCAAAAGATGAGTATTCATAAACGACCGCTAAATTGTCCGTGAACCATGATAATGAGCGACCTCATTTCAAAGAAGGGAAACAGCTATCATGAAAAGAAAAATGTAGAATGTTTTTTGTACATAGATATTTCTTTTCTTTGGACCATGTGCCTCCCATATATCCTCACAAATCGTGTTGAAAATAGCTTGCGGGATATTTTCAACGCAGAGGCGCAGTGACACAGAGGTTCGCAGAGAGGCAATGGGGATCAGAAACCGCCCCTCTTTGAGCACAGCTCAAAGTACTGAGGTAGGAGAGATCGGTAAAAGAAAAGGGGTGCAGAAAATCAATGCATTGGACTCTTCCTTTTTCTTTTACCGATCTCTCTCACCTAGTATTTTTGCGCAGCAAAAAAGGGCGGTTTCCTCTGCGAACCTCCGCGTCTCTGTGTCTCTGCGTTGAAAATTGCCCCATAGCTCTATTAACCTGAGTTTTTACCCACTGTTGATCAAACGACAAATGCCATCTTTAACATGACGTTTACCAAAATTAATCAACAAGCCCAAATGAATGCCAGTGAGGCGCAAATAGGTAAGCAGTTGCGTTTGATGGATCAGCAGATTCTGCTCAGTTGCCTTTACTTCCACAATTATTTTCCCCTCAACGAGGAGATCTAAATGGAGTGGATCTCGAATTACTACCCCCTTGTATCTCACAGGAACAGCTAATTGCCTTTGGAAATTTAATGTTTTCAAAGAAAATTCGTGACACAAAGCAGCTTCATAGATGCTTTCCAATAGTCCCGGGCCGCCTAAAACGCGATGCACCTCGATGGCTGCGCCTATAATTTGGCCTGATAGCTCGTTATCAACCTGTGTATTTTTCAATATGTCAGTGCCCAACATCCAAGGCTCCTCAAGTTCGCGAAGAAAGCTTTCGAAATTATTTTACGCGGAGAGGAATTTTTTCAACGAGAATTGCTGCTAGATTAACACAACGCGATTTATCCTGTTGCACCAGAGAGCGCAGAGAAAAAAACTTAAGCGTTCCTATTTTGACATCAAATATTTTTAATGAAAAGGCTCTGCCTTTCTACCCAAACTAACTGACAATAAATAACTTAAATGCAAATAAGCATTCCATAAAAACTACATCTGTAGTAAACTGAAGGGGATTGGATAACCGGGGTCTTGGATTTATTTCCCTCAGGATCAGTGGCTTTTAGTAACAAATTTCGCTCTTATTACTACATGAGTAGTAATTGGATGCGATTAAACATAAATACTACACACGTAGTTTTTAAGGAGGTTATATGAGTGTAAGTACAGTCCAAACCAAAATCACCGCCTTACATGAGTTACCAGGCGAGAGGTTCGTTGAGTTGTATCAGACGATCAATGATTGTTGGAATAAATCGCATAGCTACTACATGACCGACGAGCGACATGATCGCTATGCATCGTTTGAAACATTCCAATCTGAGATAAGCCGAGGGAAGGCGGATATCTTGTTTGATATGACACATCAAAGGATCGCGGGCTCTATCCAGTACCATTTCACCTACAAGGGGCACAATAGCTATTTTGGAACGCTCTGTATAGGATCTGCCTATCAGGGAAAAAGCTTGGCAGAAAAATTGATAACACATGTTGAACATCAATCAATTATGAGCAATTGTTCCCATATTTATATTTGGGTGGTCAGCTGTGCAGAGAAGCTACAGGGTTACTACGGCCGATTAGGTTATAGAGTAACTGGAGAGAAGTTTCAACGCGATATACGTTTTTTACAGGGGGTGAAGCCAGAGTTTCGCCACCGTGTAGATTTTCAGGAGATGGCTAAGCCCCTTTTGCTTCCGAGCAGGCTGGTGACCAAATCTCCTATTCCGAGCATAGCCAAACCCACTTTGATTCCAAGCAGGCTATAGTTAAGAGCTCACCTTACACAAAAAGAAGCATGCAGATGCATGGCTTATCTTTGCGTAGGGTGAGTTAAGAGGAGAGGCATGTTTGCATCTTGATCAAAAAAGATAGGCCTAATATGGGGATGCCTAAATAATAACACCACGCTACCGCCCCAGAATCGAGCCCCCCATAGTGTTGAGAAAGCAGCCCTAAAACGGTGAGAATCCCTCCTACTACTATCCATATCGTTGCTATAGACCCTAAAACGGACACTGGCTTTGTAGCCACTCTCGGAGCAGTCACCCCCGCCTGTTTTCCCCACAGTCTAAAAGATTTTACATTGAAATGATATGTTGCATCAAGTGCTGCCAAGGCATGATAGAACCCTAAAGCCTGCTCTTTCATCCCCATGGCATTGAGAAAGATAAAAATTCTTGTCATACGCTGATAGTTATGATTGAAACCGCCCCGCGCAGCAATCCAACTATGGCGCCCTCGATCATTCCGTAAAGGATCAAATGTTTCGGTTGTCTCGTCATAGCCAATGCCATAAAAACGAAGCATCATAGCAAAAGCCTTTCTTACGCGCTCTTGAGCTATCGCATTTGTTTTCATCTGTGCCAGAATCGCAGGCGTCAATAAGGGGGACGTCTCTTTTGCTGCATTCGATGGTAATGGGTTTGGAAAAATCCATTGAATGTAATTATGAATTTTTTCAAGTGCCGGTGTGCCTTGGGTCGTTGTATGCTCAAACTCCAGTACTTGGTTAAAGTCGCATCCGAAAACGTCCTTTCCAGTGCCTGTATAAAAAGCCAAAAGACGATCTGTAGGAGAACAGCTGAGATCAGGCCTACCGCCTATACGCGCTGATTGGGAGGGGAGGGCTGCCGCTACTACGCTCATGAGGATGCCGATGACACCGATACTTCATCATCCCTATCCTCCATGATCTTTTTATAACACCTTTTCAGCAATTCTAAATCCTGCTGATCCTCTGTTTTACGGCTATCATAGGTGTACATGCGATACGCCGTGTTGGTCGCATCAGCGCCAACAACAAGAAGACTAAAGAAAAAAGCCGCGGACGCAGAAGCATCCCTAGCAATAAAATCAAGGAAACTGGGTACGGGCGCCCCCGCAACCATAATAATCCCCGCTATGCTGCAGCCAAGGAGAAACAAGCCCAAGATGCCATGGGGCACACACAATACATTAGGACTTTTGATCCAACAATTGAACATACATCCCTTCTCCGCCATTTTAAGAGCCGGCTCAGCAATTGTATCCAAGGGTGCGACACCCTTACCCTCCACTGGTTCTGGAATGTCAACTACTCGAGCGCCAGATATAGGCGGCATTGAGGCGGGCACTACCCTTGAGGTGGGTAGTTTCGGAATCGCTCTCAACAACCTTTCTGGAATTGCAGCGTCTTGAGCAGATGCAGGCAGCATTGAGGCAGGCCCTATCTCTATGTCCGAGGTAGGCAACTCCGGAATCTTCCCCAATAGCAATTGCCGATAGGCTCTTGACTCTTTTTTCCACCCTTCTTTCTTCCCTACTTCAGTCATCGAAGCCCCGCGATATATGTTGGAAAACCCCAGAGTGAGAAGACTTCCCGAAAACAGAACAGAGAGGGATGTGTTTTTTGTCAAAAATTCCAAAAACGCAGGAACATTATGCGTCACGCTCATCCCCAAGCAAGCTGCACCAAAAATGGCAAGAAGGAGACCGAGAATAAGAGCGGGTTTAGCCAAATAGGGAATATATGGTTTCAATTGATTATGTAAAACCCCAAGATCTTCTTCGTTGCTGAGAACGCGATTTTTAGCTTTCACAAGGCGTTTTTCAAATTCAGCAAAGCCTGCAAGAAAGTGATCGTTTAGGCCTTTGAGCTCATCAAGTATTCGCTGATCCTCTGTTGTGCTTTTTATGTATTCATAATAACGGCGGACACACTCTTTTTCTAATCCTATATCGATGAGCGCGAGATCCTCCTCAATAAATGCTCTTTTGTCCTCTCTTTTGTGTATAGAAAGCATACGATAACCCGTGCGCACACAGCTGATACAGTTGCTTAAAAGGATGAAGGCAAAAGGAACTGAAAGATAAGGATCCTTGGTAAATACATCCAATCCTGCCGGAACAAGGCTAGGCGCTGCAAGAAAGACGATGGCCGTAAGAGCTGTAAACAACATGATACCCCCTAACGCGATATCCAACACACCTAAAGAGGGAAGGCTTTCATATAATCCCTCATACCAGGCTTTACATCCTTTCAATAGAGAAGGTTGCCCATTCTGAGGCGCTCTTATCTCAAGCACTAAATCAGACTGAGGGATATAGCAAGCAGCAGCATCCATTTTAGGCGTTGAAAGTTCGGGACCTCCTTCGAATAAGCGTTTAATGCACGCTCGGTATTCAGAGGAAGCGGCATGCACAGAAACTAAATCATCGTATGGTTTCCCATACGGAGTATGCCGATCAAGCGCGCGGTGCACACTCAACTCAGGAGGGAGGCAATTATTGAGTCGAGTTATCTCAGATCGTTGCCTTTCCTCCTCCCCTTTATCGAAGCCTATAACATTTTGTTCAATGTGAAATTGTCTTAACTTTTCTTGTACTAGTTGACGTTCCCGATTATGGCGCCGCGCCGTCATCACTCCATGATTGATAGCATGCACCCCTCCCCGTACTAAAGTCAGGGAAAAGGCAATCGAAATCGGGATGTTTTTCAAAATAAATTCAAGTCCCGGGATATTCCAGCCAGAAATGGCTGTGATGCAGCCCCCAATACCAATAAGTGTGGCTAGAAGCCCCAAAATAATCACAGGAGAAGCGCAGTTAACAAGAGTAGCTAAAGTCACGCGATCCCAAATAGCGCGCGTTTTTTCTTTATTATTGATCAGCACGAGAGCAAGAAGTGTGAGTGATCCGCTACCTATTAAAACAAAGGACCATGTTTGCCCCAAACTCTCAACGGGCCCCCACTGGTAACGGCCAAAAATACCTACAATCAATATTACGATAGCTATTGCACTCACAATGTGAGTCGTGGCGCTACTACTTTGCGCCACAATTTTTGCACCATCAGGTACGTCCACCTCAGCAGGCATCCGCAATGCAGAAGCTTCAGCTGGCTGAGCTACTTCACCAAGGAGAGGACGCTTGTTAACCCAGCGTTCAAGAGCTAAGAGGTCAAGAGAAGGTTCTGTTCCCAACTCTGATGCAGAAGATGACGAACTCGATCTGGACGCAGAAGACGACGAACTCGATCTGGACGCAGAAAGACCTGTCCCGGACGCAGAAGAAGACCTCAATCTTGACGCTACACTGTCTCCCCCGGACGCAGCAGCAGCCATTATCTTTCTCCCTCTCTTTCCATCATTTCTAATATCTCCGAGGCTTTTTCACCAAAAGATCCCTCTTCTCCATACGGACTTGCCGCTACCACTTTGTGAAGAAACTCTACACACTCCGCCTTTTTCTCAAGAGCATAACAGCATTGAGCGCTATAGAAAAGCACAGCTATATGGCCTTTGTCCAAAGCAAGAACAAGTTCATAAGCATAAAGAGCATCTGTATATTCTTCCTTAGCTTGGAGAGTAGCGCCGATAGCAACCCAATGCTTAGGCTCATAAGGGTTTAGCTGAATCAGTCCCGAAAAGCAAGCCAAAGCCTTGTCAAATTCCCCCTTCTGGTAATGGCCATGCCCAACAGCATACATCCCCTCAACTTCATTGGGTTTCAGCTGCAGTAAGCTCTGCCACGTCCCCCCCTCCTTGAAATACTTCTGTAATGCTTTGGCCTCTTCGGGAGCCAGTTTTCCTTGAGCAATGTCAGCTACTTTGATTTTCATAAATTAAGTCTGGTTAATTCGTTTAATACAATAATAACA